>MDSY01063108.1_pt1 | contig 59996 bp, 59 predicted proteins | sample 811131 | NCBI WGS metagenome assembly MDSY01 (sample SAMN05326643, study PRJNA326480) | marine metagenome | isolation source: seawater | place: Atlantic Ocean: South West | collected 2010 | reverse complement strand
TCCGTGTCTTAAGACAAAGTACCATTGGCGCTGAAGGGCTTGACTTCCGAGTTCGGAATGGGATCGGGTATTGCCCCTTCGCAATAATCACCAGGCAGGCAAATGTATACTTCATTTTAAAGTGACGTCAAATATAAAAATATACTTAGTTATCTTAATTCTAAAAATTGCAAGATATATAGTAAATCTAATAGATACTTAACTTTTTTAAAAAATTTTTTTAAAATTATTCAACTTTGCAATATTATTAGTCTATATTATAAAATTATGAGTTATTTTGTATTTTTTATTTTATCGATATTTTCTTTGTTTTTGACAGAAAAATTATCTAAATATTTTAATTATTATGATTTTCCAGATGGAGTAAAAATACATAAAAATAAAACACCAAATTCAGCTGGTTTAGCAATTATTCCATTAGTTATTTTGATGATTTTGGTTAACGATTTTAGTCAAAAAATTATTTTATCTTTAATTTTATTTACCATAGTGATTTTTATTGGAATGATTGATGATATAAAAAATATAAAGCCAAAAACAAAATTAATGGTTTTGTTAATCCCAATATACTTATTTGCAGATAATGTGGAAATAGTAAAAACACTTGGAAGTTATGGAAATCTAAGTTTAAACTTAAAAGAGTTTAGTTTTGTATTTACATTGCTATCTATTATTCTTTTAGTTAATGCTTACAATTATATTGACGGTTTGGATGGCTTGTTAGCAAGCAATATTGTTATTACATTTTTAACATTATTAATTTTGAATAATTCTATCGCAAATATTTTAATACCATTAATAATATTTCTATCGATATTTTTTTTATATAATATTAATTTTTTAAAGATTTTGCCTAAACAATTTTTAGGAGACTCGGGAAGTTTGGGACTAGGTTTTTTAGTTTCAATATTAATAATCATTTTTACACAAACTGAAAAAATTATTCATCCTAGTATTATAATATGGTCAGTTGCGTTTACTGTTTATGAGTTTCTCACAATTAATATAATTAGAATAAAACAAAAAAAAAATTTATTTAAAAGAGATCTAAATTTTATATTTAATAAATTTGAAAAAAAATATGGGGCAAGAATATCACTATTGATTTGTACTATTATTCATTTGAAATTTTGTATAATAGCAATAATATTGAATTTTTACAATGCTCACACTTTATCATTATCTTTATTTTTATTTTTATTTATAGTTTATTTGTATTTAAGAATATACAAGATGAAATTATATGATTAAAAAAAATAAAATTAATTTTTTTTTATTCTCACTAACAATAATTTTATCCTTCATTATATTATTTGAAAAAAAACAAAATAAAATTGAGATGACGTTTGCAATAAATAGTATTGCCTACACTTCAATAAGTTCTGCTCATGTTAGTAAAGAATTTGAGACTTATACTAGTATGCCCCTAACTTTAAAAATGTTTAATATGGTAATATTAGAAGTTTCCAACATGATGCTCCCTTATGAGATACATGAAGAAATTAGAAAATTAAAAGAAGAATTAGATTTAAATAAAGTAGAAATTGTAGATATATATAAAGAAAAGTTAAAAATTATAATTCATTACGATCAAGAAAGAAAAATTTCTAAAGAAGAATTATTAAAATTTAAAATATTAGTTAATAACTTTTACAAAAAAAAATATTGGAGAGAATAAGAGTTGAAAAAGATGGATACAATTTAAGAGAAGAATATATATTTGCTATAAGGAACATTCGAAATTCAAAAAATATACTTTTTCTTAATATGGAAAAAAAATATCAAGAAATACTATACAGAGCAAAATTTATGAAACTATTTGAAGATTACTATGTAAATAATGAATCAAACATACTCAGTATTAATTATAAAGAAACTAACTATTAGCTATTAATGTAATTTTTTTTATATATTTTCTTTAATCCGTTTTCTAAGTTAATTTTTTGTTTAAAGCCAAGTTTGGTTATTTTGTCAATATTTGGACATCTATGCTTGGTGCCACCAATTTTAAGTGGGCCTTCGATAATCTTAATTTTTTTTGATGTAAATTTTTCTAGAATTTTTAAAATTTTAATAATTTTAACTCGCTCACTGGTTCCAATATTATAAATATTTAAATGTTTTCCTTTTTTTATCAAAAGATAAATTGCTTCACAAAAATCTGAAATATGTATAAACGATCTTGTTTCACTTCCTTTTCCCTGTATTTTTAATGTTTTATTTTTTTTTGTTTTATGAAATCTTTGAAAAAGTTCTGGTATAACGTGTTCATTTCCCATATCTGGTCCATAAACATTGTGTGGTCTAAATATTATTAATTTTTTAAAATATTTTTTTCCAAAATTAGCACCGTACAATTCTGTTAAAATTTTTCCACCTCCATAGCTATATCTTGGGTTGAAGATGTTTGGAATTTTTAAAGTTTCATTTTCATCTGTAGGAATTTTTTTTGGCATGTGATAAACTTCACTACTTGACGCAAGATACATTTCTTTTACTTTATATTTAAGACATAAATCAAAAACATTAATTAGTCCTTTAACTGCAACATCTAGAACCAAGTCTGGCTTAGAATAAAAATATTTAGTACCATTAATATAAGCTAAATGAATTACTGCATTAATATTTTTAAAAGCTTTTGATAAATTTTTTAATGATCTTATATCGCCCTGAATAACTTTTATATTTTTATGTTTTTTATCAATTCTTTTAATCTTTCCTCTATGATTATTGTCAAATATTACTACATCATAACCTTTTGACACAAGCATGTTTGCAATATTTGAACCTATAAAGCCTGTACCACCAGTAATTAAAAATTTTTTGTTCATTTCTTTTTAAATAACCAACTTGTTTGTAAACCATAAAAATACCATTTCAAGTACTGAGGTAACCACACAAAGATTTTGAATTTGCTTGATCCCACTGTTCGTTCATTCCATTGAGATGGGATTTGACAAATTTTATATCCAGCTCTTTCTGTCTTCACAAGTAATTCTAAGGAATATGCAAAACCTAAGTTTGACTCAATTTCAAAAGTGTCTACTATTTTTTTAGAAAAAAGTCTGAAGCCATTACTGGCATCTTCAATTGGAATACTAGAAAGCACAAACAAAGTATAGGATGAAAATCTAACTAAAATTTCCTTAATTATTGGACAATTTTTCATACTACCTCCCTTCATGAATCTACTTGGTGCAACTATTTCATTGCCTTCTAAAAATTTTTTATACATTGCGTCTATTATACATCCGTTAATTAAATCATCACAGGGATAAACTATTTTTACATTTGTTGTTGAATGTAATAATCCAGTTTTTACTGCACCACAAGCACCAGTATATTTATTTTTAACTAATACTATATCATTATATATTCCAAATATTTTTTCTTGGTATTCAAAAAAATTATCATCATCATTATCATAACAGATTAATATTTGGTATTTTGTCGTAACATTTTTCTTTATATGACTGACAACACTTAAAATGTTTTCACCCTCATTATAAACTGGAATAATTATATCTAAATTAAACATCTATTTAATTATTAATTTATTTAGTAATTTACAATTCATGGAAGCATTTCTTGAAATTTTAAAATTTAATTGCTTTTGAATATCATAAAGTAAACATTTTTTTAAATTATTTTTATATTTTTTATATAAATCAAAATCAGAAATTTTTCTTCCTCCAACATTTATTGTTCCTATGAAATCTTTCTTAATCAAAATTTTAATATAATGAATTAACTTATTAACCTCCAATGATGATGAGTATGAATCAGTTGCAGCGGTATTGAATTTAATTCTTTTTTTATTAAAAAACCTAGTTCTAATAATAGTATGGTTTGCGTATCTTCTAACTAATTTTTCTGCAAGAACCTTGGTTTTACCATAGTAATTATATGGTTTAATTTTTGATTTTTCTGAATAATTGCCTTTTAGGGAGGGATAAACAGCATCAGATGATATATGAATTAACTTAATTGAACGGCCTTTAATTTTTTTTAAAACATCTATCAAGTTTTGAGATCCTACAACATTAATTTTAAAAGCTTTATCTTTTTTTAACTCACATTCTTTCATTCTAGCTAGTGCAGCGCAGTTAATAATCATGTCGATTTCATGTTTATGAATATATTTTATAATATCTTTTTTCTTTAATATATTGACTGCTCTACTGCTTGGGAAAAATTGATTTTTAAAAAAATTATTCTTTTTTAATGATGACCCCAGGTTTCCACTCCCCCCCAATACTAGAGTTTTTATTTTCATTTTGGAAGTATGTTCCAAATATCAATAACTATTTTATTTTTTGGAATTCTAATTTTTTTATATTTTTTATGTGGAGCAGTAACTATGATGATGTCTGATTTTTTTATTAATTCTTTTTCTGTCAAAATGTACTTGTCTTTATAGTATGGATCTGAATATCTAAAATTTATTTTTTTTTTCTTTAAATACTCTGTAAGTTTAATTGCTAGTGAATCTCTTATATCGTCAGTTTCAGCCTTGAAAGCCATCCCTAAAACTCCAACAGTCTTACCTTTTAACGAAATTTTTTTTTCTAAATCTTTAATTAAAAAAATAGGAATACTTTCATTAATTGTCATCGCAGAATATCCAAGTTGAAAACTACCTTTTAAAAAAGAAGATAGTTGCATTGTGTCTTTAAGTAAGCACGGACCAGCAGTAAATCCTGGTTTGGGAATACCACTGTTTCTATCATACCCCTCTATCATATTTTTTCTCAATTGATCAAAATCTATATTTAGATCATGACAAATTTTAAAAAACTGATTTGAAATTGAAAACATAATATATCTATAACTGTTTGAAAATAATTTAATCAATTCTGCCTCGACAATGCTTGTTATAATTATCTTTTTTGAAATTATTTCGAATAACTTTTTAGAATCATTAATACTTTTTTGAGTAAAACCACTAACAATTTGTGGCAACTTTGGTAATTCTATTAGTGATTTTCCTTGAACTATTCTTTCAGGACAATATGAGACATTTTTAGTTTTATTTTTACATATTTTAAAAACTTCGTCTGATATACCTGGATACACAGAGCTTCTTATAATAACCAAATGTTTATTTGATAGTTGTTTTTTCAAATTTTTAAAAAAAGTTAAAAAATTTCTTGTTTCTGGTTTAAGTTTTTTATTAACAGGAGTTCCTATACAAATAATAACATATTTACCAAATTTAACTTTTTCCAGATCATTTGTTGCAAAAATTTTTTTATTTTTAATCAGTTTTTTTAGAATTCTTGGAGCACCATCTTCTTTGAATGGCATTATTCCTTTATTAACATTTTTTATAGTTTCTAAATTAATGTCTATAAGCTGTACTTTATAATTTTTGTCAGCAAATGCTAAGCCTAATGGCAACCCAACATGGCCTGTACCTCCTATTATAGAAATTGTTTTATTAAACATGATAATGTGATATCAGATATTTTTATGAAGTCGCACTATATTATATCAAAATGTCAAATTTCAAAATCTAAAAACCTAAAAAAAATTATTAATTTAGGCTTTACACCTCCAGTAAACCAATTATTAGATATAAAAAGACAAAATAAGAATCAAACTCAAAATTTTTTTGATACCGAATTACTATATTGCCCTAAATCTAAACTTGTTCAGCTAAATGTAGTTGTGGATAAAAAAATTGTATTTCCTAAAAATTATCCATACACGAGTAGTACTACAAAAATTTTAAGAGATAACTTCAAAGACCTGCACAATGAAGTAAAAAAAATAATCAATCTTAAAAAGAAAAACTTTATAGTAGATATTGGATCCAATGATGGAAATTTATTATCAAATTTTAAAGATGATTTTAAAGTATTAGGTGTCACACCAGAAAATATTGGTAAAATTGCAATTAAAAGAGGGATACCGACCTTGCTAAGATATTTTGATTCCAAAACGATAAAAATTATTAAAAAAAAGATGGGTAAACCTAACATTATTACTGCTACCAATGTTTTTGCACATATAGATGAGCCCAAAAAACTTTTACGGAATATAATCAGCTTACTTGATAAAGATGGTGTATTTATAACTGAGTCTCATTACCTTATGCCGCTAATCAAAGAGGTGCAATATGACACCATTTATCATGAGCACTTAAGGTATTATTCTTTAGAAAGTTTAAAATATTTTTTCTCTCTTTTTGATCTAAATATTTTTTATGCTAAGAAAATAAAAACTCATGGCGGCTCGATAAGAGTTTATGCTACCAGAAATAATAAATACAAAATAGATAGTTCTGTAAAAAAAATATTACTAGAAGAAAAAAAATATTTAAATCAAAAAAATTTTTTAAAATTTAAAAAAAATGTTGTGATATCAAAACTTAAATTACATAAAATATTATATGAACTAAAGATTAAAAACAAAAAAATATATGGTATTAGTGCTCCATCGAGAGCTAGTACCCTAATCAATTATGTCAAGTTAGACGAAAATATAATTGATTGTGTTTTAGAAATAAAAGGCTCACAAAAAATAGGAAAATTTATTGCTGGAACCAAAATACCAATTTTAGATGAGAAAATACTATATAAAGATCAGCCAGATTATGTATTAATTTTTTCTTGGCATATATTTAAGGAAATTAAAAATAATTTAAGAAAAAGAGGGTTTAAGGGTAAATTTATAGTACCATTACCAGTACCAAAAATTATAAATTAATTAAAATAAAATTAATATATTGAGAAACTAACAATTTAATCACTACATATGACCCAATTTTTTCAAACAATGCCATGTAGGGTTCAGATGTATCAGGCTACTATTGATGGATATATAAAGTCAAATAAATATTTAGTATCATTTGGTGATGTATGTAACGGTGGACTAAATATATTTACACCAGCAGGGTTTGCAGATCACTTAGGTTCATTTTTTTATATACCATTATTAGCAAATGAATTTAGTATGGAAATTAATTTCGCTACTAAATTATTTTTTATTTCTTATGGAATAGTATGTTTTTTAATATCTATATTTTTTTTTAACAAAACGAATTTAGATTTTAAACTAAAAATAGTTGGTAGTTTAACAATATTTTTGTTATTTTTTTTATGCATTTCAATAAGTGATACGTATAGTTTTTATGGATTAACTTCATTAGCTTTAATACCAATGTGGCAATTTTTTTTTGAAAAGAAATTAATTAACAACTATTTTAGCATTATAATATATTCTCTTTTTTCTGGAGTCATGATTGCATTTTCTGAGTCGGTTAGAGGGCAATCTGGCTTATCATTTATATTGTGCCTAATTATCTTTCTTTATTTCATGGATAAAGAAAATAAATCTAAAAAGTTTCTAACAATCATAGTTATATTATTACCTTTAGTCGCTACTCAACTGTTTTTTAAAGATTTGAAAAATTCAAGAGAGGCATTTTTTTTAGCTGATCAAAATAAAATTTTAGAGTTAAAAAAAAGGAATATAGCTCTAAAGAATGTTAGGTCAGTTTGGCATAATGCTTATTTCGGCTTAGGATTTTTATCTTATGATAGGCAGGATTTTCCAAAAAATAACGATACTTACTCAATAGAAAAAATTAAAAAAATAAACCCAGATATAATTCCGTTTACATCGGAATATGAAGATATTTTACGTAAAGAGTATTTTTCTTTTATTTTTAATTATCCTTTATATTTTTTTAAAATTACCGCTGCTAAAGCTGGAGTTATTATCATGTATATAATTATTTTTTCAAATATTGGTATATATTATTTTTTCAAAAAAAAATTGACAAAAAATATTAAATTTTTTTTTGTACCGGGTATTTTGTTTAACAGTTTAATAGGAATAGTTGCTGAGCCAGATTATACATATTTATTAGGTATGTTTGTTTATTGTTCCTTTATGACTTTGTTTATTATTCAGCCACAAAAATTAAAAAATAGATATTAAAAACCTTTGCCTAAAATATTTAATCAAAGATTTTAATCAATGGATTTTTTGATTTAATAACGTAATATATATGTATATTGGGTTAGCTTTTTAATTTTATTTAGAATAATTATGAATTTTTTTTTTGGTATAAATACGCATAAATTTAATAGTATTATAAAAATACCTACTTTTCAAAATTCTGGAAAATATAAAAAAAATTATAATTTATATTTTTTAAATATATCCAATAATCATTGGAAAATTGAATTATACTCAGATAAGGATTATGATGAGTTTTTTATAGTCAAAGAAGATTTTAGTAATAATGAGAATATTTTTTTTCTAGCAAGCGAAGAAGAAGTAAAAAAATTTAAAAATAGTAATCTTAACTTAATTGATGAATTTAATAATTTTACTAATACGAAGCCTGCTTTTAGATCAAACTTAGAAGTTAATATGAAAGATGGTGGATTTTCATCTTATCAATCAGAATATCCATTAAATATGATTAAAAAAAATGGATCTATAGTAAGTTCATTAAATATTTTGAGTAATAAACACGCAGATAATAACTATTTAATTTTTAAAAATATTTATTATAAACCTTATCAAAATAATTTTGATGGATATTTTATAAATTTTAATAAAAAAAAAATTGTAAAAAAATTTAATTTAAAAACAAATTTTACTAATTTGATAGAAATTAATAAAGAATATTTAAATGAAGATCATTATTTTTTTACAGTAGGTTATATTGGAATTCCAATTTATTTATCAATAAAAAATAACCATTTGTCATTAGAGCATACTCACCCTCCTCATGAGTATATTTTAAGTAATAATAAATTTAAAAAAATTTCAGAATTAAAAAAAGAATTTAATGAAATCATTACTTAAAAAAATTTATAATAAGAGTTCTGTTATTTCAATTAGAAATAATTTTAATATCAGTCCTGTCGAAATTAGTCTAAATAAAATTAAAAATAATTCAAGTGTAAGTGATTCTTTTTGTTGGAGGACAGACAATAATTATGAAACAATATTTAGATTTAGTGACTTGCTTAATATGTTTTATAAGGTTGAAGATTCAAAAATTAAGATAATATTTTATAATAAATTTGGATTATCTATTAAAGAAATTACAATAAATAATATAAAAAAAAATAATGAATTAATTATTAATAAAAAATTTCTAAATAACTTGGAGGATTACGGTACTTTTCATATTTATCATTTAAATGATAAGATATTAAACGAAGATATAATTATATCTAATCGTTGCTACACAGGATTTTCAAAAGATAATAATTTACCTTCATTTATGCATGGAAATACACTTTCATCATATATGCACCTAAAGGATGATAAGAAAATTTATTCAGATTTAATTAAAAAAATATTTCTAACTAATCATATTTATAAAATTCAAAATCAATTCTCTGGATATGATAAGACAGAATTGTTTTTTTCAAATCCAACTAGTAAAAAAGTTAAATTTTCTATAAATGAAGAGTTTTACAACATTAATAAAAATTCATGTATTTTAATGGAGATATCGTGTGGCCCCATTATTACAATAAAATCTAATTGTTTATTTTTAAGACCAGTTGTATTTAATTATAATAAAAACTTTATTGATGTATTTCATGCATAATATAAAAGTCTTTTAATTTACAATAATCATAATGAATATATTAAGTAAAATAATATTAAAAATATTTAGGAATTTTGGATATAATATTCAAAAAATTCAAAAAGAAGAAAAAATCTACTTATCATATGATGAGATTTATAAAAAAATCTTTAATAAGAAGATAGTTATATTTGATGTTGGTGCTAATAAAGGCCAATCAATTAATAGATTTCTTAAAAATTTTCCTAACTCTATAATTCATTGTTTTGAACCGATAGAAAAAGAATTTAATTATTTAAAAAAAAATTATGGTCATTTGTCTAATATTCATTTGAATAATTTTGCGCTAGGTGAAAAAAGTTATAAAAAAGATTTTTTTATAAATGCTAAATCCTCAACATCTTCTTTCTATAAGATAGTGCAAAAAAGTAGTTGGCTTAAATTAAGATCTAAAGAGAATAACGTAAACTCAGCTTTTTTTAGTAAAAAAAAAAGTGTAAAAATTTCGACTGCTGACAGCTATTGTAAAAAAAATAAAATAAATAAGATTCATATTCTTAAGATTGATACACAAGGCTATGAAGATAAGGTTTTAATTGGCTGTAAATCACTTCTAAACAATGAAAAAATTTCTGCAATAGAACTAGAAGTAATGTTTGATAATGTTTATGATCAACATTCAACTTTTACTGATGTTGAAAAAAATCTTATTAAAAATAATTATAGGTTTGCTGGTATAGAAACTTGTAATAATAATTTATTTGAAAACGTACTATTTTTTGGCGATTTATTATACATTAATAAGGATATTTTAAGATTTCACCTTAAAAAATAATTATTTAAAAAACTTATTAATATTTTCAACAATATATGCAAGTTCTTTTTTATGCATTTTACTATGAAGTGGCAATGTCACAATTTCTTTTTCAATTGTTTTAGTAATCTTAAGACTTTTATATCGAGATCTATCTCTAAAATATTTAAAATTATGTAAAGGTATCCAGTGCATTCCAGTTTGAATTCCTTGTCTGGCCATATTTGCTCTAAATAAATTTCTATTTTTTACTCTTGCTACATAAATAAATGGTAACACATCTGTATGATCAAAGATTTTAGGTAATAAAATTTTATTATTTTGATTTATAAATTTTGTATAATAATCGAAATATTTTAATCTATTTGTTTTTATAATATCAATTTTTTTTAATTGCTCACAGCCAATTGCAGCATGTAAATTTGCAAGGTGATATCTGTACCCCAGACGATTAACATTTGTTGTTACACCATTTATTTTTTTCATACCCATCATGCTCATTTCTTTAAACGTTTTTTTTAGAAATTTATTTTTGCTAACAATTAAACCTCCATCAATTGTTGTTAAAGTTTTTACAGGATCAAAGGAAAACGTTGTAAAATCATGAATTGTACCAATTTTATTATTTTTATATCTTGATCCAAATGAATGAGCCGCATCATGTAAAATAGGTATTTCATATCTTTTCGAAATAATTTTTATTTCTTCATGTTCTGCAATATTACAACCATAATCAATTGGTATAATTAGTTTAGTTTTTTTAGTTATTAATTTTTTAATTTCATTTGGATCAATACAGAACGTTTCTGGTAAAATATCACAAAAAACAATTTTAGCTCCCAAAGAAATAACAACTTGGGCATCCGCCACATTTGTTAGTGATGGCATGATCACTTCGTCACCTTTTCTAATATTTAGATGGAGACAAACTAGGTGTATTGCAGAAAATCCAGTATTTACACTGCTAACATTCTTATGACTAACCCCCAAAATTTTTGAACAACTATATTCAAAATTATCAACATATTTTCCAGGTCCTAGATATTTTTCTTCAAGTGATTTTTGTGCTGCTTTCAATTCATTGCTTTCTAATAATGGCAAGAATGTTGGTATATTTTTGATTTTAATCATTTTGTAATAATTTTTTATGAGAAGTAATGTAAAAACTTAGTAAAATAAAGAATATAATTAGCATATAATTATTAAAAAAGTTTCCATTAGGCAAGATAGGCGTAGTTATAGATAGTAACCCCCCAGTAATATAAACATAATTTTCATAATTATTATTTAATTCTTTTTTAATAGAGCTAGAAAAAAAAATTTTTAAGAAATTAATTATAATAAATAACATAAAACTTAAATAAATAAGTAAACCAGGCATACCAAGATCACTCATAAATAATAATAAAGTATTATGAGGATGATTAGCACAAGAGTTAGTGGATTTTTCATATTTATAGTCAGCTGGTGTTTTTCCTGTTCGAAAAGTTGAAGAGACAGAATATTTCTCAGAAGAACACAAGTAACGAAAAGATTTAATACCACCACCAAATAACTTATTATCATTAAAAATTTTATAAGCTGTTTTATAATGTCCACTATGTGATTTAATTATTGTTAAATTTTTATTTTCAATAGACAAATAGTTTTTAAATCCATGCTCAAATCTTGTAACTATACTTAATGCATTCGACATTACTTTTATATTTTTAACCTTACTTAAATCAGAACTATGAATAAAACTTATTGTTGAGTATAAGAGAATAAATAATAAAAGAGCATAAAAGATTGTCTTTTTAATTAAAAAATTTTTTGAAAATAAAATAATAAAAACAATTTGAAGTAAAAACATTCCCAAAGATGTTCTTTCCCCACTTAGAATAATTAAGATCAGAGATGAAAATATTAGTAAAAGGAAAATATTACTCCTTTTTTTTTCGGTTATAATTAAAGATGAAAAAAAAATCATAATTATTGGAAATATTTTAGCAATAAAACCACCCATTATTAATTCATCTCCAAAAAAGCTTGAAATCCTGTGTGGTGCAATTCTTTCAAAACCTAAAATATTTTTTCCATAAATAAATTGAATAATACTATCAATGAAAAGAAGACAAAGTATTATAAAAAATATTTTAGAAAATTGATGAAAATTTTTTTTTTCCATTAAAAAGAAATGTAAGGCGATCATAAAGAAAAAAAATCTAAAAAAGAAAATTGAAGTTCCTTGTTTAATTAATGGGGCTGGTGATATAAAAAAAACAGATATAATTAGTATAAAATACACAAATAAAAAATAATTAAAAATTTTATTATTGAAAAATTCATAATCTTTATAAGACAGGTAACTCTTAATAAAAATTAATGAAATTATTGTTATTGATAAATCAGCTAAGAATGCTCCACTAAGCAAAGTAAACGGTAATGCAAGAAATAAAAAATTTTTATAAATATAGTCTAAATTCATCTTAAATAATTATAATAGAAATGTATTTAATCAATATACTATTAAATCTTTGATAACAAAAAATTTTCAAACATATTAATGAGTTTGCTTTTATTAAAGTGAGTTACGCTATAATTATAACCCTTAATACCCATTAATTTTCTTTTTTTATTTTTTAAAGCACTCATTTTTAGAATATTTTTTGATAAATTTTTATAGTCACCTGACTTACATGCAAAACCACAATTTGATGTATTGATAATATTATTAGTTTCCCCATCAATCATACCTATTATTGGTTTTTTACAATCCATATAATTAGATAATTTACCTGGAATAGTTTTTGAGAATACTGAACTTTTTTTCAATGTTATTAATAAACAGTCAGACAGTGAAATTAAATAATTGATATAAATAGGTTTTTGTTGATCAATAAATAAAAAATTTTCCTCTAGTTTATTTTTTTCAACTAAATATTCAATTTTATTTCTAAATCTCCCTGCTCCTACGATAATCCACTGGATCGATTCATTTCTTAATATTTTAGCTGCTTCAATTACAGACTGAAAATCTTGCGCCTCTCCAATATTTCCAGTGAACATAATTTTAAATTTCTTATTAAATAATTTTTTTGAAAAATTTTTTTTCTTAATAAATGGTAATTTTTCTGACCATGATGGAAAATATATTGCAGTATTTTTAAATTGAATTTTTTTAGAAATAATATTTTTGATTGAAGTTGATTGACAAAATATATATTTACAATTTTTATAGCTATAATCCATAAAGCTATTTATTATTCTATAAAATAAATTTTTTTTACTAACACCTAGTCCAGCTAACGTATTGGGCCATAAATCTAGAATCCAGTAATAAATTGGGATATTTTTAAAAATTTTCAAAAAATGTGCTGCTATCAAACCATTAGGAGGAGAGGTTCCAAATACAATTACTTTATCTATTTTCTTATTAAATGTTAATAATAATGAATAAAAAATTGATAAAAATATGAATGATAAATAACTTAAAATTAAGTGTGTATTATTATTTCCTCTTGATAATGTTGGTACTCTAATAATTTCAATTTTTCCATATTTATCTAATTTTTTAAATTTTGAAAAAAAATTTTTATTAGGGTAAGAGGGTCTACCCGTTAAAATTATAAGTTTATTTTTTTTAGATAGATGTTTACACAATTCATTTATTCTAAAATTTTCAGGCCAAAAAAACTGACTAATAACTAATATATTCAATTGATATTTTTTTTATAATTATTTTGCTTTATATAATTTATAAAGCTAATGATTATTTTTACAATTGTATCAGATACATTTTTTTTAGAATACGATGCTATTATTTCTTTTTTGTTACTAGTTAATGGATTATTTTCAAAATATTTAATTGCATTAATAACATTTCGTAAATTAGTACCAGTCATGATAGTTACTGCTTCTTCATTTGCCTCAGGCCTTTCATGAGCTTCCCGCAAATTAATAGCATTAAATCCTAATATAGATGCTTCCTCATTAATTGTACCACTATCTGAAATAACAATTTTTGAATGTTTTTGTAAATTAACATAATCTGTAAATGAAAATGGTTTATGTAAAATAATATTTTTTTTACTATATCCCTTTAATTTTTTTCTTAATCTAGGGTGTGTAGATACTATTATTGGTAAATTATGATTAACTGATAAGTGCTCAATTATATTAAGTATATTTTTTAACCTATCATTACTCTCTATATTTTCTTCTCTGTGAGCACTAACTAAATAAAAATTTTTATTTTTGATATTTAATTTTTTCATAATACTTGAATCAGATATTTTTTGTTTATAAAAATTCAAAACTTCAAGCATTGGACTTCCAACATTAATAACTTTATCACTTTGAAACCCTTCATTAATTAAATTTAGTTTACTTAAGTGACTATAGGTTAAATTTATATCTGAAATTGAGTCTACAATTTTTCTATTTGTTTCCTCTGGTACTCTTTGATCAAAAGATCTGTTGCCAGCTTCATAATGAAAGATAGGAATTTTCCTTTTTTTTGCACATATTGTCGTTAAAGCACTATTTGTATCTCCTAATATAAAGAATGCATCTGGTTTTATCTTTTCAAGAATCTTATCAACCTCTATCATTGCTTTTGCAATTGTTGCAATTGAGTTACCAGCAAAAGAATTAATTTGATATTTTGGAGATTTTAAATTTAAGTCTTTAAAAAATATTTCTGACAAATCTTTATCAAAATTTTGACCCGTGTGTATTAAAGTATGAGAAAACTCCTTCTCAAATTTTTTGATGATCATGCTTAATCTTATGATTTCTGGTCTAGTTCCTACTACTGTACATATTTTATATTTTTTCATATCAATTTTTTAATATTGTAACCTATAGTATCAGGATTACTTTTGTTGAAAACTTCATTGCTCCAAATAATTCCTTTTGCAATTGTTTTGCTGTTATTTTTAATCCAGTGAACACAACCAGGTATAGTTTCTAATACTAAATTATCCTTACTATCAATTTTAATACTAAACTTTTTTTTTGTATTCAAGTCATAAAAATTAAATATTACCTTGCCACTTATTAAAAAAAATTTTTCTACTTTTGTATTATGATAATGTCCACCTCTAACAACTTTAGGATTAATAGAAAAGTAAGAGATTTGCCCATCAGATGGTTTTTTAAATAACTCTATGAAATCACCTCTATAGTCATTATTAGAAACTAGCTTATATTGAATATCTTTAATTGGTATATAAGTTAAGTAAGTTGCATATAAATACTTATCAAATTTTCCTTTAACAAATTTGTTTAAAATTAAATTTCTATTTTTTTTTATATAATTAATTTTATCAATTAACTTATCTATTTTACATGTGTACGAATTTAAAGAAGAAATTTTTTTTTTAAATTCGATATTATTAATTAAAAATTTTACAAGGTCATCTATATAAACAAATTTGATAACCTTATTGTCTATTATTTTTACTGGAAGGTTTCTTGATATATTATTGCAAAATGTTGCAATTACAGAATTATAATTTGGTTTAGACCACTTACCAAAAATATTTGGAAGTCTAAAAATTTGATAATCATGAATTTTTAATAATCTTTTTTTTATTAAATTTTCTGCTTTTAATTTGGTAGTAGCATACTCAGATATCAATTTTTTATTAATTAAATCTGTTGATGTAAAAATAACTTTTGTTTTTGTCTTTTTTTGATTAACTAATGTAACTATTTTATTCGTGAGGTTAATATTACTTGATATAAAAAAGTTTTTTTTAGTAGACCGATTTACTCCTGCTGTATGAAATATGATATCAACTTCGTGAATTAAATTTGATAATTTTTTTAAGCTATCTCCTCTATTAAATTCATATATTTGATATTTTTTTTCACTAATTAATTTAAATAATAAATTTTTTCCAATAAACCCTTTAGAACCTGTGACTAAAACTTTCATTTATAAAATATTTTTTATTTCTGGCAAAGAAAGTATCAAGGTTTTTAGCTCTTCTTGATTTAACATTTTTTTTTGATTTGAATTATAATCATTAAATATCTTCTTATTAAATCCAATATCATAATAATTATTATAATTTAGTGTTCTGCTATCAATGGGTACTTTAAAATAGTTTTTATTAATTGTGGCTTTTTCAATTTCAGCTGAAGTTGCTAAAGTTTCATGTATTTTTTCACCATGTCGTGTACCAATAATCTTAATTTTATTTTTATTAGCGAAGATTTTCATTAAAACTGTTGCTAAATCTATTATATTACAGCTTGGTGCCTTTCTAATAAATATACTCCCATTATCATTTGAGCTTAATGCTAATATAACTAAATCGATTGCATCATCTAAAGATAACAAAAATCTTGTCATATTTTTATCTGTTATAGTAATTTCTTTGTTATTTTTTATCTGGTTAATAAACAAAGGTATTACAGATCCTCTTGAAAACATTACATTGCCATACCTCACAATTGACATTTTTGTATTGATAATATTTTTATTTCTTGCTTCTGCTAACAGTGTTTTCTCCATCAAAGCTTTACTTATTCCCATAGCATTAATTGGGTAAACAGCCTTATCAGTACTTAAAAAAACTAATTTTTTAATATTTAATTCTACACAGGTATCAATTACGTTTTTACTACCAATAATATTTGTTTTAACAGCTTCCATAGGAAAAAACTCACATGATGGAACTTGTTTTAAGGCAGCAGCGTGAAATACGTAATCCACACCTTTAAAAGCTCTAACTAAACTGTCTTTGTCTCTAACATCTCCCAAATAAAACTTAACGTTTTTATTATCAACTTCATTTCTAAGATCGTTTTGCTTTAATTCATCTCTAGAAAAAACCCTTATTTCACAACCGAAATTTAAAATTCTTTTTAAAAAACTTTTTCCAAATGATCCTGTTCCACCTGTTATTAAGATTATCTTATTTTTAAATTTATTTTTTTCTAAATTTTTCATTTTATTGTAGATGTTTTTTTATATTGTTTTAAATAATCATTTACTACTATATTTATATTAAGGTATTTTTTAGCATAAATAATAGCATTATTTCTGATTTTTTTTCGTAATTTTTTATCTTTCCTCAATAATTCTATATTTTTAAATATATCAGATAAATTTCTTTTGGTTGCGATTAAAGCTTTATGTTTGTGTTGCTGACCTACATTTGCATTATTTACTGCTAACACTAAAGCTCCACTTGTTATAGCCTCAAGTATAGTCATTGAATTACACTCATAATAAGATGTGTTAATAACTAAATCACTATCACGCATAATTTTAAATCTCCTATTTGAATAAATAGGTGCTAAAAAATTTACATATTTATGAATATTCATTTTTTTACTTTTTCTTTGTAGTAATCTTTAAGATCATCATTTGGACCAACAAAAGTTAATCTGTAATTATCTTCTTTTTTATTTAATTCTTTTATTAGTGCAAGTTGTAAATCTAAACCTTTAATTTTATTAAATCTTCCAATATTTAAAATATTAAATTTTTTATTATTAAAAATATTTTCTTTTTTTTTTTTAAAAATAAATTCCTTAAAATTTAAACAATTATTCAATATAAAATAATTTTTATTTATTAAATATTTTGAATTATTTCTTTCTTCTTTACTTAAGAAATGAACTAGATTAATTTGTTTAATATTTTTTTTTTCAAATAGGTGGTAATAAATTTTTTTAAGGAAGTAGTTTTTTTTAAGATTAATTTCTTCTAAAGTTCCATGTGGAGTAAAAATTATTTTTTTTTTATAATATCTTGCCAAAAAAAAAGTAATAGTAGTTATTATATTCCACATACAATGTATGTGTATAATATCATACTCTTGTATTTTTTTTTTTAAATGTAAAATTAATTTTAAATTAGGTAAAGAAAACCTATTTAAAATATTTTGTCCAAAAAAAATATCTTTTTTATAATTAGAATTTTTTTTTAACGTTGAAATAATATATGTTTTAATGCCACTTTTCTTAAGTGCTGAAAATATATTATTTACAGCTCTAGGTGGTCCCCCTTGGCTCAAATCATATTTATTCAATACATGAAGAATGGATAGCATAATTATTTACTTATAAGGGTTTTCAATAAATTCGATGTTAAAAATAAAGAACATGTAAAGATTATATAATATAATGAAATCATTAATATTTGGTCGACTCCAAATCCATTTAAAAACTCATAAAAAATTATTAAAACTAGTATTTGAACAATAATCTTCTTAGTGTTTGATATAAAATTAAATTGATAATAAAATTTATTAAATAATAATAATATTAAAAAATAAAAAACAAAAAATAATTCTCCAAATACTCTATTAAATAAAGCAAATACTGTTGACTGTTCAGAAACTACGCCAGAATAGTAAAAACCATCATTATTTAATAAAAAATGAAATTGATTTTTAATTAGTGGTATACCGTAAGGATCAAACCCAGGGGTTATTTTGTCTAGAAATGCTTTAAGATTGTATTCTAAAGTAAATAATTCTTTATAAATATATCCATTATTTTTTTCTAAATAAAAATCTAAAAAACCTATTCTATTAAAAAAACTTAATATAAAATTTTGAATGTCTACAATATTAACAGCAATCAGTTTATTGGTTTTACTTGAATAATAATATAATATTAAAGCAATTATTGTTCCAAAACAAATTATCAATATTTTTTTTAGATTCAATTCGATTTCACCATTTTTTCTAAAAATACAGATAAAAACTATTAACATCATAAAAAATAAAGATGATTTACTACCTTGCATGAAATCAGAATATATAGATAAAAAAATAATTAATGAGCATATCAATTTTAAATATGTAGTAAGTTTATTCCAAAAAATTAATGTAATAGATGAAATAACTATTAAAGGTTTTTCTATTGAAAATAAAACAGATAAAATTTTTATTAATGAAAAATTAACTATATTTTTTTGAATTAGAAACAATATTAAAAACTCAAATAACATAAATATTAAACATGCATAAATTAAACTCACTATTTCAGGCTTATCTAATTTAAAGTTTTTTAATGAGTAAAAACTATCTTTAAAAAAATAATCTATCAAAAAATATAATGTTATAAAATGAACTATCAAAATATTTAAAGAGTGGTTAACATCAGATATATTCTGTTTTTTTTCAATAAATATTGGGTCATAGCCCTCCAAACTAAATGAATAAATATTAAAAATAAAAAAAATAAAAAAATAAAATAAAAAAAATTTTAAAAAAATGTTGTTATTTGATGCATTTATTGCGGCTAAAATAAATAAAATATTTATTATAATAATTTGAATTTGTGAATCATAAAACAAGGTTCCATTAAAGTGTCCAATCAAGGATAAAAAAATTAGTGAAGAGCAAAATAAAATATAAATTGAATAAATATCTACTTTAAGTTTACTCATCAGTAAATACTTAGAATAATTCTTGCAATGATTTTAAATTTAATTTTTATAGTTGATAGCTGTATTGATTTTTTAAAAAATTTTAATAAAACATCTTTTCTTTTAATAACTCCTTTTTCAAAAAATTTTAGATAACAGTAATACCCAAGAGATTTTTTATATGCTCCTCTTGAAATGTTTAATTTAAATGCCTTTAAAACTTTAAAATAAGAACTAGATGCTAATACTTGAGATGAAAGATTTTCATTATGGATCCTATAGATACCAAGATATTTATTAAAATAATAAAATTTATTAGTTATTTGAGATACTCTTAACCAGGTGTGATAATCAATAGTATAAGTTGGATGATCTTCTGAAATATAACCAATATTCTCTAATAGAGATTTTTTAACTATAACAGATGAGTTTGCTATTGGATTTCCTTCAATTAATAAATTTTCAATTAGATTTCTGTTAGAAAAACTTTTTTTTAATTTTAATCTTCGTTTTAGAAGTTTTTCTTCTAAAACAATATTCATATCATGACATATAAAGTCATACTTATTGGTAAAATTATTCATTATAAGACTTAGTTTATCTTTATACCACGCGTCATCGGAGTCTAAAAAAGCTATCCAGTTACCGTTAGAATTCTTAATTCCAAGGTTGCGAGATAATGAAATTTGACCTTTATTTTTAATAGAAAAGCTTTTAATTTTGTTTGTCTTATAAGATTTGATTATATTAACTGTTTCATCAGTTGAATGATTATCAATAATAATAATTTCATAATTTTTATATGACTGCTCCAATATTGAGTCAATACATTTTTTGATATATCTTTCACTATTATAAGTGGGAATTATGACTGAAACTAGCTTTTCTTTATCCAAGGTGTATTCCCCTCTATAATTAAATTTTTAACAGAATTTAAATCTCGCCTGTTATCTATGCATTGCCAATATCCAGGATGTTTATATGCGTTCAAACTTTTAATTTTTATTAAATTTTGGATTGGAAAAGTTTCAAGCATAGTATTTTTTTTTGGTATTAAGTTAAAAAAATCTTTCTTGAAAACAAAAAAACCTCCATTTATCCAATTTTTATTTAGCTGAATCTTTTCATTAAATCTAGTTATCATGTTACTCTGAATTAAAAGTTCACCAAATCTTGCAGGAGGTCTTACAGCGGTAATGGTTCCTATATTATTTGATTTTTTATGAAACTTTATTAGTTTATCTATATCAATGTCACTTAATCCATCTCCATAAGTAACAATGAAATTTTCTTCTTTTATAAATTTTCTTGCTTTTAATATTCTGCTTCCAGTTAAAGTATTTATGCCAGTGTTAAAAATATTAATTTCACAATCTGAAAATCTTTTTGAATTTTTTATAAAAAATTTTTTTACTATTGAGTGTTTATAGCCAGTAAGGATTATAAATTTTTTTAATCTATAATTTCTGTAAATATTTATAATGTGTTCAATGATTGGCTTATCATCTAATATAATCATGGGTTTTGGAATATCTTGATCTACATCAGAAATTCTACTTCCAAATCCACCCGCCAAAATCATTACTTTCATATAATTTCTTTTCTAATTATCTTTGTTTTTTTATGCTCATAATTTAAAAAATTAAATATTATTGAAGTTTTTTTGCTTAGATTTTTAAAACCATACCAAACATTTTTTGGTATGATAAGTTTTTTAAAGTTTTTATTATCATCCAGAATAAATTCTTTTTTAGTTAATTTTTTTTTAATTCGGTCATCAATTAAAAAAAATTTTACATTACCAGATATTACTGTTAGCATCTGGAAAGTGGTTAAATTTTTTTTCCAGCCCTTAAAATTTTTACTTTTGATTTCTGAAAAATAACACTCACCAAAACCTTTGAAAATACTATCTTTTTTAGTCAAAAATTTTTTTATATTTCCTTTTTTATTTATAATAATTTCTTGATTAATTAACTCTATTCTCATTTTATTTTTTAGATTGAATAATTTTTATATATTGTTTTATTTGGGATTTGGTTATCTGTTTAATATTTTTTTTATTATTAAAATAAACTTTATACCACTCAGAAATAAAATCAGCTGTTTGTTTAATACTTAAATTAGGCTTTATTTTAAATTGTTTAAAAATTTTTTGGGTATTCAAAGATAATAATTTAGATTCTTTAAAATTAACTTTTTTATCTTTATGAATTTTTATATCTTTGAATATTTTTATCTTACTTATCAATGTTTTGACGGTAACTGATTTTTTTGCACTTGGACCTACATTATATGACTCTCCTAAATAAAATTTTTTACCCTTTATATAAGCGGCTATATATAAATAGGCCCATAACGGTTCTAACACGTGTTGCCAAGGTCTTGTGGAGTTAGGATTTCTCATTAAAAATTTAGTCTTTTTTTCACATGCATTTACAATGTCTGGAATAATTCTATCTTTTGCCCAGTCACCTCCACCAATTACATTACCAGCACGTAAAGAAACAATTTGTGTATTTTGGTCTTTGATTATTGTTTTGCAATATGTGGAAAAAATTAATTCTGCACAAGATTTAGAGCTACTGTATGGATCTATTCCTGCAAGTAATTCATCTTCCTTATACCCTATTTTTTTTTCAACATTTTTATAACACTTATCACTTGTTACAATAATTGCAGATTTAACTGTCCGCGTTCTATTTATACACTCCAAGATATTTGCCACTCCGATTGAATTTGTAATAAAAGTATTAAGTGGATCCTTGTAGGATAATGAAACTAAGGCTTGAGCTGCCATATGAAAAACAAATTCCGGTTTTTCTTTTTGAAAAACTTTATCCAATTTTGAAACATCCTTGATATCAAAATAGTAATTAGTAATTTTTTTTTTAATTTGCAAAAGTTCAAAATGAGATGGTTTAGAGATTGATCCTTTAGATACTCCGACAACTTTTGCACCCATCATGACAAGCCAACATACTAACCATGAACCCTTAAAACCTGTGTGTCCCGTAACTAAAACTTTTTTATTTTTGTATTTTTTAAATAAATTAATCATAAAAAATCTATAAACTTTTGAGTTGGTTTAGTAAAATAGTCACTAATTTTATCATCAATTTCATTTAAATCATTTTTAAAATTATTAGTAACCGAATTTAAGTCATTAATCGAAGTTATATTTTTTACAATTTCTAAATCATTTATTGGGTTAATATTCAAACTTGGGTCAGTATTAAGATATATTGGGTAACATAAATTTTGTAGACCCCCAATTATAGCAGTACTACCCCTGTATAGACAGTATCTTGATTTTATATAGTCCTCATCTGTATTGTTTGAAAAATAAATATTATTTAAATCTTTTTTATTAATTTTTAATTTTTTTAAAATATCATCAATTTTCATTATAGGGTGTAAACGCCATATAAAATTTAAATTTTTGAATTTTTTTGTATAATTAATAGTAAAATCAAATAATAATTTACACTCACCTATTATTCCTTCGGGTAAGACAAGACAAAAATTTTGTTTATTACTTTTAACAAAGTTTTTTTTATTTAACTTACTAGAGCCTGCAATAAATATAGGTTTAGTAGTAACAAATTTTTCAAATATTTTTTTATAATAGTTCCCTGATGTAAAAATTACATCTGGATAAAAATTTGTCTTTTGGAAATCAAATAATGAATAATGATCTTTTAAAACTGGAGCATGTTGGTAGCCAATATTTTGAATCCTGGGGTCTTTTTTTTTAGCTAAATCAAAAACTATTTTTTCAAAATTGTAACCCTCAAATGTAGTTATTAGAAATTTAAAATTAATTTTTTTAAATATTTTTTTTAATTGAAAATTAATTCTAATATTTACTAGTGTTTCAGAGTTTAGGACTTCAGTTAAGATAATTAATTTTTCTTTATAAGAAAAATTCTTTATCTTTAAATAAAAACTAAATAATTTTATAATATGTATTATGCAGTACAATTCATCTATAATTGTCAGCGTATTAGATAAAAAATAATAATTTTTTTTATTCTTAAGCTTGGTTTGATCTAGATTAATTTGATGATCCAAATAAATTGAAAAATATTTTTTTTTTTTATCTTTTAAAATTTTTGATATATTTTTATAATATATATCGTTTTCAAAAAGATTATTATTGGAAATATGGTGAGAAATTATCATGTAATCAAAGTTAATTTCTTCAAATTGACTAAAGTTATTTTTTTTACTAAAAATTTTAACAAAAAATAATATTATAATTTTAAATAAATTTTTAATTAAAAGTAAAAGAATATAAAAAGAATTCTTTTCAAATATTTTATATCTTCCAATGTATAATGGGTGTGGTTTAGGTATAAAAAACCAATCAATAAATATATTTTTATTTAAAATTTCTTTTACAGAATTAAATTTTTTTAACCTATTTTGAATATAATTATAATCAATATTAGTCATTTATTTTATTTAACAAATCACTAAACTTATTTAATCTTACTTTAACCTTAGGTATTTTTTTTTCAAAACCATAAGAAGCGTGTATAAATTTTATCTTGGCATTTTTGGATGCAAAAAAATCATACTGCGTGTCTCCAATATAAACAACATGATTTCTATTTTTAATTTTTAACTTTTCCAAAACAAGGTTAATTTGATCTGGATAAGGCTTCCCTCTCAATATTTTTTTAGGACAAGATATATAGTTAAAAGATAAATCAAATTTTTCGATTAAACTTTTTGTTCTTTTTGCATCTTTAGATGTAACAATTGCTGTTAAATAATTTTTTTGTAATTCTTTTATAATTTTTTTTACATTAGGAAAAAGTTTAATCTTAAAATTATTTTTTAATGACTCAGATTTATACGCTTTTTCAATTTTAACTTTATTGGTGTCAATATTTAATTCTTCTAAAATATCTTGAAATGGAAGACCAATTTTTTTTTTATAATCAGTAAAGTTTTTATTTATTTTGTATTTTTTTTTAACGTATTCCCAAGAGTGACGCATATTTTTTTCAGTATCAACAATCACTCCATCAAGATCAAAAATAATCAATTTTAGCATTTTCTTAATATTTTTTTCTTAGATGATCTTGTGGTAAAATAAGTTTTGCTCTATCCAAATCAGACTTAACATCTACAGCAAAGCTATTACTTGTAGATATAAAAGTTCCAACTTTTATATTGTTCTCAACTGCTCTGAGCAACTCTACACCTTCTATCTTTTCATATTTAGATACTTTTATTTTTGAAAATTTTATCAGACTTTCTTTCTTAAAAGAAATTATTGATAGATGTTTGTATAAACTTTCACCTTTATCTCTAAAATCACAAGGCACCGATGACCTACTTAAATATAGAACCTTTCCATTTTTGTTAAATAAAACTTTTACTATATTCTTTGAATCTAAATTTGATCCTTTAATACAAGGAACTACGATGTCAAAATCTTTCATTTTTTTTAAATGAAATAAAATTAATTTGTCTATATCTTTTGGGTTTAATAAAGGTTCATCACCTTGAATATCAATTATCAATTTACATTTTTTTATTTTTTTTGCTACCTCAGCTATTCTTTCAGTTCCATTTTTATGATTTGCTCTTGTCATCAAATACTTTCCACCATGTTTTTTTACAATATTTCCAATTTTTTTACTGTCTGTGCAGACAATTACTTGATCTAATAATTTTGACATTTGGGCTCTTTTTAAAGTATGAATAATTAATGGTAATCCGTCTATTTCTATTAACGGTTTGTTTTTTAGTCTTGTTGAATTAAGTCGAGAGGGTATGAGGCCAATTATCATAACTATCTAAAATTTTTAGCTAACTCTACCCACATTGATGTATTTTTATTTGATTTGGGATGAATTATATAATTATTCAAATACTTTGAATAAGAACTTTTATCAACTTTAAAATCATTTTGTTTAATTGGTAATAATTTATTATCTATTAAATATACTTTTTTATTAAATAAAGATGACAATCTGTTGATATTCTCATACAAAAAAATATTTCTGATTTTGCTATAATTTAAAAAAACTATTGGTTTATTATAAATAACCGGGAAGGATATGGCAGTAGACTGATGTATAAATGTAATATCTGAATTTTTTACCAATTCTTTAGTGTTTCCATATGAGTATTTGAAATCGCTTAGATATTTTTTTGCAATATTAAGACTTAATGAAGGATGAGCACATATTATAATATCAATCTTATACTCTTTCTTAAATACTTTTAAGCTTTTTGCTAAATACTTATAATAATCTATTAAGTATTCAGACAAGTCAATTTTAAATATTTTATAATCTGGGTGTAAAATTAAATTTTCATCTATGAATACTCCATATTTTCTATCTAATATTTTTTTATTTTTTTGTAAAGTTTGTTCATAATCAAAAGAATGTGTATATATTTTTTTTTTTGCTAATTTTGTTTCAGGATAAATTATGGGTGCTTTCAAGCCAGATATAAGAGACACATCATACTGTATCTTCTTATTAGATAAATTAATTATTTTTTTTTTTATAAAAGAAAATAAAATTTTTAAATTGAGAACCTTTATAAAATTATTTTTTATTGTAGAAGGTGCAATTGGCAATAAACCATTGTGAATCTGAACTAACTGAATTTTATTATCTTTAATAATTTTCTTAATTATGTAAGTTTTATGAATTTCACTTGTGCGTAAATAATCAATAGCAAAAATATAATTTTTTTTTTTAAGAAGTTTTAAAAAAATATCAATATCATTTATATTTTTTTGTTTACTAGAATGTTTCGAATTTGTTCCATTAATCAAATCTGAAAAATTTACTATATCAACATTAAAATATTTTTTTAGAATATTTACGCCAAATCTTATAATATCTCTTTGAGATACTTTTTTTTCTACACAAATAATAATATTTTTTTTATTTATCACTTTTAAAAATGACTTCTGCAATTTTAAGATCTAACTTATCATTAATATCAATAGGAAATGAAGTATTATTTTTAAAAATATAAGTACTATTTTCTTTTACAAAAGATTTATTTTTTTTTAAAAAACTTACTTTGCACATGTAAAAAGACCCATCAATAAAATAATAGTTTTGATCAAAGTCCTGTCTACGGAAAACTTTTTTATCATTTTTTTTTAAATATTTCCATTTATCATCTTTAATAAGCAACGACTCTGTTGGGTGGAAAGGTAATCTACAAGCTGTTGCACTGGAATTAATGTCATTTTTTTTTATATAATTAATCATTCTAATTACATCCTTAATATTTCTTTTAGGCGAGGTAGGTTGTAATAAAATTATATATTCAAAATTTAATTTTTTTTTTTTTAGCCAATTTAATACATCAAAGACCGCTTCTACTACATTGCTATTATCTTTAGAAATTCCTTTTGGCCTTATATAATTATTATTAATCCCAAATTTTTTTGCATAATTATAAATTTTGTTACTATCTGTAGAAACGAATGGGTAAACTAAATGATTTAATTTTTTTAAGATGTTTAATGTATAGGATACCAAAGGTTTACCTAAAAAATTATATAAATTTTTATTTTTTATACCTTTGGAGCCTGACCTTGCAGGCATTATTGCTAAGATTTTCATTTAAATTTTTCTTATTTCTAAAATTTTTTTAGATAAAAATTTGTATTCTTTCTCACTTTTTTTTAACCACATTGGTATGGCTATGCATTCTTGAAGTAAATTATATGCTTTTTTGGAGTATTGTGCTTCAGTTTTACCAACAGCCCTTTCCCAAAAAAATGAGCAGTGCCACTTTAGTGCATCAGGCAAATTTCTAGTACCAAATCCTGTTGAATTTAATAATTTTATAATTTTTCTTCTTATGATTTTATTTTTTTCTATAATAATAAATGTCTCATAATTTTGTGTTGTTTTAGGGACTATTTTTCTAATTTTAAATTTTTGATGTAAATTTTGGAATAGTATTTGATATCTTTTATTATTTTCACTTAAAATAAAATTTAATTTTTTTAGTTGAACTTTACCAATTACAGCTTGCAATTCTGTTATTCTATAATTAAATCCAGAATTTTTACTTGAATCATTGCCTCTTGCATATTTCAAATTATTCTGATGTCCATGGTCGTGATATTCTTTACAAAAAGTATATAATTTTTTTTTATTGGTTAAAATTGCCCCACCTTCACCAGTTGTTATAATTTTTGCAAAATCAAAGCTCATTACACCAATATCACCCAAAGTACCTAAGAATTTTTTGTCATATGTGCCTCCAACTGCTTCACAGTTATCCTCTACAACAGGAATATTATACTTTTTTGCAATAGATATTATTCCTTTCATATCACAAGAAGCACCTAACATATGAACAGGAACAATTGCTTTAGTTTTTTCTGTAATTTTTTTTTCTAAATCGTTAATGTCCATATTTAACGTTTCATCTATATTGCAAATTATTGGTTTTGCACCTAGGTCAACTATAGCCTCGACCGTTGCTATAAAATTAAATGATTGCGTTATTACTTCATCATTTATTCCTACATTTAAAGATTTTAATGCAATTTTAATTGCAGATGTTCCATTCGATACTGGTAATGCAAATTTACACTTAAATTTTTTTGCCAGATCTCTTTCAAATTCCCGCACATGATATTTTTTTCTTTGTGCTTTAAAACCATGTGCAAATAAAATTCCCCCTTCATCAAATACTTTATTTACAGCTTTTCTTTCTTCTTTTCCTAATATTTCAAACCCAGGCATTATTAATCTCTATTAGATATTTGTTGATTTAAACTTTTTTCATAACTATTTTTTAATTGATCATCATAATAAGATTCCTCTGACTTGAATTGAAATGTTAGCCCGCTCCTATTAGTTTCACTTTTATTTGCATCACTACCATGAGCCACTAATGAATGATGAATTATACAGTCACCGATTTCAATATCTGGAGTTGAAATAAAAAAATCTTTTAGACTATTTTTTCCTTCGATTTTTTGAGAAGTTCCTTTTGCATTAGAAGGTTCGTGTTCAAAAATGCCATATTTATGAGAGCCATCGAAATAGAATACTCCTCCATTCTCTTTGGTAGATTTATCTAATGCAAGCCAAATTGTTAATGCATTTGCATCATTAACACACCAATAGTAGTTATCTTGATGAATTGGTGCTGCCAAACCATTAATTTTTGGTTTTGCGAATAATTCACATGCTCTTAATTCTGGTCTTTTTGTCTTTAAGTATTTTTTAGATATATTATAAATTTTATCAGAAAACGCTAATTTTTTTATATAATCACAATCATCCATTTTATGAAATGAATTTAATGACTCTATTTCAACTTTATTGTTAGAAAAGTTAATATCTCTTCCTGAATAATTTTTTAAATTTTTTTCAAAAAAATTTTTTATCTTTTCTTTAATATTATTTATTTCAATTAAAGAATAAACATTTTTCTCAATTACCCAGCCTCTACTTTGATATTGTGAAAAATTAATATCCATTTACATAACATCCCATGGCTCAACAACATCTTTTAGTCTCATGCTCTTATCTAATATCGGTATAATGGTTATCTTAAACTTTTTAAACATTTTTTTAGATAAAAGATTATCTTTTTTATTTAAAAATTTAAATGTTTTATTCATAATATCGCTTGCACTTGCATTTAAAGTTTTTTTATCAATAATAGCTCTTAAAATATCTCCCTCAGTAATCACTCCTAATATTTTTGAATTTTTTTCAACAAATACTGTTCTTGTATTGTTTGACAATATTTTTTCTGAAACATAATTTAAACTTTCGTCTTCTTTAACAATATATTTTTGAAAATTTTTCATTTAATAAGTTATATTTTTTTGTAATAATTTTTCATTTATTTTTGTTTTTTGCAATAAATCAATTATTCTTTTAGCTGATTTACCGTCCCCATAAGGGTTTTTAACTTTATTCAATTTAGCCTGAAATTTTTTTGAAGTTATTTTTTTAATTTGTTCATCTAATTTTTTATCTGTAACTTTGTTTATACTTATTACATTAAAAGTTTTAAGCCTTTTATTTTGTCTTCTACCAATATTTATTACTGGCTTTTTAAAGCTTGCAGCTTCAATTATTCCAGAGCTTGAATTTCCAACAAGAAATTTACAATTTTTTAAAAATGCTAAATATTCATATCTTGGAAGATTATCAAAAATAATATCATTGCTGTCTCGATAATTATAAATTACATCTTTAACTATATCTGATCCAGCATCATTATTTGGAAGGATGATTACTTTTTTATAATTACTTTTTTTAAGATATCTAATCGTTGTGGTAATTTGTTTTCTTAAGTTTTTTAAATCTTCTGTGACTGGGTGAAAAACTACAAGAATATAACTTTTAAAATCATTTAATGAATATTTCTTTTTTAAAAAATTAGTATCAATTTTATTTAAATTTTTGTCTGAAAACTCATCTAATTGTGGTGCTCCAACATTTTTAACTCTAAACTTTTCTTCTCCAAGTTTTATCAATCTTTTACAGGCATCATCATTGGAAGCTAAGTGTAAATTAACAAATTTACCAATCGCATGTCTTGCCATTCCATCGATATTCCCCGAAACTTCTCCTGCTTGAATATGTGCGATAGGTGTATTAGTGTATGCTCCTACTATACTAGCAGCTAATGTTTCTCCTCTATCACCTGCTAAAATTAACCAATCTGGTTTGATTCTATGTATTACGTCTGTAAATGAACTCATTAATATACCTAATGATTTAGTCATGGTATAACTGTTATATCCATCTAGAGACATATAGATTTCATCCTCTACTTGAAATCCATTTTTTTTTATTTCATCAATTGATGAACCAAACCTCTTTAGCAAGTGCATGTTGGTGCAACAAATCTTATATGGAATTTTTTTTTTTTTACATAAATGTAATATAGGTCTTATATAACCCCACTCACTTCTAGAACCAGTAAAAAATAAAAGTTTCACAATTATGAGAAATCTTTCTTGTTAATTAAACTATCTTTTTTTATATTTTTTTTAGCAAATCTTCCAATAACATTTTTCATTTTATGTGAAGGAATTCCTATTCCAGGTCTTTTGCTCCAAATATTATTATAACTCAATTTTTCTCCTTTTTTGATATCTTTGATTGATACAATACTTCTGTGTGCCCACTTTCTAATTATTTTTTCATTTGGATTAATTTTTTTTAAAGAGCCACTTGCAGCTTCCACATCTCTTATAGCTTCAACTAAATTAGTCATTTGCTTAAAACTAATTGAAACATCTTTATCAGGACCATTGTTTAATCCATCAAGATAAACATGCTTTTCTATAATCTTTGCACCATTAACTACTGCACCAATAGATGTATAAATATTATTTGTATGATCAGAATGACCTATGGTTGCTTTTGGGTACTTAACAATCATTTTTTTAATAAACCCTAGATTAATATCTTTTAAAACTGGTGGGTATTCACTTGTACAGTTCATAAAAGTAAATTTGAAAAATTTTTTTTTAATTAAAAAATTATAAATAAAATTAATTTCCTTTATAGTAGACATGCCAGTTGAGAGAATTAGTGGTTTATTAAATTTTATTATTTTTTCTATAAAAGGAGTATCTAAAAACTCTCCTGACCCCATCTTAAACCATTTAACCCCAATATCATTTAGTTCTTCAGCCGCTTTAAATGAAAAAGGTGTACATAAATATTTTATTTTTTTTTATTACAGTATTGCAGTAGTTTTTTATGATCATCAATTTTTAATGCATATTTTTTTAAGAAATCATACAAGGAAATATCAAAATTTTTTGATTTTGGAACTTTTCTTAGCATTTCTTCATCAGGAAGATGATGCTGAAATTTTATCACATCACAATTTGCTTTTTTCGCTAGATCTACCATTTTTTTTGCATTAGATAATTTTCCAAAATGGTTATCACAACCTTCAGCAACAATTTGACATTTTTTAAATTTAATCATTTTTACTTTAATATTCTTTTAAAATTTTTTTTCATAAAATAAATTGAAAAGCTAGAATTAATTTTCCCATGATAAGATCTATTCTGATCATACTTATTAATTAGTTCTTTATAATGCAAATTTAACTTTTTATTTAAATTATTTCCTCTAAATAGGGATTTGTTTAGCACAAACTGCAGCATATCCTTTGTGTATTCTTTAATTTCTTGAGATCTAAATTTTATAATCTTTACTTTCTTTTTATCAAATTCATCTTTCCTAAAGGAAAAAGCTAACCCCATTTCAAAGATTTCTTTGATTTTAAGGTTCCTTTTTAAAGAATAGCTATAGTGATGATATAGTGTGTTTAAATAATTTTTTGATGACGTGTACATACAGCCAATAGGTAGGCTGCCCAGACATAACATTGGTCGTCTGAAAATAACAAACAACGCGTCATAGCCTGTAAGATTTGTAACTCCAAAATAACATTGGTGTGCTAAAAAAATATCCATAAAGTCTGATTTAAATTTACAAAATGGATAATCAATTATATTTTTATGTTTTATATTAATTGTATTTTTCACTTTTTTTCCCATTCTAAAAACAAGATATCCTTTTTTAGCAAGATATATCATGGCACTTTCATAATTTCTTACCTCATCATCACGATGTTTATGGTACAAAAAATTTCTTTTAATTTTACTCTTTTTATTATTTGCTAGATAAGCTTCATCCCTAACAATAAATAATATCATTTTTTTATTTTTAAAACCAAAGCTTTCAAGAATTTTCTTACCTTTAAGAATTTCTTCCTTATTTAGAGTTAATTGTTTTGGAAGTTTATCTATTAAGTTATGAACATCATAGTCACCAGTATCAATACGAGTTCTATGAGGTTTAAAAATATCGAATTTTCTAAAAATTAAATCAAATGGTCTTCCTATAAATCTTGGAACCACAATTATTTTTCTTTCAATTATTTTTGCAAGTTGAGAATTACATAATTTTGTAGGATAATAAAATAATTCAATAGATTTTTTTTTAAAATAGGTCTTTTCACACAAAAATAATTCTGTATTTAGAGCAAAGTGCCCAATCCTATCTGAATGTAATAAACCAATTCTTAAATGAAAAAAAGGTCTAATAATAAATATAAAAAAAGTTATTATTAGCGCAACTGGTAATGTTAAAATTAATATTGGATAACTTTTAATTTTACTAAATTCTCTTGAATTCTTTAATTCTGTGAATATCATTATTTTATTTTATTAAATTTATAATTCGAAATCGAATAAACATTTTCACAGAAATCTAAAAGATTTTTTTTGTGAGATATGCAAATAATTATTTTATCATTTTTAATTTTTTTAATTATCTCAAAAAATTTCATTTCATTTTCAGCATCTAGAGAACTTGTGGCTTCATCAAATATTAATATTTTTTTTTCAAGATATAAAGATCTTGCTATTGCAATTCTTTGCCTTTGTCCCCCTGAAAATTTCAATCCTTGTTCACCTAGGTTTGTCTCAATTCCATTAGGCAAATCTTCTATTACACTCTTTAAATTCAACATTTCTAACAGATTATTTATTTTATCAAAATCAACTTTATCTTTATCAGACTCAAAGGAAATATTATTTAATATAGAGTTGTCTGAAAGGTTTGTATGTTGGGACACATAACCTATAAAAGGAGTCAGTTGCGATAAGCTTTCTAAGTTAGTCGTATCTATTTTAAAAGAGCCCTTTTGTGCTTTAAATAAACCTGATAATAAATTTATAAATGTAGTTTTTCCTGTTCCACTCTCACCAACAATTCCATTTATAGAATTAAATTTTAAGTCAATTGCAGTATCTAAAAAAATATTTTTTTTAAAATCCTGTTTTGGATCATTATAATAAAAAGATAAGTTTTTAAGTGATAAAGTAGAATTATTATTTATTTTATTTTTTAAAAAATTCTCAACTTGAGAATTTTCTTCGTATTTTTCAAAATTATCATTTTCAGACTTTAGATCATGAATAATATTATCAACTGTTGGGATATGATGTATTAAATTAGAAACATTACTTATAGCTCTTTTTAGGCTAGGCATTAACTTTACTGCAATTACCGCAAACAACCCTGCACTAGATATGGTCTCGCTAATATTATTTCCTTGTATATTTGAAACCATCAAAACAATACAAATTGAAGCTACTGCAAGAAATTCAAAGTATATCGCAGGAAGAAAATTAACCATCTCTTCATAGATTGCTATTTTAGCATTTCTTTTCTGAAAAAAAGTAAATTTTTTTACAACTTCACTTATTTTATTAAGAATTTGTATCTCTTTTATTAATGAAAAACTCTCATTAATATTTTCTATTATTTTTTGTGAATTGGTTATTCTTTCGACACCATATTCGCTTAACCTATTTTTTACCATGTACAAGTGTGTCAAAGATATCAATAACATTATAAAAAAAACAATTACAGATTCTATAAAGTTAAAATAAAACATCATAATACTAAATGAAACAGTTAATATAATTTCTAAAAAAAGCTTTAGTGTAGAATTTATATAACTTGTACAAATTAAATGAGTTTCTTGCTCGATATTTCTTAAAATTTTTGAACTATTAAAGTCTAATAAAAATATTAAGTTTTTATTTAGGTACTTCATATACAATCTTTTGGAAATTTTGACTCTTAAATTTTGTAAAAAGCTCCTTTCCTTCCAATTAAAATATATATTGAACAATCCTTTTAAAAAAAAATAAAAGATTATTGTGGCTGCAGTATATATAAAAATTTCTTTTTTAGTAAAGCCCTGTAAGGCTTCTCGAGCAAAAGGTATAGCTGTAAAAAAACTGTCAATTCCATCCGTCGAAATTAAAGTAAGCAATGGTATTACCAGGGAAATTCCAAATAAATCTAAAATTACTGATACAATAGATAAATAAAGAATGTAAAAAAAATTACGTTTTTCTTCACTACCTATTAGAAATAATACATTTCTGTATATATTTGTCTTACCCATCAAAAATTATTTAAAAGGTTAATTATTTTTTTAACTTCATTGGGCTTTAAATCTTCTCTTATTGGAATGCTTAATATTTGCTTAACTTTCATTTTTGCATTAGATAAATCAAAATTCTGTTTTTTAAACTTTCTGAATGCTACCTGGTTTGGTATTAATATTGGGTGTTCAATTTTATTCTCTACACCATTTTTGTTTAGATATTTAATTAATTTAACTCTCTCTTTTGATAATATTATAAATGAATAATACGTATGATATATTTTTCTATTAATATAATTATGATTTAGTAAATATTTTTTTTTAATATGTTTGAGATAATGTTTAGCTATATTTTGCTTAGAAGTAATTTTATTATTAATATTTTTAAGAGATAAATTTAAGAAAGGCACTTGTATTGTATCTGGTTTAAAATTTAAACCTGGAAAATAGCAATATTCTTTATTTTTTGTTCCAGCGTATCTAAGCATTAATAATTTTTTGTAATATCTTTTGTTATTAGTGACAATTAGACCAGCCTCACCATATGCAGATAAATTTTTCACAGGGTTCAAGCTGAAACAACCAAATTCTCCAAACGTTCCACAAAATTTATCTTTATATTTTGACCCAAATGCTTGAGATGAGTCTTCAATAATTTTCAAATTATATTTTTTAGCTATTTTAACTATTTCACTCATGTTGCAGGCTAAACCTGTGTAATGAACTAATAAAATTGCTTTTGTTTTTTTTGAGATTTTTTTAATTATTTTTTTTGAATCAATATTTAAATCATTATCAATATCAACAAATACTGGTTTAAGATTATTTAATAAAATTGGGGATGAGCTAGTAACCCAAGATAAGGGTGTAGTAATAATCTCATCATCTTTTTTTAAATTTAAACATTGTAGTGCGAGGTATATAGAGTCGGTTCCTGAACCAGTTAGAATAGAGTATTTACAATTTAAAAACTTTGAAAAATCTTTTTCAATTTTTCTAACTCTACTACCTAGAATTAAATCTTTTTCTAGCATTATAGAATTAACTTCACTTAAAATTTTTTTTCTTTTATTTAAGTCGAGAATTTCTGTTTTTCTAAATCTAATTTTCATAAAGTTTTTTACACTCTATATATCTTGTTATATTAATATTAATTAAAAAAATTTTATAGCTAGTAATCTTATATTCTTTCCAAAATAATATTCCACGTATAGTTAATTCTTAATAACTTTGGAAAGTTATCCATATTATAAAATGTCCATCTTTTTCTAATTCTTGGTAAAAACGTTGTTTTGTAAACAATCTTATATTTAAATTTCTTTATTATTTTATAAAAATATTCCCAAGATTTAAAATGCAATATAAATTTTTTACCATAGTATTTGCCAATAGTTGTGAAATTTTTACTTGAACCGACATAAAATGCTGAAATAACTATTATTTTTGGTTTTGTTATTTTTAATAGTTCAAAAAACATAGATTCAAAATCTTCAAAATGCTCTAAGCAATTACCAAAATGAAGAATATCACATTTATTGAGACTTTTTAAATTGGAAACAAATTTTAAATTCTTTGATGGAATATTTTTTTTATTATTTAATAGTTTTTTAGACTGATCAAGAATCTCTTTGTAATCAAAGATTGTGTAAGTCAAATTTTTTGGATCTATTTTCTTAATCAGATCAATATAAGAATTGCCAAGTCCACCACCAAAATCAATAACTTTAACTTTTTTTTTTAATATTAAATTTGTAACAACTACAGCGTTTAAATCATAATTGTGACTTGTTTGCCCACTCTCTTTAATTTGATTAATAACTTTCTTAGTATTTCTTATAAGATAGTCTTTAGTATTATAAATATTATCTGTCTTAATTTTTATTTCTTTTGAAGATTTGTATATTCCTTTGAAGATTTTAAAACTCATTTGGTTTTTTGTATATTAATATAATTAAGCTCTCTACCAAATGTTTTCTTTAAAACATAATACTTTTTTTTATTATTTTTTTGTTTTAAAAAAATTAAGGTCTCAGTAATAATTGATGTTAATTTTTTATGACTTTTAAATTTATTCTTTAACTCTTCTAATAATCTAATTGAATAAATTGTTAAATATTTATAATTTTCTAAATTTTTATTCTCTGCTTCAAAAACCTTGTAATAAAAATTATAAAGTATTTTTTCTATTCTTATCCCCTCTTTTTCTGAAATATTAATTTTTGAATCTGTAAAATCTAGAAAGTTTAGATAATTTTCATAAAAAAATTTTAGAAAAAAATTTTTTTGATCTTTATTAGAATAAGTATGATCCTTGTACCATGACCAATCATCAGTAAATTTTGGATATGTTTCAAATATCGAATAATCATTAATTTGTTTAACTATTGTTTCTGGCGTAAGGAAGCTACCTATAATTGCTGGATTTATTATAACATCTTGCACCCAGTCTTTTTTATTTCTACTCATATTTTTTAAAGTTAATAATTCATCATTAAAAAAATTTAGTAAAATAGAAGTTTTTTTTTTAATATTTTGATTGGCTTTCAAAACCTTGAAAGAAATTATTTTTCTTAAAACATTGGCCAGCATTCCAGTTGCTGGTTGATAAGTAAGCAACATAAAACCATTTTTATTCAACAAGGTATAAATTTTTTTTATAAGTTTTATTTCGTTTTCTAAACTACCTATCCAACCTTCACAAATTATAATATCATATTTTATTTCGCTCTTAAATTTTTCGAGAGTAATATTATTTATATTGGGAATTTTAATTTTATTTTTTTTAAAATTTTTCTTAATTTCCTTTACGGCACTCGTATTGGGTTCAACTATGTCATAAAATAAAGGATTACAGTTTGCTGTATACAAAGAGTTATGACCAGAACCTGGTCCTATCTCCAAAACTCTAGATTTTGATATCAAATTTTTAGATAAGCCTAATTTATTATAAAGGTAAGACCTTCTCATAAAATGCTTTTTTAAATTCAATATATTTTGATTTACTGGTGATATTTTATTTTCTGAGTAAAAACTTAGATGATCGATAACTTTAAAATTAAAAGATTTCATTAATTCACTTTCTATATCAAATATCCTAAAAAATTCATTTAATTTGTTTTATTAGCTCTATTTATTTGGTATTAGCAGTTAATTAAAAATTAAAATATGAAATTTTATCAAAAAAATAATTGCAGACTTTGTGGTTCAAGTGATCTTAATAAAATACTGGGACTTACTCCTACACCATGGGCAGATGATTATCGAAAAAAAGAAAAGCTATCTGAACAAAAAAGTATCCCTCTAGATTTATATCAATGTACTTCTTGTCACCATGTACAGTTAAAAGACATAATTGATGCAGAAGAAATTTACCTAAATTATACTTATGAAACGGAAAGTACTCTTGGGTTAGGAGAGCACTTTAAGGATACTGCAAAAAGTATTTTAGATATATACGACAATAAAAAAGGTTTGGTGATTGACATAGGTAGTAATGATGGAATTTTATTAAAATACTTTAAGGATTATGGACTTGATGTATTGGGTATAGATCCAATGCCAGACATAGCGAGCAAAGCAAGTAAACTAGGTATAAATACGTTACCAATTTTCTTTAACTCAAAAACTGCTGATGAAGTAGCAAAGGAGCATGGAAAAGCAGATATTATTTCATCTAACAATTTAGTTGCTGACACGGATGATCTTGATGACTTTGTTGAAGGTGTCAAAAAATTACTAAATAAAGATGGAATTTTTTTCTTTGAAACTTTTTATTTTTACCTTCAGGTAAAAAACTTTGTATGGGACTTTACTTACCATGAACATTATTCTTATTTTTTAGTTCTACCTTTAAAAAACTATTTTGAAAAAAAAGGTTTTGAGATTATTAATATAGAACCTAATCTTACAAAGGGTGGTTCTATGAGATGTGCTCTAAAACTAAAAGGTGGAAAATATCCAATAAATAAAAGTGTTGAAAATTATATAAGTAAAGAAAAAGATGCTGGATTTTATGATGGAAAATTTATTAAAGAATACTCTGATAAAATTAATTTATCTAAAGAAATTTTTAAAAGAGAAATTAGCAAAATTGTTAAAAATGGATCTAAGATTTCAGGTTATGGTGCTTCAGCAACTTCTACAACATTGATTTATCACTATGAAATGGGTGAGATGCTAGATTTTTTATATGATGATTTTAAAGTAAAGCATGACCTTTACAGCCCAGGTTATCACATTAAGGTTTTACCTTCAGAAAAAATTTATGAAAACAAGCCAGAATATGTAATTATTTTAGCTTGGAGATATCATGAAAAAATAATTGAAAAAAATAAAAAATTCTTATTAGATGGTGGGAAATTTATAATTCCAATGCCTGAATATAAAATCATAGACAAAAGTTATCTTGAAAAAAAAAATTAGACTTGCCTGGATAGGTTCTGGCTTTGTGGGCCAAGTTGCTCATTTATCAAGTTTTTCTTCAATTCCAGATGTGGAAATAGTTGCATTATCAGAATTAAGAGAAGAATTAGGTAAAAGAAACTGCCAAAGATTTGGAATAAAAAAATTTTATAAAGATTACAAAAAAATGCTAGCAACAGAGAAAGTTGATGGTGTAGTTTGTATTGTAAGAAGATACCAAACTTATGAAATTGCAAAAGAGGTCTTATCAAGAAAAATCAATCTATTCACAGAAAAACCAATGGCACCAACACTTAATCAGGCAAATCAATTAGTTAATTTAGCAAAAAAAAATAAACTAATATACAGCGTTGGTAATATGAGAAGGCATGATTCTGGAATTTTGAAAGCACAAAATTTATTTAATAAGTTTTTAAAAAATAGAGCTTTAGGAAATTTTATTCATTATAAACATTATGTTTTAGCTGGTGGAGACTATTGTAATATTGATGGATATATACCTTCAAAAGAAAAGATTTCAAAAAAAAGAAAATTTCCAGACTCACCTGATTGGTTGCCAGTCAAGTATGAAAAAAAATATGAAAAATTTTTAAATTATTTCATACATAATTTTAATTTATTAAGATTTTATTTTGGAAAAATAAGTCAAATAGAATTTGCAAATTTTAATGATGATTTTGGTAATTTTCATTTTAATCATGGAAAGTTCCAAGGATCATTTGATTTTTATTATTTAAAGAATAACTACTGGAAAGAAAAATTAGAAATTATTTTTTCAGATGGAATTATAGAAGTGGATTTACCACCAGCATTTCTGAAAAATGTAAGTGCTACTGTTAAAATTTTGTCTAATAAAAAAAATATTTATGAGGAAAAAATTCCGTCTTTTAATTGGTCATTTAAAAATCAAGCAATTGCATTTGTAGATAACTTAAAAAATAAATCAAAAGGATTAAGCTCAGGTCAAGATGCGATAAATGATATAAAAATTGTTAACGATATTTGGAAAAATAAATTTTATAATTTATAATTTATAATTTATTCAGCTAGACTGTTTAAAAATTTTAAATGTAAACTAGTATTATCTAAAGATGGCGCCCATTTAGGAAATTTCACATCATGTTCTTTTTTCCAGGGACCAGAGTAGATTTCATGGAAAATACATTCCTTACTTTTAACAACTGGCATATGCCAAAAATCACCAGAATTTGTTCTGTAATAAAATCTTTTATTTGAATTTTTCTTATAAGATTCTAATGATATTTTTTTAATTACTTCACCTTTTTTATTAAAGAGATACAAGTCAAGTTTACCACTTATCACATGATATGTTTCTGAATTTCCGGTTGGATGTTTGTGTGGTGGCATATAAGAGTTTTTTAATGCATATATAATCATTTCTTGCACTTTTGCGGACCTTGTTAAATGAATACAAACTCTTGATCTAAGATTTTTGGCTTTTTCTGCTCTTTTTTTCAATGTAGATAATATTACTTTATCACAAATAAATATATTTTTTTTATTATTTAAAACATTATTTAACATTTGAAATCCTATCTAAAATTTTAACTTTTTCTTTAATTATGCTTATAGCATCTTTAAATTTTATTTTTAAAATTTTTACTGTTTCTCCACATTTTAAATTATTTTTACCAGCTCTTGGCTCTTTATAACCTATGTCCTTAAATTTTACAATTTTGTATTTCATTTTATGTTTATGCTTACTATTTTTTTTAATTAAGTTTGCAAATTTAACTCTAGATAACACTTCGTCAGAACAGATGTGAAAGATTTTTTTTTTAGATTTTGAGTTAATTAATTTTAAAATAGCAGCATTAAAATCATTCATATGAGTTATATTAAATAAATTATCTTCAGCCATCTTTGCACCATCATCTAATAATTTTTGATATGTATCTTTTATCATACATCTATATTCATCTGACATATTAACATTCCTTCCAGTTCTTATAATTTGATAGTTTTTATATTTTGTTTTTTTCAAGAAATTTTCTACTTTTAATTTTGTTTTTCCATATACATTGACAGGTTTTGGTATACTTTTTTCAGTATAAAAACCTTTTTTTCCATTAAAAACCTCTGCTGAAGAAAAATATATTATCCTTGCTTTGTGCTCTATTATTTTTTTTATAAATTTGACCATATAAAAATAGTTAATATTAAATGACTTTTTAGGATTATCATAGACCCATGCAACATTAGTTTCTGAAGCCATAAGAATTACCACATCTTGATCTGAAATTTTTTTAATTAAACTATTCTCACTTTTATTAACACCTAGTGAGAATTTAATTAATCCAGGCTTATGATTTTTATTATATGTCCCTATTAATTTTTTTTTTTTTTTTAAAAATTGAAATAATGGCCACCCAATTGAGCCTGATGCACCTATTAGAAATATCTTCATACACTTGTTTTAGAAAGCATTGTCTGTTTTATTGACCAAATATCATTAATTTTTTCAATAGTACTAATATCTTTAATTATAATATTTTCTATCGCACAGTGAAATGTTTTTTTATTGCGTACAATTTTTAACAATAAATTTTTTCTTATATTTGGATCTTCTGGTAGCTGAAAAAGGCTATAAGCTACAATACCATCATATTTTTTTAAATTATTAACTAAATTATTCAAATGAATAAATGAATCTTTTATACAATATTCAACTGAGCTTAAGTAAAAATTATATTTTTTTCTTTTACAATAGTCTCTTAATAATAAATTTTGTACACTCTGGGGTACTCTCTCTCCCATAAATGTTCTACTAAAAATATACCCCTTTAAGATATTATTCATTCATTTAAGCTTCGGGATATTTGTAAATCATTCCTATTTTAGATGCTGGCTTTAAGGTTATTGGATCAAAAAATTCACCAATTTTCTTATCACCATAGGGGGCGAAAATACTTTTAAATCTACAGTTAAAAGATAGCCTAGTTTCTTTTTCTTTATTGACAATGTTTCCATGTGGCAAATTTTGATTAAATATTAATACTTGACCATAATTTATTTTTATCCATGTAACATATTTTTTAATTTTCAAAAACATTTGATCTGTTGTCATCTTTTTTTTTATTAATGAATTAACAAGTTTCATTTTATTGGGTGGTATAATGTACATTGATTTTGACTTGTAGCAATCAACTAACGGAAGCCAAACAACAGTTTCAAATGGGGAGTCTCCTGCCCAAGTATCAGAATGAAGAGGAAGTAGTGATGAATTATCTTTTGGAAATTGTATGCTTAGATTAATTCTCTGTTGCATAGCAAGTTCATTGCCCACTATTTTCTCCAAGTATTCTTTGGCAAAATTATAATAGTTAAATTTAAAATCTTTGTCAGAATTCAAATAATTAATTAAACTTAATCTTAGATTATTTTGATTTTTTTTTTCTATAAATAGGTGAGAATTATTTAAATATAGTTCTTCATTATACTTACTTGAAGTAGATTTTTTTGAGTTTTTTTGTATAAATTTTACAACTTTTTTTCGAAGTAAATTGAGCTTTTGCTTATCTTTAATATTAAAGATTAAGTAGCCTTTTTTAATATAGTTATCAAAAATTATTTTTTCTTCTTTTGTTTGAAACATTATTTTATTTTTTATTTTTAACAAAATTTATCATTTTTTTTGATAAATCTTTATAGCCAAGTCCACTATACTCCAGTAATTCTTGTTGGGTTCCATATTTATCTAAAAACTTATCCTTTAAACTCATAATTTTTATCTCTGCTTTTTTATTTTTACTAGATATTTCTGATGAAAACTCCAATATAGATGAGCCAAATCCACCAGCTTTAACATTTTCCTCAACAGTTATTATTTTTTTTGAATTTTTTATAATTTTTTTTAAAAAACTTGAATCTAGCGGTTTTATTGTAGAAAAATGAGCCACACCACAATCTAAATTGACAGTTTTTTTTAAAAACTTACAAGCTTCTAATGCAATATGACTGGTTATTCCCGTAGTTAAAAAGTAATAATCTTTAGCTTTCTTTAATTCTATAGCCTTGCCAATTCTAGGTTTGTGACTACTGGTAATTATATCCTCACCCCCTCTTGCAATACGAATATATAATGGCCCCTTTAAGTTTATAGAATCTTTAACAAGACTTCTCATTTCATGTGCATCACATGGAGAGACTATTGTTAAGTTTGGTAATGATCTCATTATAGAAATATCTTCAATTGCCTGATGTGTTGGACCTAAGGGTGCATATACTAAACCTCCTCCATTACCTATTAAGGTTACAGGTAAATTATGTACACAAAGATCAATTACCACCTGCTCAAAGCATCTTCTTGTTATAAATGTTGCAATTGTATTAACGTATGGTCTAAAATTTTCAAATGCCAATCCTGCAGCCAATCCAACAATAGATTGTTCAGCTACTCCTTCCATTAAAAATCGATCTGGATACTTTTTTTTAAACAAATCTAAAACTCCAGGCCCTAAATCTGAACCAATAAACACAACTTTTTTATTTTTTTTAGCTAATTCAAAAACTGTATTTAAGCACGTTTGTCTCATGATTTAATTATTTTTGTAAACATTGATTTATATTTTTTACTTCTTGATCTGTAAAAAAGTTTTTATGATGCCAATATGGGTTATTTTCTGCAAATGGAAAACCTTTACCTTTGATTGTGTGACAGATTAAAGCAGTGGGTTTATTTTTATTATTTTTAATTTTTTGAAAATACCTAGTTAATTGTTTTACATTATGCCCATTAACTTCAGAAACATTATAGCCAAAAGTTTCTAATTTTTTTTGTAATGGTTCTAAATCTAAAACTTCTTTTGTTTTGCCATAGGATTGGATTTTATTGTAATCAATAATTACATGAAAATTGTTTAATTTATGTTTTGAAGCTATCATGGACGACTCCCAAAATGATCCTTCATTAATCTCTCCATCACCTACAATTGCAAAAGTTTTATATTTTTGTTTGTTAAGTTTAGCTGCAATTGCCATACCTACACCAATAGCAGGACCGTGTCCTAAGGCTCCTGTTGATGCCTCCACACCAGGTACTTTTCCAAACTCAGGGTGTCCTCCTAAAATAGAATTAAATTTACTAGATGATTTTAAATGCTTTTTATTGAAAAATTTTTTATCAGCTAATAGAGCGTATAAAGCTAGACAACCATGGCCCTTACTAAGAATTAATCTATCTCTAGATTTATCTCTAGGCTTTTTTGAATTATATTTTAAAAATTTATCGTAAAGAACTCTTAATATCTCTATTAAAGACATTGCTGAGCCCATATGTCCTCTTCCCCCTCCAAATAAACAGTCAACAACTAAAGATCTTAAATAAAGAGATCTTTTATCTAGCTTAATATCTAACTCAGCTTTTTTTTTCATAATCTTTAGGAATAAAAATTGTTAATTAATTTACAAATATAGAGTATTTCAGTTTTTTTTAAATACTGATTAACTGGTAATGTTAAAATTCTTCTTGATTGGCTCTCTGTTTCTGGAAAAGACCCTTTTTTATAACCTAAAGATTTTGATGCTGTCTGCATATGTATTGGAACTGGATAATGTATTGCTGTATCTACACCTTTTTTTTTTAAATATTTTTTAAGCTGATCTCTTCGATCTACCTGAATTACAAATGTATGATAGGTATTAAACTCTTCTTTTTTTTCTATTGGAAAATAAATTTTCTCTAAATTTAAATTTTCTAGGTATAATTTAGCATTATCTCTTCTGACTTTAATTATTTTATTTAATTTTTTTAATCTAAAGTTAAGAACTCCTGCTTGCAAGTTATCCATTCTAGAAACATATCCAAAATTTTTTACATTATCTCTGCTTTCATCCATTCCATGTGTTCTCAGATTTCTTATTTTTTTATAAATATATTCATTATCTGTAGTTAAATATCCTGCATCCCCAATTGCATTTAAATTTTTAAGTGGGTGAGCTGAAAAACAACCTACATCTCCCCAAGCACCTGACATTTTACCCTTATATTTTGACATTATAGATTGTGCACAATCTTCTATAACTGGGATTTTATATTTTTTTGAAATATGCATAATTTTATCCATTGAACACATTCTACCAGTTAGATGAACTGGCATTATAGCTTTTGTTTTTTTAGTTATCTTTTCTTCTATTTTGCTTTCATCTATACTTTGATCACTTTTAACATCAACAAACACAGGCTTTGCTCCTAGATGGGTTATTACAGCAGTTGAGGCAATAAATGAATTTGGAGGTGTTATCACCTCATCACCTCTTTTGACTCCTAATAAGTGCAATGCAAGAACTAATGCGTCTGTTCCACTGTTTAACGATATACAATATTTAGTTTTACAAATTTTAGATATTTTTTTTTCAAATTTTCCAATTTCAGAACCACCTACCCAGCTTCCAGAATATAGGGCTTTATCAATAATTTTTAATAATTGTTTTTTTTCAGAAGTATATTGTTTTACAATATTTACATAAGGAATCTTCATTTTTTAGAATAAAAATCTTTAACACACTTAATAATATAATTCATTTGTTTTTTCGAAAGGTGTTGATCACATGGGAAGCTAATAATTGATTTGCTATGCCTATCGGATACAGGAAAGTCACCCCTTTTATGTTTTAAAAATTTCATAGCTGGCTGTCTATACATTGGAACAGGATAGTGAATTTTGGCTTCAATTCCTTTTTTTAAGCAATATTTTAAAAGCTCATCCCTATTTTTAGCAAAAACTATATAGAGGTGATAAACAATTTTATAATTTTTTATTCTTGGAGGTATTGATATTTCTTTAATATCACTCAAGCCTTTGTCAAAATAATTAGCATTTTTTATTCTTTGATTGGCAATTTTTTTAGCACTAGGAATTAGCCAGTTACCCACAACTGCCTGTAGCGTATCTAATCTAGAATTATATCCACATATCTTAACATTATCACGATCAACTAATCCGTGATTTCTTAAAAGTTTTAAATGCTCATAATGCTTTTTGCTACTGGTAACTATTATTCCACCATCAGACCAAACATTAATGTTTTTTAATGGGTGCAATGAAAATGCACCAAAATCACTCCATGTTCCAGAATTTTTATTATTTATTGATGCTAGAATAGACTGGCATGCATCCTCAACTATCGGGATTTTGTATTTTTTTGCTATTTTATTTAGTTCAGTCATATTGGTCATATAACCTGTAAAATGAACTGGAACTATCGCTTTAGTTTTTTTACTTATTTTTTTTTTGACCAAATTCACATCCATACAAAAGCTATCATCACAATCTACAAATATTGGTATTGCTCCAAGCTCACATATCGCACCTACTGTAGCAACAAAGGTGTTTGCAGCAGTAATTACTTCATCACCTGGCTTTATTCCTATTACTTTTAAACTAAGTTTTATAGCATCTGTTCCAGAATTTACGCCAACTGCATATTTTGTTCCTATAAGTTTTGCAAATTTTTTTTCAAATTTTAATAACTCTTTACCTAAAGTAAAATCTCCTGTTTTGACAAAATTTTTTAAATCGCGCCAAAGATCATCACAATTTGCAAATTGTTGACTTAAATATGAATATCTAACTTTCAATTTATTATTTCAAATTAATATTGTTCATTCTTTTAATATTGAAAAAAAATTCATTATCAAAAGTATCTAGCAGTGATTTTTGCTCGAAAGCAATTTTTAAATCTAGTACCGCATCTTTAACTGTGTATTTTGTTTCAAAACCTAAGGTTTCTTTAATTTTTTCTGAGCTAACATGATAAGATCTATTATCATCTGATTTAGTATTTATTATTTTAATGTCAGAACCTATAATTTCTTTTACATCATTAGCTAATTCATTAACTGATTGGTTTTTAAAACCAACATTAAAAATTTCACCATTTATTTTTTTAGAATCTGCATTTATTACTGCCAAATATGATTCCACCATATCATCAATATGAACATTTGGTCTTAACTGATCACCACCAAATACTTTAATTTCTCTATTATGAAATGCATGGTTGGTTAAGATATTAACTACTAAATCAAGTCTTTGCCTTCTAGCATATCCACATACAGTAGATGGTCTTATAGTTGTTGTTATAAAGTTATCTGATTTATAACTGTTTAAAATTTTTTCACAGTCACCCTTGAATTTAGAATAGTCTGTTAATGGTTCTAATTTCATATCTTCAGTAACATTTTTCTCTTCTTTTATTCCATAGACCGATGAAGATGAGGCATAAATAAATTTATTAACATTATTTTTTACACATACTTTCACTAAAGGTTCAAACGCATCTAAATTTATTGATTTGCCTAAAGTTGGGTTTAATTCAAAACTTGGGTCGTTAGATATACACGCTAAATGTATAAGAATATCATGACCTGGAATGGCTTTTTCTAGTAAACCAACATCTCTAATATCTCCTGTTATTTTATTTAATTTTTTATTTACATCCAATACTTCTTCACCATAAATCATAAGATCAAGGACTGTAACCTCATGACCCAAATCTAATAGTTTTGGAACTAGTTTAGATCCAACATATCCTGCTCCACCAGTAATAAAAATTTTATTCATTTTGTAATTTAATAACTTTGTTAATTGTGGTGTTATATCAATTTTATAAAATTTCAAACAATTTGTAAAAACTTTGTGTTAAATTGACTGCGTGATTATTCCTAAAATTTTATATTTTGGATTACTATTGCCTAATTATTAAAAAAACTATACAAACAACCATGCTTTATAGTGTCGCTCAAGATAATCTTAACCTAAACCTGCTTCAAAACTTCAAAGAAACAAAATCAACAATTCTTTTTGGAACCGGAAATCTAGGAAAAATAGCCTTAAAGGCAATTAATAACACCAACATAGAAGTTATTGCTATAGCTGATAACGACGAGAGTAAATGGGGGAAGCAATGGAATGGATACGATGTTATAAACCCAAAAGATATTAAAAATTATAATCAAGTTGATTCAATAATTATAGCTTCTTTAAATTTTCCTTATATGAGAAAACAAGTTTTAGATGTTAATAAATCTATTAATATCTATGACTTTGATTTTCTTCTTAATGAAATAAACCTTGAAGAATGTAATACAGATTGGTCAGCAGATAGATGCAAAGAGCAATTAGATTTATATACATATTCAGTGAATGCACAAAAGAAAAAAGGAGATCTTTTTTTAAATAGTATTGATTTAGTCCTAACAGAAAAATGTTCTTTAAAATGCAAAGATTGCTCAAATTTAATGCAGTACTATGCAAAACCAGTTGATGAAGATTTTGACACCCTGGTTAATTCAATTGATAAAATTTTATCAACTGTTGGTCACATAAGAGAAGTGAGAATAATTGGAGGAGAGCCCCTTCTTTATAAAAAGATAGATTTAGTAATCAATCATTTATTAAAATATGATAATTATGATAAAATTTATATCTATACTAATGGAACGATCGTTCTTAAGGGAGATAAAATGAATGTTTTCAATAATCCCAAGGTAGTATTTAAAATATCTAATTATGGAGAAATAAGTAGAAACGTTGAAAAATTAGAAAATAAATTAGATGAACTAAATATACAATATATAACTGAGAGAGTTAGAACTTGGCAAGATTGTGCAATAATTGATAAATTTGATAGAGATGAAAAACTTACCAAAAGTATATTTGGAAACTGTTGTGAAAATCAGGGATTAACTGTCTTACATGGAAAACTATATCTATGTCCTTTTGCAGCACATGCCACGAATTTGGACGCAATAGAAAAATATGATGATGATATTATAGATACAAAAGATGAAAAAAATTTAGATTTCAAAAAACAACTTGAAGATTTATATTTTAATAGAGAATATATAGGTGCTTGTCACTCTTGTAATGGAAGAGATCATAATGTTGCAAAAGTTGAAGCGGGAGTTCAAACAAAAGAAGTGTTAAAGTATCAAAAATTAGGTCAATAGCCTTTTAAATTGCTAATAATTCCAAGAAAACCATTCTCATCTTCAAGTGCTAAAATAAATGTCTTGTATTTTTTTAGATAAATAATATCTCTTATTCTTTTTCCTACCCTAATTTTCTCAATAAACTTAACTTTATTAAAATCATCATCAAACTCCATTCTATAGAGTGACCTTTTTTTTAATGAGGCAACTAAAAAATTATTTTGCCATTTTTTTGAGAACTCATTGTCCACTTTAATAATATGCGAGATGCCAATAGAAGGTACAAAGGAATAAATTGGTTCAACAAATCCATATTCTAAATGGTTTTTTTTAAAAAAGTATGGTTCATTTTTTTTTACTGCATATGGCTCACCAAAAGATACAAATGGCCATCCATAATTTTTTCCTCTTATTATTTTGTTAATTTCATCTCCACCTCTTGGTCCGTGTTCAGTTGCTATAATAGTTCCTGTCGAAGGATCTTGCATAACACCAATTGGGTTACGATGCCCAAGAGATACTATTTCATAAATTTTTTTAATTGGATCAATCTCTATAAACAAAGAATATTTAAAGGTTATTTTAAAATCTTTCTCTTTTTTTTTTATTTTTTTCATGAAAACCTCGTCTTCTACTATCTGAGGTGTACTAATTAATATATTACCATTAATTAAGCCTTCCATCTTCCCAGCAACTGTTGCTTGATCCAAACAACCGGGGTATTCTTTGGAAGTATCTGTTTTATTATCAATGCTAATAACCTCTTCAAAATTTAAATAATTATCATCAAGAGCTGCACTAAATATATTTAAATCATCCAAGTTGCATAGATTTTTGTCTTTTTTAGAAAAAGATAAAAATAATTTATTCTTAAAAACCATAATATCTGAAACTTCAATATCTTTTGGTAGATTGCTTTGGACAAGATTCAAAACTTGATTATTTGAAAAATAATCATTTTTAATACTTTTTTTTAACAATTCATCAATAAGTGTGAAGTAAAAACTTCCATCTTTAAATCCTAAGATAACTTTATCATCCCAGGTTTCTAGATAAAAAGGCTTAACGATATCACCATATCTTATGTACTCAAACTTAGTTTTAACACTCTTTAAAGATATAGAGTTAAAATATAACTTTAAAAATTGTGTATCTGGAAAAAAATCTTCATTAATAAAACCTTTAGAGTTTTCAAGATTATAAAGTCTTGACTCTAATCTTTCAATTTCTCTCTCACTATTAGCCCTCAATTTTAGCTTATTAGGAATAAAAAAAATTGTATCTTTTAAAAAAGTTTTAAATTCTTTTGGTACATATCTTTTTAATTTAATTAAATTTGGGTTTTGAACAGTCAATAAAAAAGACCCAGAAATAAAAAGAGTTAAAAATATGATAGTAGCTAGATAGAATTTCTTTTTCATTAAACCCACCAATTATTACTTTCTAAAAAACTTTTAGAAATCTTAAAATTTATTTTATTTTGATTATGAAAATTAATTTTGTCTTTATAAGCCATTTTTGAATTTTTAAAAATATTTTTAAATTTTTTTTCCAAAAGTTTTAAACTCTCTTTTTCAATAAAGGAATCCTCTAAAAATTCAACCATATCTTGAGTAGCTGATGTAAGTTCATGTTCTGAAGGTGGGCAAAGATATACTTTTTTATTTTTTAAATCTTGGATATCATAACAGTAATCAAGATTTAAATTTATAACTTCTTTCATTGTAAGTTTTTTATTTGTTTCTTCATATTTTATATGTCTAAAACTTGCCATGTATCGTTTATTGCTTGATTTTATGTCTTTAAGTGGAAATAAAGATGGCCATAATATAGGTTTTCTAAACATTTGTGCAAAAGCATCAATACCACCTGATGTTGAAATGAAAAAATTACACTTATGACCTATATACACATCTAAAAAATCACTAACCTGAGCAGAAAAAGGATAATCAAGAAAGTTATCATTATCAATTTTTACTTTTTGATCAGCTAAAGAGCCTATTCTTATGACAAAATAATTTTTATCAATTAAATAGTAAATAGATTCTTTAAATAAGTTGATGTCTAAATTTCTATAATCATGATGAGACCAATCTATTTTGGGATAAGTTTTTTTTAAATATAAACTATCTCTTGAATATATGCATACAATTTTTTTTTCTAGGTTAACTCCCAATTTTTTCAATATTTTATCCCCTAAAGTTATTTGAGAATCTGTTAAGCGAAAATTTGACCCTATATTATTATATAAGCCTTCAATATCTCTTTGACAGTAGGGAGGATAATTTGAATGAAAACCTTTGGTATCTAAAGTTTTATAGCAGCCAGTCTCATGAATTCTATCACTGTTAAAATATTTATCTAAATATGAATCAAACTGTTCTACCCAATGCAAAATATATCTTGGCAAAATTATAACTTTTTTTTTTAACATTTCTAAAAAAAACTTGTTAGAAATATCTTCTTGGCAGTAAAAAATGTTTATAATTTTTTTTTCATAATTTTTAAGATCTGAATTATGCATATTTATTTTTTTGTAACATAAATAAAGATCCATATTTTCTATTAAATGTCCAATACGTGTAGATAAAATTAATGCATATCTTATTAAAATAAATGGTTTAATTGCACGTATTAATAAAACTAAAATTGGTGAAAGAAGGATGCCAAATAAATTTGGTATTATGAGTAAAATTTTTTTTAAGATTCTTTTTGTTAAGTAAGATCTTAATTTAGAAATTTTTATTTTATCTAAAATATATGAACTCATAATCACCCCTATAACTGGCATGTTTATAGAGCCAAATCCATTGGTCTACTGATAAAAACGTTTCACATGTTAGCGCCCAACATTGGAGATTAAATAATTCCTGATCATTTCTATAACTTTCAACCATAATAAAATTTTTCTTTCCAACTCTTTCGATTTCTTTAATACAAGAAAATAATTTATCCAACTTTAAATTATGAAGTGTTCCAAAACTCATCACTAGATCAAAATAATCTTTTTTATATTTTAATCTTTTTATTGCATTATATTTATAAATATATTTTTTGACTTCAGCTTTACTATTTTTAATTGCATAACTAGAAATATCAAAACCTACAAGTTGAATATCTGGTAAAATTTTTTTTATTTCATACAGCAGATACCCTTTACCACATCCGACATCTAATACTTTTGATGAATTTGTTAGGTTATAGGTTTTAACAATCTTTTTAGCTAAACTTGTTAGTCTACCTGGTATATATTTGAAACCACCATAGCCAAATTTGCGTGGTCCGTCCCAATAGTTTTTGTCATATTTTTTAGCGACTTTCATGGCTAAAACTTTATCATTGACCATTCTAGCAAGATAATTTCTATTGGTAGATTGGTGTAAGGAAGTAATAAAATTTCTTTTTTTCATTAAAATTAAATAATTATTAATAATTGTTTATAAATTGAAAGTATTACATAACAGGAAATTATGGAAAGTAAAATAGATCCAATAATAACTATAATCATACCAGCATATAATTCTGAAAAATTTATACTTAAGTGCATAAATAGTATTCCAAGAGATAAAAAAATTGAAATAATAATTGTTGATGATTTTTCCGAAAAAATTTTGGAAAACCAAATTAATTTTAAAGAATTTTTAAATCTTAAGATATTTAGGAATAAATATAATCTTGGTCCTGGCCTTTCTAGAAATATTGGTATGAAACTTGCACAAGGCAAATATATACTTTTTTTAGATAGTGATGATATTTTAAATAAGAAAAATATTTTGAAATTAATAGAGCACATCAAATATAAAAAAAATGCAGACTTTTATCTTTGCAGATATAAGAAGGATACTTTTCCCAAAGATAATTTATTTTTTCTTAAGACTCTTCCGAAAAATATAATTAGAGAAACTTTATTGAAAAAAATAATTTATAAAGATTATCCCATTGATGAATGCTGGTCAATTTTATTTAACAAAAAATTTTTAACAAAAAATAATATTTTATTCCCTAATAAAATACGGATTGCAGAAGATGAATATTTTTTAGCAAAAATATTGACTGAATTTAAAAATGCGAAAACATTTAATAAGACTATCTATATTCATAATGATAGAAAAAATAGCTTAAGTTCAAATCTTTCAGGTTATGATTCTAATTTAGATTTTATCAATTTATTTAATTTATTTTGTAAACTGTATTTAAATAAGAATTATAAAAAAAATGAAAGTCTACTTCTTGTTAGATATATTAAAATTTTATATACAAGAATTATATCACTCCTGCTTATAAGAAACAATTATGAGCTTAAAAATATATCTAGATTAATAAAAAAAAATTATTCACCAGAAATAATAAAAATATTAAATGATTTAAAATTAACTGAATACAAAAAATTAGCTCAAGCTAAAAATGTCAATCAACTAAAAGATTTAATAAAAGAAAATATTAATATTTTTGAAAAAAATTTTGGAAAACCAAAAAATATTTACATTTATTGTAAAGGCTTATTAGCAAAATCTTTAGTAAAAATTTGTGAAAATTTAGATATAAATATAATAGCTATAATTGATGACGCTCAAAATAATGAAAAAAAATTTTTTAAGCATAAGTTAATTGATTCTAATAATATGATTAAAAATATAAAAAAAAATAAATTAAGCTATAAAATAATTGTAGCTAATAATCGTGAATTGACTTTTAAAAAAATAAAAAAAAAATTAGTTAAAAGTAAAATTAATAGCAAAAATATCCTTCATTTTTATTAAAAATAAATTTACTTCAAGATATGCTGAACAGATTTTACAAGGTCTTTGTGCTTAAAAAAAGATTTATTAGCAAAATTCTCAACTGAGTGCGCTGCTGCTAAAGAGCCCAAAAACAAAGACAACTCTTCATCAATTCCTTCTTTTAAACACAAAGACATTACAGCTAACATCGTGTCTCCAGATCCTATCTTATCAATTATTTTTGATGCAAACGCCGGACAATAATAAAACTTATTTTTATTTTTTTGATATAGTAGAGCTCCACTTTTACCACTTGTAACAGTAAGGTATTTTATATTTTTTTCTTTAGATAATTTTATCATCAAGTTTTTGATGTTTTCATGTCTACTTCTTAGCTCATGACGAAGTTCTGATTCATTAACTATAATAAAATCTAAATTTTTATATTTTTGAAGACCATGGTAACCTATATTGGCTGCATTTATTTGAGCGTTTAATGCAGTAAATTTTTTTGAATTACAGATTATTTTTGCATATTTTTCTGAAATCATACCATGACCATAATCAGAGACAATTATAAGATCTATTTTTTTATATAAAATATTAAAATAATCAATTAATTTTTTTTCTTCACTAGAATTTACTAGATCATCATTAAACTTATAGGTTCCAAATATTTTATTTGAATTTAACTTATCCACAAATCTTGTTTTTAAAATAGTTGGTGAGTTGTTTTTGTTTACAAAAAAGGTTTGAATATTTTTTGGAAGTTTGCTTCTAATAAAACTAATTTGATCATTTTTTTCACCAATAATACTTGATAGATTTATAGACTTACAAATTCCTGCTAAATTTATTGCTATTGCTGCAGATCCTCCTAAATATTTTTCACTATTTAGTTCATTTAGCATTAAAACAGGTTCTTTACCTGATTTTCCAATTGCATTAGTAAAAATATATTGATCTATAATAACTTCACCCACCACATGTACTTTAATTTTTTGTAATAAAGATAGCTTTTCTATTAAATTATCTAAATTAAACTTTTTTCTTATTTTCCTTAAGAATAAATCTTGAGGTTTGCTGAATACTTTAAAGTTTTCGTTTAAAATTTTACTTGAACTATGAATCTCCGTTTCAGTGAATAAAACTTCACCACCATTTTTTTTAATTAAGTTTATCTCATCATATATTTTTCCTGTTACGTCCTTCTTTAAATCTTTATAATCTGGTCCTTTAAAATAATAATTAGGTCTAATATTTTTTATAGCATCTAAAGCTGAGCCTGTGTTTGCAACACAGATGTAGTCTAAACATGCTATATTAGATAAAAACTTTACTCTATTATCTATTTTAAAAACTGGTCTATTTGGTCCTTTGTTTATAAATTCATCCTTAGTTAAACTAACTACCAAAATATCACATTTTTTTTTTGCTTCTAAAAAATGGTTAATATGACCTATGTGCAAAAGGTCAAAAACTCCATGACATAGGCCAATTTTTTTTCCTCGATTTTTTAGTTTTTTTAATTTTAAAAAATCTTTTTCTGTCTTTAAGATCTTATTATTCATTACTTTAAGTAATTAAACCAAACTTTAGTTTTTTCTTTGATTTTGCTTGGTGTCCAGACTGGAGCTTTTTTCCAATCGTCAATATTATCTCTCATTATTTTAATTCCTTTTTCAATCGATATTTCAGGTGACCATTTAAGTATTTTTTTAATTTTTTTTATGTCTGCTTGAGATTTGTCAGGTTCACCTGGTCTTTTAGGTATATAAATTATCTTACCACCTAATTTTTTAGCTATATAATTTACAGACGTAGGCTTTCCTGTTCCTACATTGAATATATCATGTGAAATTTTAGATTTTGCCGCAAAATAAAAAGCTCTTGCAACATCTGATACATAAGTAAAATCTCGAGTTTGTTTTCCATCTCCAACTATTGTTAGAGGTTTATTATTTATCAGTTGTGCTAAAAATACACCAAACATGGCTCCATAAGCTCCTGTGGTTCTTGACCTAACTCCATAAACGTTAAAAAGTCTTAAAGCAATAGTTGGAAGTTTATAGACTTTTGCCCAATGACAAATTAATTCTTCACCTAAATATTTTGTCAAAGCATAAGGATATTCTGTTGATATTTTTGTTTTTTCATTTGTTGGAAATGTTTTTACCATTCCGTAGCAAGAGGCTGAAGCTGCATAAACAACTTTTTTAATATTATATTTCTTTGATGCTCTTAAAATATTTAATGTACCTCTTACATTTGTATTAAAATATTTTTCTGGCTGCTCTATGCTAGGTACTACATCCGCTAAACCTGCTAAATGAAATACATATTTACAATTTTTAAAGTATTTTTCTATTTTATCATAATCATCAATACTTGAATTTATTATTTGAATTTTATTTAATACTTTTTTTAGATTGTCTAATCTTCCAGTAACAAAATTATCTATAACAGTTACTGAATATTTTTGTTTGACCAATAGCTCGACTATATGGCTTCCTATAAACCCTGCTCCACCAGTTACAATTGCTTTCATCTAAATTTCATCTTTCTTTTCAGACTTATAACCCAAATTTTTTTAAAACCAAAAGCTTTATCATCAATAAAAATCTCATAAGTAGATTTACCTAAAATAAGAATGTGTTATCTGAAGCCCTATTTTGCAAGCTGTTTTTGTAAGCGTACATATCTGTGCTTCTTTGCAGTAACTTTTTTTTCATCATTTCTCCCTATATATCTCAAATTGAAGGTCTTAATTGTAAAGTCTCTGTCTTATAGTGAATTTATAGAATTAATTACTTTTTTTATAATTACTACTAATTATCGCAAAAATTACTTTTATAAGATTAAAATATAGAGCTTTTGTTTTACTGTTTATTTATTAAATATTTAAATTCTACTCTCGAAAGATCATCTAATAAATTTTTTTTTACCAATTCGGTATTTTCTTTATATAACTCAACATCATTAAAAACACTTTCATATTCAATATTATTAAAATGATTTGATGTTGAATTTTTCAAAGATAAAAAATTAAACTCACAATCATAATTTTTTTCATAAAAATTAGTTACAATTTTAGTATTTTTTACAAATGAATCTACATCTACAATTTTTTCTCTTATTCCATGTTCGTAGAAATGTCCATGTTTAGGATTGCTAGACAAATAATCCATTCCTACAAATATAATCTTTTTAAAACCCATGTAAGCAGCAATTCCTATCGTGGCAAAAATACTTCCTGACATTAAACTAAATTCATAAGCTGGATTAATTTTATTTAAATCAAGACTAGCTCCAAAGTTATGAAGGTAAAAAGTATTTTTATTTTTTTTTAAGAAAGGATAATTATATAGTGATGTAAAAAATTTAATATCATCTGATATCCTTTTGCTTTTTAACAAAAATTTTCTTGTTTTATTTACAATGGTAATTTTATGAGTGTATGGATGCCTCCATATTGGAGAAAAAATCCCTGGATGTAAATGAAAATCACCAACTATATTAAGATAGCTAAAATCCCTATGTATATAATTTAATCCTGTAGTAAATGAGAGAACGCTATTAAATTTTTTTAGATCAATATATTTTAGAGAATAACCATTTCCAAAAAGATAACACGTTTGACCATAATGGACATTATGCAATTCTGAATTTTTAGATAATATTTTTTTACATAAATAATCTTTAAACATTGATATTTATCTTATATTAAGTAGAAATATTTAAACAACAAATTTTATGAGATTTAAAAATACTTTTTTAATTGGAGAGATCGGCATTAACCATAATGGAAGTTTGTCTCATGCAAAAACTTTAATCAAGCTTGCAAAAAAAATTGGTTTTGATGCTGTTAAATTTCAAAAGAGAACACCTGAAATCACAACCCCTGTAGCCAAAGCTGACTCGATAAGAGAAACTCCTTGGGGAAAAATTACCTACTTAAATTATAAAAAAAAAATTGAATTTGGAAAGAAGGAATATGATGAGATTGATAAGCTTTGTAAAAAACTAAAAATTGATTGGTTTGCAAGTCCCTGGGATATCCCAAGTAATATTTTTTTAAGTAAGTATAAACTTAAATATAATAAAATTGCCTCACCAATGCTTACTAATTTAGAGCTATTGAAGCATGTTGCCAAACAAAAAAGATTTACTTTTATCTCTACTGGAATGAGTTCAATAAATGACGTTGAAAATGCAGTAAAGATATTTAAGCAAAATAAATGCCCTTTTAATTTAATGCATTGTGTCTCATCTTATCCATGTGATGAAAATGACCTAAATTTAAGATTAATTGAAATATACAAGAAGAGATTTAAGGTAGATGTAGGTTATTCTGGCCACGAAAAAAGTGTCAGTCCAAGTCTAATGGCCGTATGTCTTGGTGCAACTTCAGTTGAAAGACATATCACACTAGACAGAACAATGTGGGGTACTGATCACGCAGCATCATTAGAAGAAAATGGCATGAAAAACTTAGTAGATTTAATTAGGAAATTTGAGAGAGTTTATGGTGATGGTAAAAAAAAATTTCTACCTAGTGAAAAATCAAAATTAATAGAAAATAAATATTGGTGAAAAAAAAAATTGCCTGTTTTATTCCTGTAAGATCAGGAAGTAAAAGAATTAAAAATAAGAATATTGTTGATATTAATGGCTTTCCATTAATTAAGTATGTTTGTAAAAATATTATAAGATCTAAATTAATTGATAAATTTTATATTGCCTCAGACAATCTTAAAATTTATGATAAAATTGGAAATTTAAAAAAAAAAATATTTTTTTTCAAAAGATCAAAAAAAAACTCCACTGGTACTGCAACCAGTGAGGATGTGTTATTAGAGTTTTTAAAAATAAATAAAGACATTGATATTTTAGTTTTTGTTCAAGCTACAAACCCTTTCATTAATTATAACAATATTGACCAAGCAATTACTAAACTAATAAATCAAAAATATGACAGTGTTTTATCAGTAGTAAAAAGTAAACATTTTTTATGGGAAAATAAAAAAATTACAAAACCTCTTAATTATAATTATAAAAAAAGGATGATGTCACAATCATTAAAGGGTTATTATGTAGAAAATGGTTCATTTTATATTTTTTATAGAGAAAAATTTATGAAATATAAAAATAGGTTACATGGAAAAATTGGAACATTCGAAATGCCCAAAGAATCTATTCACGAAATAGATGATAAAGAAGATTTAATTTTAGTAAAAAAAATTATTGCAAATACTAAACTTTAAATATTCCATACTATCTTTTTAGAGAATATAAAATTAATGGCTGATATATGAGTATAGAGTTGTGTAAAGCTGAATTAACCTTGAAATACAAACTTAATTATATTCAAGACAAAGATCAAAAACTTGAAAAGTGAATAAATTTACATTTTTTATCTCATCATCAATAGAATAAGAGATTACCAATTAAAAAAGTGGATTTTTTCTTTTCAAATTGCTATAAGAAAAAATACTGAATCTTGGTGGGGAATCAATGTTAAATTCGTTGGCTGTACCTGCAACCGTAAAGTCGGAGTGCCACCCGGTATAGTCCGCTGTTGAATGATGGCCAGGGAAAGCCTAGTTCTACTAATCAAATTAGCATCGGCATTAAATTAATTAGTTTCATAAATTTTTATGAAACTTAACAATGGATTAGTCAATGATGTTAAGGACAATAGTATTTTTATATTTTATTTTATTTTCAACTTCAATTTTTTCAAAAGAAATTCCAATTATTGTTATATCAGCTGGTAAATCTCCTCAATCGAAGAGCACTGTGGGTAGTGATGTTGAAGTTATTGATAGTAAAACTTTAGAAAATTCAGGTAGCTACTTTATTGGAGATGCTTTAGATAATAACTTAAATGGAATGAATTATTTTGAATCTGGTGGATATGGTACTGTTTCAGGAATTCAATTAAGAGGTCAGCCTAAAAGATATACAACCGTTTACATTGATGGAGTTAAAGTTTCAGATCCATCCACACCATCAAATGATTATTATTTTAATAATCTAGTAACTGGATCTTTTGATAGGGTTGAGATTTTAAAGGGAGCTCAAAGTTCTTTATATGGTAGTGGTGCATTAGCTGGAACAATTCAATTATTTTCAAAAAAAGGTCGTGATGGGCATAACAATGACATAAATATTTCCAAAGGTTC
>MDSY01149978.1_pt1 | contig 60160 bp, 67 predicted proteins | sample 811131 | NCBI WGS metagenome assembly MDSY01 (sample SAMN05326643, study PRJNA326480) | marine metagenome | isolation source: seawater | place: Atlantic Ocean: South West | collected 2010 | reverse complement strand
CCACGTCCTGACCGACGAACTCGCCGAATTGCTGGAAACGGCCCACCCACTGGCAAGCCGCTGATAATCAGCTTACTGGCAGGCAACGGATAATGACGCTTGCGATCCCGCGTCTGTGGGCCGATATTGCCTGCGTCAGATGTGGAGAGTCCCCATGGGCCCCTTGTTCAAAGCGATTATTCCGGCCGCGCTGCTCACCGAGATCGCCGCCATTGTCTTCTTTACCGCCACCTGGTCGATCCTGGCGGAGATGCATTTCGGGAAATCGGTGATCCTGGGCGGAGAAGCCGTGACAGCCATCGGCGTGATCGCCATTGGCGTTGCCGTGTTCCGCCGTGCCATCCGCTCTGAAAAGCGCATGGCATCGGCCGATGCGGCGGCTGACGCTTAAGCGCCTGAAACCGCCCTTTCGGTTTAAATCTCGACCGCACCCGATCCGCGGGTCTGGACCCAGAAGGCGTGAATGACGCCCGGGAGCCAGCCAACCAGCGTGAGAAGCACGTTGAGCAGGAGCTGCACGCCGATCCCTTCCTTCAGGGCCACCGGCACAGGCGGGAACAGGATGGTCAGCAGGATCATCAGAATAGACATGATTGGACCTTTCTCGTCAGCAGTTCGTGCTAACCAACGCCCCGGGGGAGCGGTCGTTCCATCTGCCGCCGTCGCGGCCAAATGGCGGTTTGACGCGCTGCACCATTCGCCCTAGGCGTATCGGCAAAAGTCAGGGGCAGAGATCATGTCACAAAAAACACCGCGTAATTTCTTCAAGCCGCTCGCCATCGGCGCGCCGGAGCCAATGCGGGACCTTCCCGTCAAGCTGGAGCGGATGATCCATTTCGTCCCGCCGCACCTGGATAAAGTGCGCGCCAAGGTGCCCTCCATGGCCCCCGGCGTGGATGTGATCCTCGCCAACCTCGAAGACGCGATCCCCGCCGATGCCAAGGATGCCGCCCGCGCCGGTGCCATCGAGATGGCCAACATGTATGACTGGCAGGGCAAGGGCACCGGCTTCTGGAGCCGCGTGAACCCGCTGAACTCGCCCTGGTTCCAGGAAGACGTTTCCCAGCTGGTCCTCAATGCCGGCCACCAGCTGGACGTGATCATGCTGCCCAAGGTCGAAGGCCCGTGGGACATTCACTTCGCCGACCAGTATGTCGCCCAGCTGGAAGCCAAGGCGGGCCTCACCCGTCCGATCCTGTTCCACGCGATCCTCGAGACCGCGCAGGGCATGGCGCTGGTGGAAGACATCGCGCTGGCCTCCCCGCGCATGCAGGGCATCAGCCTCGGCCCGGCAGACCTTGCCGCCGACCGCAAGATGAAGACGACCCGCGTTGGCGGCGGCCACCCCTTCTACCGCGTGATCGAGGATCCGAAGGAAGACGGCAGCGACCGCGCCAGCGCCCAGCAGGACCCGTGGCACTACACGATTGCCCGCATGGTCGATGCTTGCCGCATGGCCGGGATCAACGCCTTCTACGGCCCGTTCGGCGACATTGCCGACCTCGATGCCTGCGAACAGCAGTTCCGCAATGCCTTCCTGCTTGGCTGCGCCGGCACGTGGAGCCTGCACCCGAACCAGATCGCCATCGCGAAAAAAGTCTTCAGCCCCGACCCGGACGAAGTGAAATTCGCCCGCAAGATCCTGGCCGCCATGCCGGACGGCACGGGCGTCGCCATGATCGACGGCAAGATGCAGGACGATGCGACCTGGAAACAGGCCAAGGTGATCTCCGATCTGGCTGATCTCGTCGCCGGCAAGGACCCCGATTTGGCAAAAGCGTATTCTGGCGATTAGTGTGCGGGGCGGGGTTCCTGGGGCAACCAAGGAGAAACGCTTTGAAATTTACCCACCTACTCGCCGCCGCTGTCTGCGCCATTCCGCTTGCAGGCGCGGCACATGCTGAAAAAAATTACCATGGATTCAAGCCGGAAACGGTCGACGCGCTGAATGAGAAACTGCAAACGCCGTTGACCGAGTCCGCTCTGGAAGTGCTGAGCCATTCGACAGAGATCGAGCCTTGCGGCGGCACGCAGGCCATTACGATGAACCCGCCGGACGGCTGGGAGGCCCGGCTCGAAACGTCCCACGCTGCGGGCGGGGACCAGGTTCTTCCCGTGCCGACCACGGGCCTGACGCTGGAATATCCGGCCGTTTATCAGCTGTTGGGCGTGGAAGGTGCGTGCGAGGCCATGTTCGACATCACGGCCGGCGGCAAGACGGAGAACATCCAGACAAGCTGCAGCCTGCCCGGGTTCGACGAGGCCGCCGCGAATGTGTTCGCGCCGCTCGAATTCGAACCGGCCGAAGGACAGGACAGCCCGGCCATCGACAATGTGCTCGTCCCGGTCAATTTCTGCCGGTCCGACGAAGAGACGGCCGCGCCCTGATCGGATTTGGCCCTTTTGCGCCATCCATCGCATGCTAAGCTCAGTCTTTGGCATGGGAGGAAACAAAATGGCCAAGCACCTTATTCCGACGACCGGCTACTCGCCTCAATTGCAGCGCTGGTTCGACTGGATGGAAGGCGACCATTCGCCAGAGGGCCTGTCCGGCCAGCTGGCGGATGATGTCGTGTTCCGCAGCCCGGTCGTCCATACGCCGCAGGAAGGCAAGCCGATCACGATGGCCTACCTCACGGCCGCCGGGGAGACGCTGGGCGGCGACACGTTCCGCTATGTCCGCGCCTTCGATTGCGGCGACAAGGCCGTGCTGGAATTCGAGTGCGTGATGGATGGCATCCAGGTCAATGGCGTCGACATGATCCAATGGAATGATGCGGGCCAGATCTCCGATTTCAAGGTCATGGTCCGTCCCCTGAAGGCCATCCAGACCGTGCACGCGGCCATGGGCGCCATGCTCGCCAAGATGAAAGCCGGCGCATGAACCCACCCACTTTGTCGACAGACCGGCTGGTTCTTCGCCCCTTTGAAGACGCCGACTTTCCGCATGCCGCCGCCATGTGGGGCGATGAGGATGTTGTCCGGTTTATCGGCGGCAAGACGCGCAGCCGGCAGGACGTCTGGTTCGCCTCCGTCCGTGGCCGGGGCATGTGGGATGTGAAGGGTTACGGCAACTGGACGGTGATCGACCGGGAGACCGGCTCCTTTCTCGGCGAGGTGGGGTTCGTCGATTTCATGCGCGGGATCGACCCGGACCTGTCGCAATGGCCGGAAGCGGGCTGGGCCTTTTCCCGCGCCTCATGGGGCCGCGGCATCGGCAGCGAAGCCGTGGGCCTTGCGCATGACTGGCTGGACCGGAACCGCCCGGGCCAGAGCGTCTGCATCATTGATGAAGATCACAAGGCCTCCCGCCGGGTGGCGGAAAAATGCGGGTATGAATACTGGCAGATGGCCCTGCTCGGCGATCATCCGGTCATGGTGTTCATGCGCGGCGGCGCCTAGCTTGCCTTGCGGGGGGCGCTCGCGCGTTTGTCCCAGCCGCGCAGCAGCTCAAGGAAGCCTTCCTGCGGCAGGCCCGGCGAATACAGGAAGCCCTGCGCCATGGAACAGCCGCGGCGGGACAGGAACTCTGCCTGGCGTTCGGTCTCCACGCCCTCTGCCACCGTCTTGAGACCCAGGGTTTCCGCCATGGCGAGGATCATCTCGACAATGGCCGGGGCCTGACGATCTGCATCGAGGGCCGACACGAACTGGCGGTCGATCTTGAACACGTCAAACGGCAGCTGGGTCAGCATGGACAGGTTGGAATGGCCGGTGCCGAAATCGTCGAGCGCCAGCTTGACGCCCAGCGCACGCAACGGACGCATCACCCGGTCGACCTTTGTCGGGTCGGACACGGCCATGCTTTCGGTAATCTCGAGTTCCAGGCGCGCCGGCGGCAGGCCGGTCCGCTTCAGCACTTCGAGCACCAGATTTGTCAGGTCCACCGTCATGAACTGGCGCGGCGATACGTTGACCGCCACGGAAACATCGAAGCCCTCTTTCATCCAGACGACGGCGCATTCGCAAGCCGATTCGAGGATTTGCTCGCCAATCTGGTTGACCAGGCCGGTTTCCTCCGCCAGCGGAATAAAGGCGGCGGGGGAGATGATCTTGCCATTGGCGCGCTGCCAGCGGGCGAGCGCTTCGCAGCCGACGATCTTGCCTGTCGCAAAATCGACCTTGGGCTGGAACACCGCCTTGAACTCCCGGGCGGCAACGGCTTCGCGCAATTCCGCTTCCAGCATGTACTTGCCGCGGGCGACGCGGTTCAGGCGCGGGGAAAAGTAGCGGAAGCCGGACGCCGATTCCTGACGCACCTGTTGGAGCGCCAGATCCGCATGGCGGAACAGTTTCTGCGGCGAATCCGCATCTTCGGGCGCCATGACGATTCCGCCGGACATCCCGATACTGACAGACTGGCCATTGATCTCGAATGGCTGTGCGAAGGCCACCCGGATGGCGCGCGCAATGTTCGACACGTTCTCCCGCGTGATCGCGTTCGGCAGGAAGATCGCGAACTGGTCATTGTGCAGCGCTGTGATCATCGCGTCGTCGAGACTGGGGGCGACCGTCGGGTCGAGACGGCTCATGCTGCCGGTCAGGCGTTCGCCGACCGATTTCAGCAGCGTGTTCGTGGCGAGGCTGCCCAGCCGTTCCGCCGCGCGGCCGAACTGGTCGAGATCGAGCAGGAAAAAGGCAGCAGGCGAATCGTAGGAGGCGAATGGCAGCTTGCGCTCGATTTCTGCCTCCAGGGCGATCGTGTTCGGCAGGCCGGTCCGCTGGTCGACATAGGCGATCGTGGCGAGGCGTTCGTTTTCACGGCGCAGATGGCTGACACGGCGGGTCACCGCGACGCGCAGGCGGCGCAGTTCCTTGAACATGACCGTATCCACACCGCGCGGGCGGACCGAGGTCGTATCGTCCAGATAAGCGAGGAAACGCTGCAGGACTCGCTGGAACGAGCGGGCCAGCACGAAAGAGGCCCCTGCCCCGCAGGCAATGGACACCAGCACCAGGCCCAGCATCACTTCGGGCGGCGACGCCATATCGTTCCAGGCGTGTCCGCCGATGATCACGCGATAGGTCTGTTCGAGGACGGTCACAGCGCCATAAACGAGGACAGCCGCAACGGCGCCGGCAGTCGCGGCAAATGCCGGCAGCGTCATCGAGCCGAAAAAACGGCGTATCTGCGACATCTTGCGCAAAGAAATCCTCGCCTCACCGCACCCGAAGGCGCGCTTTCCCAAACGCACATTCTGCCAATATGTTTAGAAATCAGTGAACAAGATGCGCTAGCTGTAGTGCGATCTACACACTATATCGGCAGCCATGACCCAGAACCGCACCGCAACCGTCAGCCGCAAGACCAAGGAAACGGACATTACCGTGACCGTGGGCCTCGACGGCACAGGAAAATCCGACATCCAGACAGGGATCGGGTTTTTCGACCATATGCTGGAGAGCTTTTCCAAGCACTCGGCCATCGACCTGACCGTGCGCTGCGACGGCGACCTGCACATCGACATGCACCACAGTGTCGAGGATACGGGCATCGTGATCGGCCAGGCCATCCTGAAGGCGTTGGGCGATTTTGCCGGCATCCCCCGTTTCGGCACGGCCTATATCCCGATGGACGAAACGCTGAGCCGGGCAAGCCTCGACCTGTGCAAACGCCCCTACCTGGTGTGGAAAGTACAGTTCACGCGCGACAAGATCGGCGAAATGGACACAGAGCTCTTCAAGGAGTTCTTCCACGCCCTGGCGGGAAATGGCGGCATGTGCCTGCACGTGAAAAACCTCTATGGCGAGAATTGCCACCACATCGCCGAAAGCTGCTTCAAGGCCACCGCCCGCGCCCTGCGCGCCGCGGTAACGGTCGATCCACGCCTCGGCGGCCAGCCAGCCAGCACCAAGGGCAGCCTCTAGAGTCTTCCGGATTTATGCCGCAGGGCGACTTGCCCCAGAGACAGTGACGGGGACAGGAACAGGCGGGGTGCACCTGATTTCCTGTTCGCCACTCGGCCGAACCCGCTGGGCATTTTGTGGTTCGGCCTAAATACTCTTCGATTACTATCTACCCTGAAACTATTGGAAATTTGGTTTCCGCCTTTTATTTTGGCCGTGATGTAAATGCCGATTTCATCACCATATATACTGGACGGAATATTTTTTCCGGACAGATGAAAGCGACTCCCATGTCCTCTCAGAACAAGCAGGGCAAACCTGGAAAGCCCTCGCCGCCGCCGATGCCGCAATCGATGCAGGAAAAGCGGGCTGAGCAAGCCCGCCAGCAAGGCAAGCAGGACAAGGAACAGCCCCCCAAAAATTAGTCGTTCCCACCTGCTGTCAGGCCCTCCCCCAAGGTCTGATAGCCGTCTGGGCGCCGCGTCCGGAACGAATGTCCGGATGCAGCTTTCCCGCATCAACCCGGAACCACGGGGGCGAGACGTGGAGACCGGAAAGGAACCGCCATGACGAATCGCATTTCAAAACACCTCGTAACCTTCCGCAGCCCGTTTTATCTCGAAAGCCTCGAAGACGAATGGCCCGCGGGCGATTACACGATCGAGACGGAAGAAGAGCCGCTGGATAGCGCGTCTTTCCTCGCCTACCGGCGGGTCAGCACCACGATGATCGTCCACAGGAAACGCGGCTTACGGACAGAAACAAAGTTCGTGACCATTGATCCGGCCGATCTGGCAGCCGCGCAGGCGCGCGATCAACAGCCTCTGGACCGGGCAGAAAACGAAGGCATGTCGGGGCGCTGACGCGCCCTCGCCGCGCCCCTGCAGGCCGTCCGGATCTGGCGCAGGCCGCATTCCCGGGATGATCCCCTCACCTGACTGCGCCGATGGGTGCAACCGCGCCGGCCCCTGCCCTGCGCGGATGGCGGCGTATCGTCTTTGCGTTCGGCCGGATGGGTGCCTATCATCAGGTGCAACCGCAACGCATCATGAGATCCAGGCAGGTCAGGGACCGGAATGAAGAAAGACGACGATTTCCAGCTCTGGCCGTTCATGACGCTCATTGCGCTCTTTTTCCTGATGCAGGCCCTGCTTCCCGGCCCGGCCGACCAGTCGAGACTGTCCTACAGCGAATTCGAAAAGCTTGCCCGCGAAGGCCAGGTCGAGAAGGTGATAATTTCGGGGTCGGCGCTGACCGGCACATTCCGCCAGCCTGTTGACGGCAACGACCGGTTCCGGACCACCCTCGTCGACCCGGCTCTGGCCGACCGCCTCGAAGGCATGAACATCGAGATCGAGAACATTCCGCCGAACCCGGTTCTGGGCGCGCTGTTCTCCATGCTTGCGCCGCTCATCCTGTTCCTCGGGCTCTATTTCTTCCTGTTTCGGCGCTCGATCGGCGCTGGCGGCGGCGCTGGCGCGATTTCCCTCGGCAAGAGCGGCGCGAAAATCTTCGCCGAAGAAGAAACCGGGGTCACGTTCGATGACGTTGCCGGCGTCGATGAAGCAAAACTCGAACTCATGGAAATCATCGATTTCCTGAAGAACCCCGGCGAATATGAACGGCTTGGCGCCCATGTTCCGAAAGGCGTCCTGCTGGTCGGCCCGCCGGGCACCGGCAAGACGCTTCTGGCCCGCGCCGTCGCCGGACAGGCCGGTGTCCCCTTCTTTTCCATCAGCGGATCGCAATTCGTCGAAATCTTTGTCGGGGTCGGCGCCGCCCGGGTACGGGACCTGTTCACCCAGGCCCGCAAGATGGCGCCCGCCATCATCTTCGTCGACGAACTCGATGCCCTCGGACGCGCGCGCAGCCTCGGGCAGATGAACGGCAATGACGAACGCGAGCAAACCCTGAACCAGCTCCTCGCCGAGCTTGATGGCTTCGACCCGTCATCGGGAATCGTCCTGCTTGCGGCAACCAACCGGCCGGAAATTCTTGATCCGGCCCTCCTGCGGGCCGGCCGGTTCGACCGGCAGGTCCTCGTCGACAAGCCTGACAAGAAAGGCCGTGTGGCGATCCTGAAAGTCCACACCCGCAAGATCCAGCTGGGGCCGGATGTCGATCTGGAACCGGTTGCCGCGATGACGACGGGGTTTACCGGCGCGGACCTCGCCAATCTCGTGAACGAGGCGGCCATCCTGGCGACCCGCCGCCGGGCCGGCACGGTCGGCATGGAGGATTTCTCGGCCGCCATCGAACGGATCGTGGCCGGGCTTGAGAAGCGCAACCGCCTGCTCAACGAAAAAGAACGCCGGATCGTGGCCCACCACGAAATGGGGCATGCGATCACGGCCCTCGCCCTGCCCGGAACGGACCGGGTGCACAAGGTCTCGATCATTCCGCGCGGCGTCGGGGCGCTCGGATACACGATCCAGCGGCCCACCGAAGACCGCTACCTGATGACCCGGGAAGAACTGGTCAACAAGATCTGCGTGCTTCTGGGCGGCCGCGCAGCCGAGAAGCTGGTGTTCGAGGAAGTCTCGACCGGCGCCGCGGATGATCTCACCAAGGCCACGGAAATTGCGCGCAGCATGGTCGAGCGGTTCGGCATGGATGAAAAACTGGGGCACCTGGTCTTCCAGGAAGACCGCCCCTATTTCCTCGACAACCAGCCGGTCAGGTCATCGTCCATCAGCGAGGCGACGGCGGAACGTCTGGACACGGCAGTGTCAGACATCATCAGGGACGCTTTCCAGCGCACCACGGCGATCCTCACGGATAATCGCAGCCTGCTCGAAAAGTGCGCGCAGGACCTGCTCATCAAGGAAACGCTGGACGAAGACGAAATCGCCGAGATCTCAAAAGCCCTGAAGCGGGCAACCCCACCCGGCATGCGCGCAGCCGAGTGAGGTCGCCCTCCGGGTTCTTATTTGCGGTAATCGAGCGGCGGGTCGCGGTCGCCGAGAAGCGAGCGGTACTGATAATCCGGCCCGCGCTTTTCATCGAATTCCTTGCGGGCTTCCGCGCGCAGATCCGGGTTCGTGAACAGTTCGATCGCGGCCAGCGTCAGCGTCTTGGACGCCACCTGCGTGCCTTTGTGGCCGATGGATGTGCCGGATGCGGCGACCGCCTGCCAGGAGTGGGCCGGCGTGCCCGGCACCCAGGTCGCCGTGTTCAGGCCAACGGTCGGCACGGCATAGGACACATCGCCCACATCGGTGGAACCGTAACCGAGCGAGACCTCAAAAGGCTGGATCTCCGATTCCGAGCCGATCGGCAGGGTCGGCGTCGTCAGCGTCGCGTAGATGGTTTCGGCGAAGGCCTTCTCTTCTTCATTATACGTGACCCCGCCAACTTCGCGCAGCTTCGAATCCATCATTTTCGCCAGCGTCTCGTTCACCAGCAGCGGGTTGTTGCCGTGGATGACTTCCCAGTCGACCGTCGTGCCTGTGCCGAGGGCTGCGCCGCGGGCGGCGTCTTCCAGGCGCGTCCAGATCGCTTCCACGCCGTCTGCGGTCGGATGGCGGACATAGTAGAAGACTTCGGCAAAGTCCGGCACCACGTTCGGGGCGGAGCCGCCGGAGGTGATGACGTAGTGGATGCGGGCGTCCTGAGGCACATGCTCGCGCATCATGTTGACCATCATGTCAAAGGCTTCGACGCCGTCGAGCGCCGAGCGGCCCTTCTCAGGCGCGCCGGCCGCATGGGCCGAGAGGCCGTGGAAACGGAACTTGGCCGAGCGGTTGGCCAGCGTCGTGCGCGCAGCGGCGGAGTTGCGGTCCCCCGCATGCCAGTGCAGCGCAATATCGACATCATTGAACAGGCCCGCGCGGACCATGTAGACCTTGCCGCTGCCGCCCTCTTCCGCCGGCGTGCCGTACAGGCGGATCGTCCCCGGCGTGCCGGTCTCTTCCAGCCAGTCCTTGATCGCGATGGCGGCCGTGGTGGAGCCTGCCGCGAAGAGGTTGTGCCCGCACGCATGGCCTGCGCCCATGCCGTCACGCTCTTCCCGGTCCGGGCTGGCAGTCTGGTTGATGCCCGGCAGCGCATCGAACTCGGCGAGGATGGCGATCACCGGGCCGCCCTGGCCATATTCCGCCACGAAGGCGGTCGGGATGCCGGCGACGCCTGCCTCCACGTCAAAACCTTCCACTTTCAGGGTCTGCTGCAGCAGGCCGGAGGATTTTTCCTCCTGATAGCCAACTTCGGCCCATTCCCAGATCTGGTCAGACAGGCTGTTCGACAGGTCCGCCTTTTCTTCCACCTGCTCGATCAGGTTCGCATCGCGGCTGTCGGGCCAGGCCGGGCCGGTAATGCAGGCCGCAAGCAGGGCGGTGGAGAGAAGAGGCAGAATGGGGCGCATGAGGCAAACTCCGTAAAAAGGTCTCGAATCTGGCGCGGACATTGGGACAGCTCGCCGGGCCGCACAAGGAAAACCGGGCTGCCGCGGTGTCACACAGACCCTTCGCGCTCAATCACGAGCACACGTGCCTCTCCGATGGGATGCGCGACGTGTTCGTCCCCCACCCCGGCGACGAACATGTCGCCTGCGCCCAGCTGCACGATCTTTTCCGCGCCGTTTTCCCGGTAGTGCATGTCGACGACGCCCTGCATCACGACGAACACCTCCGCGCCGTCATTGACGTGCCATTTATAGGGCTGGTCGGTCCAGTGCAGGCGCACGCTCGCCCCGTCGATCCGGGCGATCTCGCGCGCGCCCCAGGCCTTGTCGGCCCGGAAGGTCTGCGCATCCTGTATGATTTCCGGCATGAATAACCCTGTTCACTACGGCTGGACGGGCGGCAACCTAGCCTGCTTTCCCACAAGGAAGAACCATGCCGGTGACAGGAAATGTCTTTTCCTATGCCCGCCGCCCGGCTAACACGCGCGCATGACACAGGTCGCGCTGATTGATTACGGCTCCGGTAACCTCCACTCGGCCGAACGGGCCCTGCGGGAGGCGGCGGCGCTGGCGGGGACAAGCCACGAGATTGTCGTGACCGATTCCCCGGACGTCATCCTCGAATCCACCCGCATCGTGCTGCCGGGCGTGGGCCATTTCGCCGACTGCGCCGCGGGCCTGCGCGCCCGGGACGGCGTGGTCGACGCGCTGAACGAGGCGGTGCTCAAGGAGGCAAAGCCTTTCTTCGGCATCTGCGTCGGCATGCAGCTGATGGCGACGGCGGGGCTGGAGGACGGCTACACGGCCGGCCTCGGCTGGATCAAGGGCACGGTCGACATCATCGCGCCGGGCGAAGGCTACCGCATTCCGCACATGGGCTGGAACGGGCTGGAGATTCCCCGCCCCCACCCCGTGCTGGCAGATTTGGGCGACGATCCGCACGTCTATTTCACCCATTCCTATGCGATGAAGCCGGACAACCCGGCCGACATCGCCGCAACGGCCGATTATGGCCACCCGATCGTCGCGGCGGTCGCCCGGCGCAACATGTTCGGAACGCAGTTCCACCCGGAGAAGAGCCAGGCCACCGGGCTCAAGATCCTCTCAAACTTCCTGCAATGGGCGCCCTGAGTACCAGATGACCTTTACCCTTTACCCTGCCATCGACCTGAAAGACGGCCAGTGCGTGCGCCTGCTGCGCGGCGAGATGGACCAGGCGACCGTCTTCTCCGACAGCCCGGCGGCGCAGGCCAAGGCCTTCCGCGAGGCGGGCTTCACCCATCTTCATGTCGTGGACCTGAACGGCGCCTTCGAAGGCAAGGCCGTGAACCGCGCGGCGGTCGAAGCGATCCTCAAAGCGACCGATGCGCCGGTGCAGCTCGGCGGCGGCATCCGCACGCGGGCGCAGATCGACGCCTGGCTGGAAGCCGGCATCTCCCGCGTCATCCTCGGCACGGTTGCTCTGAGAGATCCGGAGCTGGTGAAAGCGGCCGCCCGCGCCCTGCCCGGCCAGGTCGTGGTCGGCATCGATGCGAAGAATGGCATGGTGGCGGTCGAAGGCTGGGCCGAGACCAGCGACATGAAGGCGACCGAACTTGCGAAAGCCTTCGAAGGCTGCGGCGTCGCCGCCATCGTCGCCACCGACATCGGCCGCGACGGCCTGAAGACCGGCGTCAATGTTCCGTTCACGGCAGAGCTCGCCAACACCGTCTCCATCCCCGTCATCGCCTCAGGCGGCGTCGCCAGCGCCGACGACATCCGCGCCCTGATGGCCGCCGACGCCCCGATTGCGGGGTCCATCCTCGGCCGGGCGCTTTATGATGGGGACATTGTGCCGAGTGAGGTGATTGCAGTGGTGGGTTAGCTCACCAGCCATTTCTATTATGAAAGTGCATATTCCGGAATTGCTCGCAAACAGCTTCATTTGTATTCGGAAATAAAATTTCCGGAGAAACATTCATCCGCTCCAGATCATATATCACCTTAGGCCGTTCGCTCGCCGGAAGATCCACTGCATACAAGTATCTGCGGTTTTTGGATTGCTCGCAAAATGCGATGTATGACTCGATATCGTCAATGTTGGTGAGGAAAGTTACCGCCTTCTGCGGTCCGACGCGAGAGTTTTTTCTTGTTCCGAGTGAGAGGAAGCTGAAATGCGGCGGAACTCTACTTACTTGAGCAAATTGGGCCAAATCCCGGCACCAAGCTTGTTTGTCGAAAGCAAATATACGTACTTTCGTATCATCAGCTGCCGGACTGCGAAATGCAAAGAATGCCGCAACCCACGGCGACGTTGTCCAATCAAGTAAGGGTGTCGGATAACCGTGGTGCTGAAGCCAATTCGCAAAAGTACCAAAATCGTCAGAGTTCCTAAATGAAAACTCGAACTGGTCTTCAAAGTACCGCGACATACTCGTAAGGTCTTGATCAATGTATCGCGCAAGATCTTTGCGGTTAGTTCTGTGAAAAGACGTTCGCAATTTATACGGTTTAGGTTGTCCACGGAATACTACGTTGTCTACTGATAGAGTATCGACGTATATTTTAAACGACTGCCAATCCGTGACACTTTCCACTACACTTATTTCAGAAGCGGAATCAGCTTTGCTTCCGTGCAAAACTCCCCCACCCGACGTGTCGATATCTGTTTCGTATTCACATACGATGTCGTCAGATTGAAATCTGACTTTAATTGATGCTCTTTTTCCGTGGGTCGCTCCTGGATAAAGGCGTTGAAACTCGTCTTCATTGGCGACCAGGTTTCCATCACGTCGTACTGCAAAAATAGAGCAATCAAATTCGAGTTCGTCGCCTTTTTGCATGATTGGAAACTTTGCCCACGTTGCCGGTAAGCCGGGGTCATTCGGCATAAGCGTAGCGGAACCGGTTAGCATGTCTTCAAATTCATCGAATTCGACAGTGATGGTACCAATAACGTCACCGTCTGCGGCCCCAAAATACTGACCTTTCATCGACTTCACCTTCTGGTTCCACAATGCCAATCCACTGTGGGTAGCGCGATTCTCGGTAAAGCTGTATTGGCCAGAAAGTCATGCGGTTGAACGTTGCCCCTACCCCCGCAACAACCGCTCATAAAAGCCGCCCCACTCCCGGCTCGGCTCCACGAGGTGGGCTTCCAGAATCCAGTAGCGGGGGCGGCCGAGGTGGTCCGGATTGCTGAGGGGTTCGGGGTTGTCCGGCCAGAGGCGCTGGTGGGCCGGCTCCAGCGGCCAGGTGGCGTGCGGGAACTCGCCCACGGTGTGGCCGGCGATCTTGCCGCCGAAATGATAGCCCCGCGCCTCGGCCGCGCGGCAGGCAAAATCATAAACCTCCGCCCCCGTCACATCCGGCTTTGACAGAGCGAACTCGCGCATTTCCTCGAACACTTCGGGAAGCGCGGCGACCAGCGCATGGCGGGCCGGGTCCTGCCCCATGGCATAGGTGCGGCCGACATCGGCCTCGGCCTGTTCGAAGACTGGGCCCATGTCGACATAGACCGTGTCTTCCGGCCCGATGGTCACTTCGTCCGGTCGGTCAGAGAAGATGCAGGTCGTGTTCACCCCGGCGCGCACGAGGCGCTGGTGCCAGTTGCGCGCGATGCCGAACTGGTCTGCCGCGATGGCTTCGATGTCGCGGTCCACCTCCCCTTCGGTGCGGCCCGGCTTCATGATGCCTGCAGCCTCGATTGCGTCCAGCAGGGCGAAGGCGCGCTCCTCCGCGTCTACCATTCTTGCCCAGCGGGCGGCGTCGTCTTCGGTCTGATGTGTCATGCCCAAGGCCTAACCGCCTCAGCCCGCCTGTCAAACCGGGCGGTATAGACGGTCTATAGAAGGTGTATTGAGGGTGTTCGTGAGGGTGCCTCCGGCGGCGGGCGGCCGGATGGCGAACGTGCAACCGGCAGCTGTAATTGTGATTGTGGAGATGCCCTGAACCTCTATAAAAGAGCCCAAGAACTGGCAGACTCTTCTGGAAGATTATGCTAGGTCCGGCCGAAATTCTGGAGACATTACCTATGAAACTACCTCTTCTGACGCTTGCCCTTGCGGCTTCTCTGGCAGCCTGCACACAAGTTCCCCGCGAGGAACGCGGTGATCCCAAGGTTGCCGCAAATGGCGAGCCGCTGGTGTGCGAGCGCGTGCCGATTCCCGGCAAGATTTATCCGGGCAAGATCTGCATGACGGAAGCCCAATGGGCCCAGCACAAGAATGCCGGCCGCGATTCCACCAACTCGATCCAACGCCGCGGCCTCCAGACCGCAGACCCCCTCGCTAACGGCGGCTGAGCCCCGAAGGCACTGCAGAAGCAGACCCGACCAACAAGAACGCGCAGGTGCCGCCTGCGCGTTTTTTTGTGGCTGGCGCGGGCCCGCGTCACAGCGCAGGCTTTGCCGCGCGGACTTTCCCGTCTAAAGCCGTGCGCATGACCCTGAAGACCCGCATCATCCCCTGCCTCGACGTCAAAGACGGGCGCACCGTCAAGGGCGTCAACTTCGTGGACCTGCAAGACGCGGGTGACCCCGTGGCGCTGGCGAAAGCCTATGACGCGCAAGGCGCCGACGAGCTCTGCTTCCTCGACATCACGGCCAGCCATGAAGGCCGCGGCACGCTGCTGGACATCGTCTCGGCCACGGCGGAACAATGTTTCATGCCGCTGACCGTCGGCGGCGGCGTGCGCAGCGCCGAGGATCTGGTGGCCCTGCTCCGAGCCGGCGCCGACAAGGTGGCGATCAATTCCGCCGCCGTCGCAGACCCGGATGTCGTTGCCCGCTGCGCCGCGAAGGCCGGGCGCCAGGCTGTTGTCGTCGCCATCGATGCCCGGCGCGTCGGCGGACCCGGTGAAGGACACTGGGAGATCTTCACCCATGGCGGCCGCACGGCCACCGGCATCGACGCGGTCGAGTTCGCGAAACTCGCCGAGAGCAAGGGCGCAGGCGAAATCCTGCTGACCAGCATGGACAAGGACGGCACCAAGTCCGGCTATGACATCCCGCTGCTGCAGGCGATCACATCTGTTGTAAACATTCCGGTTGTGGCCAGCGGCGGCGCGGGCAGCGTGGACGACATGCCGGCCGCCGTGCTGGATGGCGGGGCGACCGCCGTGCTGGCCGCCTCGATCTTCCATTTCGGCGAAGCCACGGTCGCAGATGCCCGCCGGGCGCTGCACGCCGCGGGGGCCCCTGTCCGCCCGTTCTAGACCCTTTTGGGGCTTATTCCGCGAAGACCGGCTTGCGTTTCTGCATCTCCGCCATCACCGCTTCCATCTGGTTCGGCGTGCGGATCACCTTCAGCTGTTCGGTGCTTTCCAGCATCAGCAGGTCTGCGTCGGACAGGTTCGCCATGGCGTTGCAGAGACGTTTCGAGCCGCGCATCGCGGCCGGGTGCTTGTTGGCGATGATCCGTGCCAGCGCCAGGGCGTCTTCATGCGGCGTGTCCGAGACGTGCGTGGCAAAGCCCATGGCGTGGGCTTCGCGGCCGTTGAACTCCCGGTTCGTATAGGTCAGCTCGCGGATCACATCGTCCCGCGCATTGCCGCGCCACAGCGGGAAGCCTGCCATGTCGGGCACCAGGCCCCATTTCATTTCCATGATCGCGCAGCGCGTATCCGGGTGGATAAAGCGTACATCCGCGCCGGACAGGATCTGGAACCCGCCGCCAAACGCCACGCCGTGAGCTGCAGCAATCACGGGCACTTCCAGCTTCCGCCATCCCCAGGCGACGTGCTGAGCGAGGTTCGCGTCGCCGAATGCCCGTGTGGCAAGGTCCCCCGTTGCCCCACCTTTTTTCTCGCCGTCGCCTGACGAATTGCCGGACATGCTGGACAGGTCCAGCCCGGCGCAGAAGGCGCGCCCCTCCCCCGACAGCACGACGCAGCGCAGGCCCTTGGTGCCATGCAGCTCTTCGATCGTATCGGCCAGCGCCTGGAACTGGGCGGTATCCAGCGCATTCATCTTGTCGGTGCGCACCATGCGGACATCTGCAATGCCGTCCTCAAGATGCGTGATCGTCACCCGGTCGCTCATCAGAAATCCTCCTTGTTTGGGATAAAAGTGACGCCCCCCGCGCCCGCGTCAAGCTGGCAGGCTTCCTCCCCTCGCGGAAGGAGGGTATGGAGACGCCATGTCTATTCTCGGATCTGCCGACCGCCTCGCCGAAGCCCTCGCCCATTTGGGCATGACCATCGATACACGCGCCGAAACCGGCGATGCGAGTTCGTCCTGGACGGCGAAACTGCTGTCGAAAGGGGTCGGCGCCTGCGCTGACAAAGCCGAGGAAGAGGCTGGCGAGTTTATCCAGGCCCTGCGGGAAGAGAGCGATGAACGCGTCGCCAGCGAAGCCGCCGACATGCTCTACCATGCCCTCGTCGCCCTGCGCGTGCGCGGCGTCAGCCTCGATGATGTGGCCGCCGCGCTTGAGAAACGCCAGGGCACCAGCGGGATTGCCGAGAAGGCGAGCCGCAAGGACTGATCCCTTAAAGCGCGCGCTCCAGATAGATCACTTCCTTCTTCCCGGGCACGAAAGCCTGGGCACCGACCTCGACGAAACCAAGCCGCTTGTGGAAGCGCAGCGAGCCTGGATTGGGCGGCACGCGGTTCACTTCACAGCCAATGGAATCATAGCGCCCGGCGCAGGCCGCAAAGGCGGCCTCGTACAGCGCTTCGCCGATCCGCTGGCCCCGCGCCGAGGCATCAATCGCGATCCGGTCGACATAGTTCGCATTGCCCGCCCGCGCCTCGAACCAGCGGAGATTGTCGCTGGTATAGGCGGCGGTTCCGGGCGGGACGAGATTCAGGAACCCTATCGGGCGGCCGGTGTCATCGACGGCGACAAGGCATTCGGACAGGGACAGCCATTTGGCGAGGCTTTTGATCGTTTCACGGCTGACGCCCGGCACCCCCTGCTCGTTGATCGCGTGCAGGGCCGGCAGGTCTGAAGGGGCATAAGCCCGGATTGTGGTCATGAAATCTCTTTCGGCGGCTTCAGGCGGCGCTTGGTCTGGTGGCTGTCAGCCTTGTCGCCGGTCGGCTTTTCACCGCGCATGTAGTGGCGCTGCCAACGCGCTTTCATGGCGTTTTCCTCGCCCTCGCCGAGGCGTTTGTTGAAGTCCGCCCGGCTTTCGGTCCAGGCGGTATATTCCTTCACCAGCTCCGCGTTCGAGCGCAGGGCTTTGCGTTCCGGCTGTATTTCTTCCAGCTTCTTGTGTTCCATCAGCGTGATGAAGGCGAAGGGCTCGCCCTTTTCGAAGACCACGCTGCCCTTCCGGGTCATTTGCCAGTTCATGGTGAAGGGGAATGGCAGCCAGTCGGTCTCAACAAGGCCCGTCAGCGGATAGATGCCATCCTTCGGCCAGTTTGGCGGGCCGGTCACCCAGACGCCCCAGCCGGGCGGCGTGCGGAACAGGTGACCCGTGTGGAAGGTGACGATCCCGCGGGCGAAATGCGCCCCGGCAAAGCTGTCGATGGCGCGCGGGTCCCCGCGGGTCAGCAGGCGGATATCCTCATTGCGCGGGCCGCCATTCCATTCAATCTTGATGTCCATCGGCGCCAGCAATTCCCAGCCCGTGGAGTTCGCCATGGTCAGCGGCAGGCAGCGATAGGGATGGCGGTCGGTAAAGGCATCCATCCAGTCACGATTTGACCGGGCGGGCACCAGATCCGGCGCGACATCATAGATTTTGTAGCAATCAAGAAACATGGGGAGGCTCACCGCTTGACGGAGGCCACAAGTCTTGGCCCAAAGGGCCCCATGACGGCAACCCCCGAAGACCTGTTCGCTTATCTCGACACGCTGGGCATCGCGCACACGACGCACTGGCATGAGCCTGTGTTCACCGTTGAGGAAGGCCGGGACCTGAAGGCCGGCATGCCGGGCGGGCACACCAAGAACCTGTTCCTGAAGGACAAGGACGGCGCCATCATCCTGATTGCCGCCGAAGCGCACTCACAGCTGAAGCTGAACAAGTTGCACCGGCTGATCGGCACGAAGCGCCTGTCCTTCGGCCCGCCGGAGCTGATGGAAGAAATTCTTGGCGTCACGCCGGGCTCGGTCACTGCGTTCGCCCTGATGAACGACACAGACGGACGCGTGCGCTTCCTGGTCGATGCGGCCCTGATGGAACATGATCCGGTGAACTTCCACCCGTTGACCAATACCGGCACCACGGCCGTCTCGCGGGCGGATTTCGAAAAATTCGTCCGCGCCACAGGGCATGGATTTGAAGTGATCGACTTCACCCAGTTGCTGACCGGGGCAGAGTGAGCGGCCCGCGCTTCACGAATTTGTTCGCGCTCGCCTCTGGTCATGCAGCTTCTGGCCGCTAGTGTCGCCGCAGCAAGACAGGGAGAACGCCAATATGCAACACCGCCGACTCGGCCGAAGCGCCATTTATGTATCCGACATCTGCATGGGCACGATGACGTTCGGCTCCCAGACCGACGAGGCCGAATCCCTGCGTATTCTCGACGCCAGTTTCGATGCCGGGATCAATTTCTACGACACGGCCGAGAACTATCCCGTGCCGCCGGATACCAAATGGGCCGGGCGAACGGAGGAAATCGTCGGCAAATGGCTGAAGACCAAGGACCGCGACTCCATCATCCTCGCGACCAAGGTGTGCGGCCCGTCCCATGGCTGGATCAAGGGCAGCCAGCGCGCCGGCATGACCGCGCTGGACCGCCACAACATCACCAAGGCCATCGAAGACAGCCTCACCCGTCTCGGAACGGACTATGTGGACCTTTACCAGACTCACTGGCCGGACCATGGCACGGCCTATGACGAAACGATGGAAACGCTGGACGATCTGGTCCAGTCCGGAAAAGTGCGCATTGTCGGCTGCTCCAATGAAGACGCCTGGGGCCTGATGAAAAGCCTCGAAGCGTCCAGCCGCCTCGGCACCGTCCGCTATGAGACGATCCAGAACAATTTCAGCCTGAACAACCGCCGCTTCGAGGATGCGCTCTCGAAAGTCTGCCGCAAGGAAGATGTGAGCCTCATCCCCTACTCCCCGATCGGCGGCGGCGTGCTGTCCGGCAAGTACCAGGACGGCGCCCGGCCTGAAGGGGCGCGCTTCTCGCGCTATCTGGAAATCGGCGGACGCCAGGCGGCCATGGCGCAGCGGTTCGTCAATGAGAAGTCCCTCGCCTCTACCGCCCGCTTCATGGACATCGCGAAAGAGGCTGGCATCAATGTCGTGACGCTCGCGACGGCTTGGTCGAAACAGCATGACTTTGTTGCGTCCACCATTGTCGGCGTGTCGAAATTCGACCAGCTGGACGATATCTTTGCTGCAGCCGATCTGACCCTGGCTGACGATGTGATGAAAGCCTGCAATGCCGTCACCAAAGAGATCCAGTATCCGATGGGCTGACCGCCCCAAATTGCCGGGCGCCGCAGCGATCCGGTTCGCTGCGGCCGCCCTGGCATTTGCCGCACCCACGGCCTGTGTGGCCGTGCCGTCTGCCGGAGACCAGCCGGCGGCCGTGGAACGGATCGCACCGCCCTCGCTGCGCTATCCGGGCCTGTTCCAGCGTGTGGCGCTGAGCGGCGTGGTGGACCCGAAAGACTGGGTCGACGCCGAACCGCTTGCGCCGGATGCGGAGATCCTGGCCGCCTTCGCAGAGGATGCCCCGGACACGGACGAAGCGCTCGCTGAATTTGTCGGGCGCTGGTTCGATTTGCCGGAACCGGCCGGCAGCGTTGACCTGCCGGACGACCTGACACTGACAGAACATATCGACGCGCTCTGGCCGCACCTGACCCGGTCGGCCGATTCCGACACGGCGCGTGGATCGCTTCTGCCGCTGCCGCATCCCTATATCGTGCCGGGCGGGCGCTTCCGGGAAGTCTATTACTGGGACGCCTATTTCACCCTGCTCGGCCTTGGGCCGGAACATGATGACATCAAGCAAGACATGGTCGACAATTTCGCGTCGCTGATCCGCGAAACCGGCCACATCCCCAACGCCAATCGCAGCTATTATCTCAGCCGGTCTCAACCGCCTTTCTTTTTCATGATGATCAGCCTTCTGTCGCCGGACGATCCCGCGGCCGCCTGGGCCCGGTATTTGCCGGAACTGCGCGCAGAACATGCCTACTGGACGACCGGGCCACACCGCGTTGTCCTTTCGGATGACATCGTCCTCAGCCGCTATTGGGGTGGGCGGACGGTGCCGCGGGACGAATCCTACATTCAGGATCACACCACGGCGGACGAAACAGACCGGCCGGACGCGGATATCTACCGGGACCTGCGCGCCGGGGCCGAAAGCGGTTGGGATTTCTCGTCGCGCTGGCTGGAGGATCCGGACGATCTGTCAACGATCCGGACGACACGGATCGTCCCGGTCGACCTGAACGCCCTGCTCTACGGGCTGGAACGCGCGATTGCCGAAGGATGCCTGCGCGCCTCCGAGGCCGCCTGCACCATGGACTATGGCCAGCGCGCCAGCGAGCGGAGGTCCGACATGCTGGACGCCTTGCCGGGCCTGTCAGATCTGCTCATGGATTTCGATCTCGACACGGGGGAAACGACGGGGCGCGTTTCCGCCGCCAGCCTCTACCCCCTCTTCTTCGGCGTCGCGACCGAGGAACAGGCCGCAATCGCTGCCGATATGGTGGATGACGAATTGCTGGCCCCCGGCGGCCTGCTGACCACACCCCTCACCACCGGCCAGCAATGGGATGCCCCGAACGGCTGGGCACCGCTGCAATGGATCGCCGTCGAAGGCCTGCGCAGATACGGTTACGACGACCTTGCCCACGACATCGCGCAGCGCTGGCTGGCCACGGTCGCCCGCTCCTATTGCGAGACGGGCAAACTGGTCGAGAAATACGACATGCTGGAACACAAGCCCGGCGGCGGCGGCGAATATCCGACCCAGGACGGTTTCGGATGGACCAATGGCGTCACCATGGCCCTGATAGACGCGTATCCGGACCTGTCCTTCTACGGGGAGACCCGCCCGGCCGAAGACCCGGAAAGCTGCGTTGCCATAAAGTGAAACCCCCGTTCGCGTTTCACTGCGAACGGGGGTTGCCCCTACTGCCCACCTTAACCGGGTGAGATGATTCAGGCGGCGGTCATTCCGGAGACGGACGTCCGTTCGCCAGGACTTCGCGCTTGCCGGCATGGTTCGGCGCGGAAATGATGCCTTCTTCTTCCAACCGGTCGATGACGCCGGCCGCCTTGTTGTAACCAATCTTCAGGCGGCGCTGGAGATAGGAGGTCGATGCGCGCTGGTCGCGGACCACGATGGCAATCGCCTGGGAGAAGAGATCATCTTCCTCGTCGCCCGTGGAGGTGCCGAGCATCGCGTCCATCACGGCCGAGCCGGTGGAGCCGTCATCCGGCGCTTCCAGGATATCCATCACATAGTCCGGCTCGCCCTGATCGCGGAGCCAGTCAGTGACCGCGCCAACATCTTCATCCGACACGAACGGACCGTGCAGGCGCGTCGATTTCTGGCCAGGTGCCTGATAGAGCAGGTCACCCATGCCAAGCAGCTGTTCGGCGCCCTGTTCGTTGAGGATGGTGCGGGAGTCGATCTTCGTGGTCACCATGTAGGAGATACGCGTCGGGAAGTTGGCTTTGATCGTACCGGTGATGACGTCCACGGACGGACGCTGCGTTGCGGTGATCAGGTGGATACCAGCTGCACGGGCCATCTGGGCGAGGCGCTGGACACAGCCTTCCACTTCCTTGCCGGCCACCAGCATCAGGTCAGCCATCTCGTCGATCACGACCACGATGTTCGGAATGTGCTCGGTCGGCAGGATCTCGGTCTCGTAGACCGGCTTGCCGCGCTCATCGAAGCCGGTCTGAACCTTGCGGACAAGGTCTTCTCCGGCATTGCGGTATTTCGTGGCCTTGTCGTTGAAGCCGGCCAGGTTCCGCACGCCCGCCTTGGACATGAGCTCGTACCGGCTTTCCATTTCGCGCACCGTCCACTGCAGCGCGTTCACGGCCTTTTTCGGATCGGTCACGACCGGCGCCAGAAGGTGCGGGATGCCCTCATAGATCGAGAGTTCCAGCATTTTCGGGTCGATCATGATGAAGCGGCACTGTTCCGGTGTGTGGCGATAGATCAGCGACAGGATCATCGCGTTCACACCAACCGACTTACCGGAGCCCGTGGTACCGGCAATCAGCAGGTGAGGCATCTTGGCGAGGTCCACCACGGTCGGCACGCCGCCAATATCTTCGCCCAGCGCCATCGGCAGGCTGGCACGCGAGCCGGTATAAGCATCCGACTGGAGCAGCGTGCGGAGGTAAACCGTATCGCGGTCTTCGTTCGGTAGTTCGATACCGATGGCGTTCTTGCCCGGCACAACGGCAACACGGGCTGACTTCGCACTCATTGAGCGGGCAATATCGTCGGCCAGCGAGATGACGCGGGAAGATTTCACGCCAGGCGCCGGTTCCATTTCGAACAGGGTGATCACCGGACCGGGACGCACTTCCTTCACGCGGCCGCGGACGCCGAATTCCTTCAGGACATCCGACAGCTTGGCTGCTTTCGCGAGCAATGCATCTTCATCGATCGAATCGGCGCGCTCAACGGTCTGCTCCAGCAGGTCGATCGTCGGCAGGCGGCCGGCCTTGCGGCGGCGTTCCGTCGGCTTCGAGACGCGGGGCGCCGCTGCTTTCGGCTTGGGCTTGGGCTTCGGCAGTGTGAAGAGCGGCTTGCGCTCCTGCTCTTCATCCTCGTCATCATAGTCGTCTGCGTCGTTCTCGATCTCGTCTTCATAATCGTCGTAATCGTCTTCGGCGTCGTCGAGATATTCCTCTTCGTCGTCGTAATCCTCGTCATCCTCGATCTCGATGACGTTCTTGCCGCGCTTGCTCAGGAAGCCTGGCGTTTCGTCGTCATCGGACATCACGACGCGGGCGCGGTCGTCACGCGGATCAATCGTCTCGTCTTCCAGTTCGGCCTTGCGCTTAGGAGCGAAGGCACGGGCAACGGCCAGCAGGATGCCGCCAACGCCGCTGGCCTTGCGCGCTGCGCGGGCGCCGGACGAGGCCGCCGCATGCTTCAGCAGGCGGGCATCCCCGCGGCGGAAGCCGAGTGCAGACAGGCCGGCCCACAGCGCCAGCGTACCAAGGAAGAAGGCTGCCCAGCTTTCCGGGGATGGCAGCATCAGCGCGCGGAACGGCATGGCGGCAAAGTGGAACATGCCGTCGCCGACCACACCGCCCAGCCCGGCGCTCAGCGGCCAGGACTGCGGCACCGGCCAGGCGGCGAAGAAAGCTGCCGAGAACGGCACGAACAGGAAGCCTTTCACCCAGCGGTGCATGCGCGGCGCGCCGATCAGCACGGTGCGCATCGCTCCGCCGATCATCAGGGCGAGACCGGCTGTCCAGGCCGACCAGCCAAGGGTCTGGCGGGCGAGATCGGCAAAGACCGCGCCGGACCGGCCGAACAGGTTCTGCACATCCGAATCGGTCGCCGCATTCCAGGAGGGATCCGTCGCGACATAGGAACCGACACTGCCGCAGATGAACACGCCGATCGCAAAGGCGGCAGCACCCGTGAGGATGCGCCAGACAGGATCGCTAACGCTGAAATGGGTTGCGTCGTCATCATAAGCATAGTCGGTCATGAAGGGGGACGGCTCCGTGTTGTCGGTGGAGAGGCCAATCTGACCCATCAACCTTAACTCTGGGCAAATGCGCTGAAGACTTTTTCAGCGGCGAATTAACGATTTCAGCGGGCCGGTTTTGGTCTGAAACGGGTCGGCCGCGGCCGGGCGTCACCTCACACCGCGTCCCGCAGCACCGGCGCCCTCAATACATTTATTTCCTGTAACCACGGAACATCCAGCCCGGCGCCGGATTGGTTCAGGACAATCAGGAACCCGGAAAGGAGCCAAGAAATGAGACTCGCCCTGATCACGCCAGCAGCGTTTGCGCTGTTAACGGTTATGTCTGCAAATGCGCAGGAAATGAATGAAGATGCCTCTGCAGTTAACGCCTCCAAGCAGGTTATTTTTGACGAAGTACCGGCGGACCAGGAAGGCATGTCGGTTCAGGACCTGAATGAGCTGCAACGCGCCCGTCTGGAACAGAACGCTTTCGAGATTGCCGAGATGACCGGCGAGGCGCCGGTTGTCGTTGCCGACACGCCGGAACCGGAAGAGGAACTTGTCTTCACCGCAGAGCGCGAGGAAGTCATTGTCCCGAATGAAGGCCCGGCAGAGGTCGCTGTCGGCGGCCCTTATTATGAAAGTGAAGCGGAGGCGGTGGAAGACGGCGATCTGAACTCGCCAGAGGACTAAGCCCCCTTCCCTTCCCCCAAAGAAAAACCCCCGGCAGAGACTGCCGGGGGTCTTCGTTTCGGAGAGCCGCAACCTTAGGCGTTGGTGAAGTCCGGATAGGCTTCGATCCCAACTTCGGAAACGTCCATACCGGCCATTTCCTCTTCCTCGGTCGCCCGGATGCCGATCGTGACCTTGAGGGCCATCCAGACGATAACGGAAGCGACCGACACGAACACGCCCGTAAGCAGGACACCGACAAGCTGACCGAAGTAGCTCGTCTGGAGCTCACCTTCGATTTCCACCGGCATGACGTGGTTGCCATAGGACGCCGCCACGATGAGCGTGCCCCAGATACCGCAGACCAGGTGAGCCGGGATGGCGCCGACGACATCGTCGATCTTGAACTTGTCGAGCAGCGGAACGCTGACCACGACGAGGACACCACCGACAGCGCCGATCAGGACCGAAGCGCCCATGCTCGGAGCCAGCGGCTCGGCCGTGATGGACACGAGACCGCCGATTGCGCCGTTGAAGACCATCGTTGCGTCGACCTTGCCCTTGTACAGGACTGCCGTCGTCACGGTTGCAGCCAGCACGCCGCCGACAGCCGCCATGTTGGTGTTGGCGAAGATTGCCGCCACATCATTGATGCTCTGGATGCCGCCAGCAGCAAGTTCCGATGCGCCGTTGAAGCCGAACCAGCCGAACCAGAGGAGGAACGTGCCAAGACCGGCGAGCGGGATGTTGGACCCCGGCATCGGGTGGATTTGCTTGCCGAAATACTTGCCGGTCCGCGGGCCGATGATGATCGCGCCCATCAGAGCCGCCCAGCCGCCAACTGAGTGCACCAGCGTCGAACCGGCGAAGTCGGAGAAGGCCCATTCGGAGTCGAGGTAGCCGCCGCCCCACTCCCAGGACACAACGATCGGGTAGATGAAAGCCGTCAGGACGGCCGTGAAGGCAAGGAAGCCCCACAGTTTCACGCGCTCAGCCACGGTACCGGAGACAATCGACGCGGCGGTTGCAACGAACACCATCTGGAAGAACCAGTCGGAGGATGCAGCGTAGTCGCCGTGAGATTGGTCAAGTGGCGGAGGTGCCCACGGGCCCGGCGTCGTGCCGACAAGACCCATGATGCTTTCGCCCGGATAGGCCATGTTGTAGCCGACGACCCAGAACATCAGGCCGGCGATCGAGTACAGCAGCACGTTCTTCATGGACTGCATGGCAGCGTTCTTGGAACGCACCAGACCAACTTCCAGGCAAAGGAAGCCGGCTGCCATCAGCATGACAATGATACCGCCGATCAGGAACAGGTAGGAGTTATCAACATAGGAACTCGCACTGGCACTGACCGACTCTTCCAGCGCCGACAGCCGCGCTTCCAGATCTGCGTCCTGTGCGTATGCGAGCGCCCCCGAGATCGCAAAGACTGGCAACAAGGCCACCCCGCGCGTCATTCTTTTTAGTAACTGGCCCATTCGGCCCCTCCATGTCGCAGGTTTCGGAGCTCGGGACCCCCCGCGCTCTCCCACTCCCGATATGATTTCGGGTGCCCATGAAAGTCGCTTGGCGCCTCCGTTCAGAGGGGTATTCTGAAGGCTCGTGGTCAATTTTTGTGCAGCGTTGCGGCTAATCGACCAATTCGTCACCACCGCTAGACGGGGCGTTGGGACGGGCGTAGCTAGTCATCATGTTGAAACCCTCCCCTGCGTCCAACGAACCCGTAGACCTCGTTATTGTCGGGGCCGGACCGGTTGGCACTTCACTGGCCATTCTGGCTGTCCAGCGCGGCTTCTCCACCATCCTTGTTGATGCGCGCGATCCATCTGCAACGCCTGCTACGGATACGCGTACATTCGCCATTGTCCGCGGCAGCTGGCGAATGCTGGGGGCGACCGGGGTTCATCCCCTGCTCGAAGGTGTCACCGAGCCGCTGAATGGCCTCGAGGCCGTCGACGGGGGCAGCCATGTCTTCGGGGCACCGGGGGTAATCTTCGGAAATGAGGATCTTCCACAGGATGATGACGGCCAACCCCTAGGACAAATGGTCCCGTCAGCGGCCCTCCAGAAGGCCCTCGACGAGGTTGCTGGTCAGATTGCAGGCACTGATCAGGGCCTCATTATCCTTAATGGCGCCCGTTTTCAGGCCCTGGAGGACGGGCCCGGTCCGGCGACGGTATTGCTGGAAGACGGCACCCGGATCCGGACGCGCCTTGTGGCTGCCTGTGACGGGGTGAATTCCTCGGTTCGCACGGCGCTCGGCATCGGGACGGAAGACCATGATTATGGCAAATCGGTCTTTGCCGCGAATGTGAAACTGGACCGGCCGCATGAAGGCATCGCCCGCCAGCTGTTCATGCCGGAAGGCCCCTTTGCGACCCTGCCCATGCCCGACAACAAGGCGAACCTCGCCTGGTACATGAAACGCGGCGCCGCCGAGGCGCTGGCCGAAATGCCCGTGGAAGACATCGAGGCCGAGCTGAATGCCCGGTTCGCCGATTTCGCCGGCCGCATGACCATCGACGGGCCCGTGATTTCCTATCCCCTGAAAATGCGCCTGGCTCAGGCAATGACCGGGCCGCGCGTGGCGCTGCTGGGCGATGCCGCCCACCGGATCAACCCGCTGGCCGGACAAGGGCTGAATCTCGGCTTCAAGGATGTCGCCGCCCTGATCGACATCATGGTGGAATCCCGCGAGGTCGGCCTCGATCATGGCGCAGCCCCTGCCCTGGAGCGTTACCAGCAATGGCGCCGCTTCGACATGACGAGCGTCGCGCTGTTCATGGATGTGATCGACCGGGCCTTCTCAAACGACAATGCCGTGCTGAAACCGCTTCGGGGCCTTGCCATGACGGCCGCCAACAAGATCGGTCCGCTGCGCCGGGCCATGGCGCGCCAGGCCAGTGCCGACCAGTCGCATCTGCCGAGTCTTATGCAATAACGGCTTCGTCGCCGACGGTCAGTTTCCGGATCAGGTCCCAGTTATAGAGCCCGCTGTCGTGTCCGTCCGAGAAGACGATGCGCAGGGCGTAACGGCCAACCGGGTCGGCGCGCAGCACGCTGATGTCGTGCGGCACGGGCGCCTGCGGCGGGGGCGGACCGCCGCCATGGCCACGCACGGCCGCTGACGGAGACTGTTCTCTCAATCGCTTGTAGCTGACGGTGCCGGACTTGCCGTCGTCGAATTCGGCATACAGCACGGCGTCGGATTTCCGGAAGGCCAGTTTGACCGGCCAGGCCATGCTGCTCATGCCCCGCCCTCTTCCGCATCGAGGTCACGGGCCTCTTCCACCAGCATGATCGGAATGCCGCCCCGGATTGGGTAGGCAAGCCGCGCCTTGGGCGAGACCAGTTCGTCCGCTTCGGCATTATAGCGCAGCGGCTGGCGTGTCTGCGGGCAGATCAGGATTTCGAGAAGGCGCGGGTCGACGCCGGAATGGGCGCGTCGCGGGCTGGAAGTGTAGTCAGTCATGGGCGTCCTATTGCAGGGTTCCGTCATCCGGACCAGCGGAATCCATTGTCAGGATCGTGATCAGCATGTCGGCGCGGTCTTTCAGGGTTGGCGCTTCAAGCAGGGCCTGTTTCTCCATCACCGAAAATGGACTGCCGGCGGCCAGCGCCTGGACCAGCGCATCGACCGGGGCGACCTTCACCGCGTCCCAGTCCGCTTTCATGTCGTGGCTGCTGACATATTTGCGCAGGGCATCGACCAGATCCTCGCGGGACGGCAGGCCAACCATGGAATCAGGCCTCAGATCGTTCGCATACGGGGCCCAGTTGGGGCGCACCTGCCGGTAAGGCGTCATCACCGCCAGTTCCTCAAGAACCCGGAACCGGGCAATGCCGGCCAGCGTGATGAGGTAACGCCCGTCATCCGTTTCCGAATAGGAGGTGATCCGCCCGGCGCACCCGACGCCGATCAGGTCCGGTTTGAGACGGTCGCCGCCGACACTCTGGATCATGCCGATCAGCCGGTTCCCGGCCATGGCGTCATCCACCATGTTCAGGTAGCGCGGCTCGAATATGTTCAGCGGCAGGTGCCAGTGGGGAAACAGCACAACGCCGGGAAGCGGAAACACTGTCAGCGTGTCCGGCAACTGATCCACCGAATGATAGGTCATGCTGCTCATGCTGCCTCCGGAGCGTCGTCGCCCCCTCGCATCATGGCATTATGCGGGAGGCGGCGGCCTCAGGCAAACATCAGTGATGCAAGACGCTGGCGGCCTTCCACCGTCACCGGGTCTGTCGGGCCGGCGGCTTCGAAGATCTGCAGCAGCTTTTCCTTCGCCTTGCCTTCTTCCCAGTCCATCTTTGACCCGAGAATGATCAGCAGGTGATCCACCGCATCGCCATACCGCTGGGCGGCCGCATATTTCTCGGCCAGTTCGAACCGCTTGGCGTGATCGTCCGGCGCGGCCATGACGGCGTTCAGCAATTCATCAAATTCATCCGCAGCCGGGGCATCTTCCATCATGTCGATGGCCATCCGCACACCTTTGATGGCGGAGTCGTGCTTCTGGTCTTCCGGAACCATGTCCAGCGTCGCGCTGGCGCGTTCCTTGTCGCCATTGGCGAGGTAGCAGCGTGCAAGCCCGGCAATCGCGGCGACATTCTCCGGATCGTGCTGGACCACAGCAGCATAGATCTGAGCGGCTGTGGCGACATCGCCAGCCTGGCTGGCGGCTTCGGCCTGCGCGAGCGCATCGGCAATTTCCTGCGCGGAATCGGTTCCGGTCACCAGCTTGTCGATGAAACCGCGCACCTGGCCTTCCGGCAGCGCGCCCATGAAGGCATCGACCGGGCGGCCCTTGTCGAAGGCATAGACGGCCGGAATGGACCGCACACCGAGCTGGCCTGCATAGGCAGGGTTCTCGTCGATATTGATCTTCACCAGTTTGACCGCGCCCTTATGGCTTTCGACCACTTTCTCGATCACCGGGCCAAGCTGGCGGCAGGGGCCACACCAGGGGGCCCAGAAATCGACAATGACGGGTTGGGTGTTCGACGCCTCGACCACATCGGTCATGAACTCCTGGTCGGTGGTGTCTTTGGTATGCAGGGCGGCGGCATCGGCCATGGTGGTCTTCCTTCAAAATCTGGCGGAAAGATGGGCGTTCGGGCCGCGTTTCGCAAGCCGGGCCGCCGACACACCTGCGTGTTCATCTGCGGTCAGGTCTTGCGCTGTGCGGCCGGGAAGCTGAATGGCAGCCAACGAAAAGCGGCCGAATGACCTTGATCCCGCCCTGTTTAGGCAGGGTTCAGGCGACTAAGTGTAAGCGCAAGGTCACGAAAAGGAGACCCGTTCGATGAAGACCAAACTCGCTGCCCTGGTTGCCGCTGCCGCCCTCGCCGCCGCGCCCCTCGCGCTGGCGCGTCAGGGAACCCCCGAAGCGGCCCCCACAAAGATCACCGTTACGCCGGCCGGCATAACCGGCGAACAGCGTACCGCCCTGCTGAACGAAATCGCCGCGTCCATGGAAAAGGTGAAGACTGCCTCCGGCCGCTTCGACCAGATTTCCCCGGATTACACGACAACCAGCGGAAGCTTTGCGCTCTCCCGCCCCGGCAAGGTGCGGTTCGACTATGATGCCCCCTCCCCGCTTCTGATCGTCGCCAATGGCACGACGGTTGCCATGCAGGACTCCGAACTGGAGACGACAGACCGCGTGCCGCTCAGCTCCACGCCGCTGGCCCTGCTGCTGGACGACAATCTGGATTTCAACACCGAAGCCGAGATCGTCGATGTCAGCAAGCAAGGCGAAAAGGTCGAGGTCACCCTGCGCGACCCGGATGGCGAAATGGACGGCACGCTCACCCTGCTGTTCAGCGGCCCGGAGCACGACCTGACCGGCTGGCGCACACTGGATAGCGCCGGTAACCTCACCCAGGTCGGGTTGCACGATGTCAAAACCGGGAAAAAGCTCAATCCGCGCCTCTTCATCGTCAAGGACTTCGACGACGAATAGTGTAACAGTTGCAACAGATTCCCGCTCCCGGCACCCCGCAAGACCCGTCTTGCGGGGTGTTCCTTACCGGCAGGCACCCAAGTACTTAACACATATTTTACTTGAAATTTTTGCCCGTAGTGACATCTTTGCAACTGTCGACACACGGCATACCCCGCGCAGCACCCGACCCCCCCGCTGTGAACTACCGTGTTGTCGCAGCCGGAGCCTTCCCCTCCCGGCGAGACGTTGGAAACCGCGTCTGACGCGCCCGAACCCCCCGCGTTCGGGCGCGTTGACGTTTCAGGGAACAATGCTACGCAGCCCGGATGCCAAAACCGCTCAAGATCGTCAGCTGGAACATCAACTCGGTTCGCCTGCGGGCCCCGAACATCGCGGCCTTTGTCGAAGAACAAAAGCCGGATGTGATCTGCCTGCAGGAAACCAAATGCCAGGACGGGGAATTTCCCGAAAAGGCCTTCAATGAAATGGGCCTGAAGCATCTGGTGCTGAACGGCCAGAAGGGCGGTCATCATGGCGTGGCCATTGCCTCACGCCTGCCGATCGAGCGCATCGACGCGCCAGACCTGTGCCGGGAAGGCCATTCGCGTGTCATCGCTGCGAAAGTCGCCGGGATCGAGATTCACAATATCTACCTGCCCGCCGGCGGAGACGTGCCCGACCCGGACAAGAACGAGAAGTTCGCCCACAAGCTCGATTTCCTCGAACGCCTGGGCCCGGCCTACAAGAAGCAATCGAAAACGCCGCGCATTCTGGTCGGCGACCTGAACGTCGCGCCGCATGAAAACGATGTCTGGTCGCACAAGCAGCTGTTGAAGATCGTCTCCCACACGCCGGGCGAGACCGAGCGGCTGGAAGCCTCCCGCAAGCAGGCAAAATTTGAAGACATTGCCCGTCTCGCCGTGCCGGACGAGCAGAAGCTCTACACCTGGTGGAGCTATCGCGCGAAGGACTGGGCCGCCTCGAACCGCGGACGGCGCCTGGATCATATCTGGGTCAATCAGGCAGGACTGCCGGACACGCTGGTCGACAGCTACAAGATCCACCTCGGCTGGCGCGGCGGCTGGAAACCATCAGACCACGCACCGGTCAGTGTGAAGGTGAGCGTTTAGGAACTCTCGATGCGCAGAGCGATACCAACCCTTCGCTTGCTGACTATTCTAATGACAGTCGTTCTGGCCCCGCTTTTTGCCATCAGTTGCTCACCCGCCCCTAAGAATGAATGTCAGATCCTTGTAAATGATGATCTGTGCGTCCTGCGCTCAGCCAGCGTTAATCTCACGTCCCAACGCATGGATGAATTCCAAATCATCGATATCGACTTGCTCTGGAGTGATGAGTCAGTTCGATATGTTCCTGGAAAGCAGGGCACGCTGGGTTGTATCGTCTCTGACGGGAAGTTCGTTGTTCATATGGACAAAGGGGTATTGACGGCACGCCTCTCGAGTATGTCCGAGGAGAACATCGACTACGGTTTCGCAGGGCTAAGAACGACCAAAGGCCAGCCCGTATTCGAAGACTGTAAGCAACCGTAAGGTAGGCTGAGCACCGGATAATCCGCAGGCGTAGCAGGCCTTATGATCACGGCTGCAGGCGGTAACCTCCCGCATCGGTCAGCAGCAGGCGGGCGTGGGCCGGGTCCGGCTCGACTTTCTGGCGCAGGCGGTAGATGTGCGTCTCCAGCGTGTGCGTGGTGACGGCAGCATTGTAACCCCAGACTTCCGCCAACAGCTCATCGCGCGCCACCGGCTTTCCGCCCGCCCGGTAGAGATATTTCAGGATATTGGTTTCCTTCTCGGTCAGGCGGATCTTCTTGTCTTCATCGGTGACCAGCAGCTTCATCGCGGGGCGGAACTCGTAAGGGCCGACCTTGAATGTCGCGTCTTCGGACTGTTCGAAACTCCGGAGGTGGGCCCGGACACGGGCCAGCAGGACGGAGAATTTGAATGGCTTGGTCACATAATCATTGGCGCCGGATTCGAGGCCGAGGATCGTGTCGGCATCGCCATCCTGTCCGGTCAGCATGATCACCGGGGCACGGACGCCCTTCTGCCGCATGATCTTGCAGGCCTCGCGGCCGTCCATGTCGGGCATGTCCACATCCAGCAGGATCAGGTCAATGCGCTGGGTGGTGGCGGCGTCGATGCCCTCATTCGCATTGGCAGCCTGAATCGTTTCGAAACTGTCGTGCAGCTCGAACTGTTCTGCCAGTGCCTCGCGCAGGTCTTCATCATCGTCCACCAGAAGGACCGTTTTCTTGGCAGCCATGCGACTCTCCTGTTTCAAGTGAGTGCTGCTTCTATCCACATCGCTTCACGATGCCATATGAATGTAACGCACGAACGATCACAAGAGCGGGAGGGTGCCGTGAGCGCCGATTTTGTTGCCTTTGGAGATGGACGCTTCCTGCTGGCCGGCCGGGAAACCCGGTGTTCGGTCGGGCGTAGCGGTATCATCGCAGGCAAGGACAAGCGGGAAGGTGATGGGTTTTCCCCCGCCGGCACCTGGCCCATGCGCCGCGTCTTCTACAGGCCCGACCGGCTGGACGCCCCGAAAACCCTGCTGCCGCTTGTGCCGCTGACCCCGGAAGACGGCTGGTGCGATGCGCCGGAAGACCCGCTCTACAATCGCTGGGTCAAGCTGCCCTATTCGGCCAGCCACGAGAATCTCTGGCTGGAAGACCATGTCTACGATGTCATCGTGGAGCTGGGCTATAATGATGATCCGCCTGTTCCGCCGCTTGGCAGCGCCATCTTCCTGCACCTCGCCCGGCCCGACTGGGGCCCGACGGCTGGCTGCGTGGCCGTGACACTGGATGACATGCTGGAAATCCTGCGCCTGTCGGCACGGGGATCGGAGATCGAGATCCGGCTCCAGGATCAGGGATAATCCCGCGGGCCAAACAGCGCGGACCCGACGCGAACATGCGTCGAGCCGAACCTGGCGGCGGTCGCATAGTCGGAACTCATACCCATCGAGAGAACGGAAAGGCCCGCCTCCTTTGCCAGCTTGGCGAGCAGGGCGAAGTGCGGTCCGGCCGGCTCATCGACCGGCGGGATGCACATCAGGCCCTGAACATCGAGACCCTTTTCACGTGCATACTGTAGCAGTTGCTGCAGTTTGTGCGGGACCACACCGGCCTTTTGCGGCTCCTCGCCGGTATTCACCTGGATCAGGACGGGCAGGGCGCGGCCCACTTTTTCCATCGCCTTTGCCAGCGCATCGGCCAGTTTCGGACGGTCCAGCGTCTCGATCACGTCAAACAGGCGCACCGCGATTTCGGCCTTGTTGGTCTGCAAGGGGCCGATCAGGTGCAATTCGAGGTCCGGATAGGCGGACCGGCGGCCGCTCCAGCGGGCTTCGGCCTCCTGCACGCGGTTTTCGCCGAACACGCGCTGGCCGGTCGCGAGGATCTCGTCGATTGCCGCGTCAGGCTGCGTTTTTGTCACCGCCACCAGCTGGGGCGCCGGGGTTGCAGCGTCGGAAAGTTCGGCCAGCACCGCCTCGCGGCGCTTGGCAATGGAGAGTGTGTCGGTATCAGTCATCACGATGACGCAGGAAGACCGAAACCGCGCAGAACGCAAGCTCTGCACCGCCGCACGTGTCGCGGGCCGGCACCTGCCGCCCGGCTTGCCGCCGGTTCTGTACCTGACCGATCCGGCACGGACACCGGATCCGGTGGTCACAGCTGGTCGGTTATCATCATGGCATGGTCTGGTTTACCGGCATTATGGTCAGCCGGGGCACGCACAAGTCGCTGCTGATCTGGCCAAAGTCTGCCGCCACCGGCATGTCAGGCTCCTCATCGCAAATGACCCCCGGCTCGCCATGCAGGTCGGCGCAGACGGCGTGCACTGGCCCTTCGCCGCACGGGGCGAAGCCAGAAAGTGGCGCACCCGGTTTTCCCTGATGACCGCCAGCGCGCACACGCTGGAACAGTTGCGGTTGCTACAGGATGCAGGATTCGACGCGGCCCTGCTGTCCACGGCCTTCCCGTCTGCCAGTCCCAGCGCCCGCACGCCGCTCGGCCCGCTGAAGGTCCGCAAACTGGCGCGCGCATCCGCCCTGCCGGTCTATGCGCTCGGCGGCATCAACGCAGACACGTCCGGTCAGGTCGCCCCTGTTGCAGGTATTGCAGCAATTGAAGGAATAGAGGCCGTATTCGGCCCGCAGGCCCGAACCTGGAATAGCCTTAGAACTTGAAGGCGGACTTCAGACGGACACCGGTTTCCATGTCACGCTCTTCCCACGTCGAAACGGCGTTCAGATCGTCGGCACCGACGCTGACTTCACCGCCGACCGAGAAACGCGGCGTGATCTTGAAGGTGGCTCCGGCCTGCATTTCCTGGCGCGGAAGCGGGGAAAGGCTCGCAGATGGACGCGACAGCCTGTCGATCCGGAATTCCCAGCGATCACTGCCGGAGAACTGCATGGAGACATCTTCAGACGGCTCAGCCTGCCAGACGGGGCGGGCATCGACCGGCTTTGAAATGGCAAACTGGCGATACCAGTCGATCTTGCCAGCCTCAGTTTCCGAAAGCTGCGGTGTATCCACGGTGACCGTCGGCACGCGCGAATCCTCTTGCGCGGCTGCTGGCATCGCCAGAACCGTCGCTGAGAACACACAAGTGAGCAGAAGCCCAAGCCGCATAATTTGCACCGTTTTCCTCGCCTAACATTAGGGGTCCGATGACCTAAACAGAAGATTAATTATCGGACAGTCCTGATAAACTAATGCGATAGTGTGATTTCTATCACAATTCCTTCCCCTCCAAGGGGGTAAGAAGCCGCATCTGCCGTGAAATCCAGCTGGTCATGACGGTATCCGAACGCAATTCGGGCAGACTCAGTCACCGGCCGGGCGAGTCCGGCGCGCCAGGATTCCCCTTCGACGCCTGCGGCCTCATCGGTTGCGCGGCCATATTCAACGCCCCAGTCGAAACCGAGAGCCGATTGCGTGATCCCCGCAGTCCATGCCGAATAGTCCCCTGGACGGCCCGTCAGGCCGTTATCGCTGCCCTGCCAGCTGGCACCGACAACTGTATCCTTCCACTCTGCATTTGCGCCGAGCGACAAGGTTTCCACCGTGCCGTATGTCACCGGTGACACCGGAGACGCATCGACGTCCGCGCGGCTCCACGCTGTTGATGCGCGCACGCGCACGCCACTTTCCCTGAAACGGTGATTGAAACTCAGGCTGGCTTCTCCAGCATCGGAGAGCGAATAAGCCGCCGTGCCGGGCAGGATCCGCACCGGATCGCGGTCCAGACCACGCACATCTGCTTCGGGCGTATAGGAAAGTCCGCCCTTGAAACCGACGATTCTCGGCGTGGTGTAGGATACTTTTGCGGCCGGACCCGTCAGGTCATGATCCGTCCGCACAATCGCCCCGCCATCCGGGTCCAGTCTGGGGGCGTGCAGTGAAACCGTCGAAAACAGGGAGGGCGCGCCCTGTGAGAAACGTTTCGCAATCCCCTCGTCCCGCCCGAGGCGGACTTCGCCATATCCGCCCTCGGCATAGAGATAAGCTGTCTGCAAAACACTGCGCGTGCCGTCGTCTTCCATGCCTGGCGACCGGGCAAGCCCGCTGAAAGCCCCTGCGATGGCAGGCGTACCGGGCACCGGCGCGGCAATGACGCCGGAAAATCCCGGCCGGGATGGATGGTCCTGTTGGGCGTCCATCTGCAGCGCCAGGCCAAGCACAAGGCCATTGTCCAGCACGCGATTGGTATCGACGCCGAAGCCCAACCGGTACAGCGCAGGCTGCTCGGCACCGGGCGACAGCACGAGGCCCGCCTCCGCCTTCCAGTCCGTTTCCCATAGAGACCAATCTTCCTGAGCCACCGCAGGCAGGCAGGCCGTGGCCGAGACTATGGCCAGAAGGATCGGACGTTTCATGCTTTTCTCCTCCGGGGTGCTGCACACATGAGCACTGGCGAGCCCAGACTCGTGTTGTTATACAACGCCGGTCTACAAGGTATTGCGCTCGGGAACTTACCTCATGAACAAATATGTCTTCTCCGCGGCAGCCGCTGCCCTGTTTGCACTGGTCGGTTGCCAAGGTGGTGGAAAGCGTCTCAGCGCAGACGCCCAGGTCGCTGCGACGAATGTCGGGACAGTGAACCCCTATCTGTGGCGCGCCTCGCTCGACACGTTCACCAACATGCCCGTTCAGAGCACCGATCCGATCGGCGGCCTGATCGTGTATGACTGGAAAAGCTTCCCGGGCTCCGAGAATGAACGCATCAAGGCGACCGTCTATATCCTTGATACCCGGCTACGCGCCGACGGTGTAAAAGTGGCCGTGTTCCGGCAAATAAATCAGGATGGCACCTGGGTCGATGCACCGGTTGATCCGGAAACCTCGATGCAGCTTGAAAATGCGATCCTTGACCGCGCGCGGAACCTCAAGAACTCGCAACTCGGCTAAAAGCCGGTCAGATCAGACGACAATCAAGGGAGAGGCCAATGGCCACCCGGTACGATCCGCAAACCGCGGAAGAGAAATGGCGTGAAGCCTGGGCCAAGGCGGACCTGTTCAGGGCGAAATCGCCGAAGGAAGCCGGCGACGCCCCGAAAGCCTTCGTGCTGGAGATGTTCCCGTATCCGTCCGGGCGCCTGCATATGGGCCATGTGCGTAACTACGCCATGGGCGATGTCGTTGCCCGTCACCGCCGCGCCAAAGGGTACAATGTGCTGCACCCCATGGGCTGGGACGCCTTCGGCATGCCGGCGGAGAACGCCGCGATGGAGAAAAACGTCCACCCCGGCAAATGGACCTACCAGAACATCGCCGCGATGAAGGCCCAGTTCGCAAAACTCGGCCTGTCGCTGGACTGGAGCCGGGAATTTGCCACCTGCGACCCGGAATATTACGGCGCGCAGCAAGCCCTGTTCCTGAAGATGCTGGACAAGGGCCTGGTCTACCGGAAAGCCTCCAAGGTGAACTGGGACCCGGTCGACAATACGGTTCTGGCAAACGAACAAGTGATCGACGGGCGCGGCTGGCGCTCGGGCGCGCTGGTTGAGCAGCGCGAACTGACACAGTGGTTCTTCAACATCACGCATTATGCCGAGGACCTTCTGGAAGAAGTTCAGAAGCTGGAGCGCTGGCCTGAAAAGGTGCGCACCATGCAGGCGAACTGGATCGGCCGGTCGGAAGGCCTGCAGATGCAGTTCGAGTGGGACGGCGACGCGCCGGCCAATTTCGACACCGGCATCGAAATTTTCACGACACGGCCGGACACACTGTTCGGTGCAAGCTTCATTGCCCTGTCGCCGGATCATCCGCTGACTATCCAGCTGGCGGAAACCTCCGAAGAGCTGAAAGCCTTCCGCGGGAAATGCGCCCAGGTCGGCACCAGCGAGGAGGCCATCGAGAAGGCCGAGAAGCTGGGCTTCGACACGGGCCTGACGGTGAAGCACCCGTTCGTGGACGGAAAAACCCTGCCGGTCTGGGTCGCGAACTTCGTTCTGATGGGCTATGGCACCGGCGCGATTTTCGGCTGTCCGGCACATGACCAGCGGGACATCGAGTTTGCCCACAAATTCGGTCTGGACGTCACGCCCGTCGTGCTGCCGCCTGGCGCCGAGCGGGCCAGCTACACGGTTGAAGACGAGGCCTATACCGGCCCGGGCTCCATCTTCAATTCCGAGTTCCTCGATGGCCTCGGCATTGAAGACGCCAAACGCACCGCAATCGAACGAATTGAGAGCATGGGGCTCGGCGCCGGTACGGTGAACTACCGCCTGCGTGACTGGGGCGTCTCCCGGCAGCGTTACTGGGGTTGCCCGATTCCGGTGGTACACTGTGAGAATTGCGGCGTGGTGCCGGTGCCGGAAAGCGACCTGCCCGTACGCCTGCCGGACGATGTGACCTTTGACCAGCCGGGGAACCCGCTGGACCGGCACGCGACCTGGAAACATGTCGACTGCCCGAAGTGTGGCAAACCGGCCCGGCGTGAAACCGACACGCTGGATACGTTCGTCGATTCCTCCTGGTACTATGCGCGCTTCGCCAGCGCGGACGATCTGGAAGAACGCGCCTATTGGCTGCCGGTCGATCAATATGTCGGCGGCATCGAACATGCCGTGCTGCACCTGTTGTATTCCCGCTTCTTCTCCCGTGCGATGCGGGACATCGGCGAACTCGACCTGCCGAGCGGCGAGCCCTTCGCCGGCCTGTTCACACAAGGCATGGTGACCCACGAGACCTACAAGTCCGCCGCCGGGCAATGGCTGCAGCCATCGGAAGTCGAGCAGGAAGGTGACACCTGGATCGAAAAGGCCACCGGCGGTCTCGTAACGCCTGGTCCGATCGAGAAGATGTCGAAATCCAAGAAGAACACGGTCGATCCCGATGCGATCATTGCCGAGTTCGGGGCCGACGTTGCCCGCTGGTTCGTGCTGTCTGACTCCCCGCCAGAGCGCGATGTTGAGTGGACCCAGGCCGGCGTTGAAGGGGCAGGCCGCTTTGCGCAGCGCCTGTGGAGCCTGTTCGACGCGCTGGGCGATCTGGAAAAAGCCAGCCCTGCCGAAGATGCCGCCTCCATCACGGTACGCAAGGCAAGCCACAAGGCTGTCGCCGCCATCGACAAAGCCATTGAGGAATTCCGTTTCAACTCCGCCGTTGCCAGCATCCATGAATGGGTGAGCGTGTTGAAAAAAGCCGAATCTTCGGACGAAGCTGTCGGGGCCCGCTTTGAAGGTGCCTCCATGCTGGCCCGTTGCCTGACACCCTTCATGCCGCATCTGGCGGAATCCTGCTGGGAACGGATCGGCGGGGATGGGTTTGTATCGGCTGCGCCCTGGCCAGTGGCCGACAAGACGCTGACCGAGGACGATGCCGTGACCATGGCCGTTCAGGTCAATGGCAAGCGCCGCGGTGAAATCACCGTCCCGAAAGGCGAATCCAACGAAGCCGTGGAGGCTGTCGCACACGCCCTGCCGGAAGTGGTCTCGTTTATCGAAGGCAAGACCGTGAAGAAAACCATTGTCGTGCCGGGCCGCATCGTGAATATCGTGGTGGCATGAAACGCTTCCTGATCGCGCTCGCTCTTGTTCTGCCGGCCTGCGGCTTCCAGCCTGTCTATGCGCCTGGCGGCAGCGCATCGTTTGCGTCCGGCAACATCACCATCAAAGAGATTCCAGGCCGCTCGGGTTATATGCTGCGCCGCGCGCTGCAGCAGGAACTCGCCGCAGGCCTGCCCAATCTCAGCACGACGGCGACCCTTGAAGTGAAGCTGAGTGACGGGCTGACCCGGCTACAGTTCAAGCCGGACGGGGCCGCGTCGCGTTCATCCTATAATGCCAGTGCATCCTATGTGCTGTCGGGGGAGAAAATCAGCGTCTTCGGAAATTCCGATGCCGAAACCAGCTTCTCCGTGCCGGACGCACCTTATGGGGATATTTCAGCCCAGACCAATGCAAGCGATCGGGTGATGCGTGTCCTGGCCGGCCGCATTGTCGATGACTTGCGGTTGCAGCTCTCCACGAAAAACTGATGCTGCTCCAGGGCAAAAAGGCTGCATCCTTTGCCCGGAAGCCGGATCCCGATGTCTGGGCGGTTCTTGCCTTTGGAGAGGACGAGGGCCTGGCCAGCGACAATGGCCAGCTGTTGATCTCCGCCTGGGCGGGCAAGGACGCACATGCCGACGTCACCCTGCTGGACGACGACGCCATCCGAAAAGAACCTGCTCTTTTGTTCGACGCACTCGAAGCCGTTTCCCTGTTGGGCGATCCACGCGTTGTCCGCGTAAGAACCAGCGGCGACAAGATCGCAAAACTGCTGATCGAGGCGATTGAAGATGGCGACAAACGTGACGGCCGGTTCAGTGCACATCTGCTGATCGAGGCTGGCAGCCTGCCGAAAAAGTCCAAGCTCCGCAGCGCGGCTGAATCGGCGAAACGGACAGCCGGTCTTCAGTTCTTCGCGGATGAGGGTGTTGATATTGAGCAGCGCGCCAAACAGGCGCTCAAGGAAGCCGGAGTCGACATCGACCCTGAAGCCTTGCGTCTGTTCGTCGGCGACCTGCCTGGGCATCGTATGGCTGCCAATTCCGAAATCGAAAAACTGGGACTCTACGCCCGTGGCCTCGGCAGGGCTGTTTCGGTAGCGGATGTCCGGGCGCTCTGCGCAACCGAGTTCGAACAGACTCTGTCGACGGCCATTTCGGCCACGCTGGACGGCCATCCGGCAGCCGCCAATGCCGCGTTCGAAAAACTCGCTTTGGCTGGCACGGCGGGAATCAGTGTTCTGCGTTCACTCCAGTTCGAGGTTCGCAGGATGCTGGATGCGCATGTCCGGATCGAAGAAGGACAGTCTAACCCGAACATGAAGCTGCGCCCGCCCGTCTGGCAGAGTGAATGGCCTGCTTATCGCGCCCGTCTCAGCAAATGGCCTGTCAGGCGCCTCACCCGCGTAATGGAACGGATCTATGACGCCGAAGCCCAGGCAAAGCGGGCAGGCGGCAGTACAGATGCTGTTGTCCGTGTACTGATGAATGATCTTGCAAGGGCAGCAGAAGCCGCCCGTTAGCAATCAGGTCTTGCGCCGTGTCAGCCGGCGGCAGACATCGTCCAGCTGCTCAAGGTCACGATATTTGATACGCAGTTCCCCGCCATTGTTGCCGTGCCGGATATCCACCTGTAGGCCAAGCTGACGCATCAGGTCGGCTTCCAGCGCTTCCGTATCGACATCCTTTTCGGCGGCCTTGGGCTTGGCAGACCTCGTTTCCAGAGACCCGCCATCCCGGGCGCCTTTGACCAGGGCTTCGACCTCACGGACGCTGAGGCCGCGTTCCGCTGCCATCACGATAACGGCTTCAGGATCCGGTGCCCCAAGTGCGGCACGGGCATGGCCCGCACTGACCTTGCCTTCACGAACATAGGCCCGCGCGGCATCCGGCAGTTGGAGCAGACGGAGCGTGTTGGTGATGTGCACACGGCTTTTGCCGACGCTGCTGGCGAGGCCTTCCTGAGTCCGGCCAAACCGGCTCATCAGCGCCTCATAAGCTTCGGCTTCTTCAATCGGATTGAGATCTGCGCGTTGCACATTTTCAATGATGCCGACTTCCAGCAGCTCCAGCTCATCGACATTCCGGACCACAGCCGGGATCGATTCGAGACCGGCAAGCCGGGCAGCGCGCCAACGGCGTTCTCCTGCAATGATCTGGTACTTGCCGGCATCTTTCGGATCGGGCCGCACGAGAATGGCCTGAAGAATACCTTTGGTACGAATCGACTCCGCCAGTTCCTGCAAGGCCGCTTCATCGAAAGTCCGGCGCGGCTGGGACGGGTTACGCCGGATGCTCGTGATTGCAATTTCATTGACGCCTGCGGGAGCGGCCCCTGTTCCCGGCTCCGGCTTTGCTGGCGTCGATGCTTCGACCTCGCCGATCAGGGATGACAGGCCACGACCAAGGCGGCTTGGTTTCTGTTTGGATTCCTTTGCCATGTCGGTCAGGCCGCCCGTGCCTTTTCGCGCTGCAGAACTTCCGAGGCGAGCCGAATATAGGCTTCGCTGCCCGGACAGCGATAATCATACAGCAGCGCTGGCTTGCCGAAGGATGGTGCCTCGGACAGACGCACATTGCGCGGGATCACCGTGTTGTAGACCTTGTTGCCGAAGAAGGCCCGGACCTCATCGGCCACCTGGTCTGAAAGATTGTTGCGCCGGTCATACATGGTCAGCACAACGCCCTGGATTTCCAGATTCGGGTTCAGGCCCTGACGCACGACATCCACGGTACGAAGCAACTGGCTGAGACCTTCGAGCGCCAAGAACTCACACTGCAAGGGAACGAGCAGCGCATCGGCGGCGGTCATGGCGTTCATCGTCAGCGCCGACAGTGACGGCGGGCAATCGATGAGGATGTAGTCATAGCGCGGCAGACCCTGCTCTTCTGCGCGGTCGACATAGTTGTGGAGTGCTTCACGCAGGCGATAGGACCGGTGCGGATCTGCGGCCAGTTCTGTCTCGACGCCCGACAGGTTCTCATCGCCAGGGACAATGTCGAGGCGTGGAACGATGGTCGACAGAACCGCCTGTTCCAATGGCAAACGATCCACGACGATGTCGTATGATGTCGTCGCGCGGTCTGTTCGTTCGATTCCCAGACCTGTGGAGGCGTTGCCCTGCGCGTCGAAGTCGACGATCAGGACGCGGCGGCCAACGGCGGCAAGCGCCGTTCCGAGATTGATTGAAGTTGTGGTTTTGCCGACGCCACCCTTTTGGTTCACGACAGCAAAGATTCTAGGCCTAATACCTGCCACCTCGTAGCTCCCTGACAATCAGAATTGTACCTGATCCACCAACCCGGCTTGGAATCGCCTCATAAGCGAAGTTCCATGTTTGGCTAGCCTCCGTCAATTCTTCTTTCCAGCGTTCGCCTTTGAGGAAAAGCCCTGATGCACCCTGTTCGAGCCAGGGCGCAGCATATTCGAGCAGTTTTGGAAGCGGTGCAAAAGCCCGCGCTGTGACATAGTCGGCCGATATGGGGCCCACAGATTCGACCCGCTCCTGACGAACAGATGCCGTCAGGCCTGCGGCTTCGATGGCGGCGCGCAGGAACGCACACTTCTTTCCGACGCTTTCAATCATGGTCACATGACCCGCCGGCCGGGCGGCCGCGATGATCAATCCCGGAAAGCCGGCCCCAGACCCCAGGTCCACGACCTTCGCATCATCCGGAAGATGATCCAGAAGCTGGAAGCAATCAGCGACATGGCGCGTCCAGATCACCGGCCATTCCCTCGGGCCGATCAGATTGCTGCGTTTCCGCCACTCATCGAGCGTCGCGATGACACGATCGAGCCGTTCCAGTGTTTCACGTGAAACATCCTCTGCGGCCAGAAAGGCCGCGCGATCCTGATTTACCATGACTTAGCCCGTCTTCCGGCGGCGTTTGACGTGACCCAATAACGCCGTGAGGGCGCCCGGCGTCACGCCTTCAATGCGGGAAGCTTGTCCGAGCGTGGCCGGCCGAATGGCCTCCAGTTTCTGGCGGACTTCATTTGAAAGGCCGCCGATCGCCGAATAGTCGATCGCTTCCGGAATGCGGAGCGCCTCATCCCGGCGAAGGGCTTCGACATCTCCGGCCTGACGTTCGATATATCCGGAATACAGCGCCTCGATTTCCAATTGTGCCGCGATGTCCGGTTCAATTCCGGAAAGCTCCGGCCAGACTTTCACGAGCGTCCCGAGAGAGATGTCCTTGTATCCGAGATATTCCCAGGCGGTACGGACCCGGCCATCCTGATTAACGTTCCACCCGGCCTCCCGGGCCTTGGCGGGGGACAATGACAGGGTTTGGAGCGTTTTTCGGGATTCCGAGAGGGCCAAATGTTTCACGTGAAACATCGCCGCCCGATCCGGACCGACGCATCCGGCCTCGATTCCTTTCCCGGTCAGACGCTGATCCGCATTGTCGGCGCGAAGGGCCAACCGGTATTCCGCCCGTGATGTGAACATCCGATAGGGTTCGGTCACGCCGCGCGTAATCAGATCATCGACAAGAACCCCGATATAGGCTTCGGCCCGGTCCAGAATGATCGGATCTTTGTTGTCCGTGGCCCGGGCCGCATTGAGTCCGGCCATCAAGCCCTGGGCGCCGGCTTCTTCATAGCCAGTCGTGCCATTGATCTGGCCCGCAAGATAAAGACCGGGCAGGACTTTCACTTCCAGCGCCGCATTCAGGGCGCGCGGATCGACATAATCATATTCAATGGCGTAGGCGTGCTGGAGGATTTTCACGTTCTCCAGTCCGGGGATCGTCCGGACGAACCGCTCCTGAACCTCTTCGGGAAGCGACGTGGAAATGCCGTTTGGATAGACCGTGTGATCATCGAGACCTTCGGGTTCCAGGAAAACCTGATGCCGGTCCCGGTCGGCAAACCGGTTCACCTTGTCTTCGATGGACGGGCAATAACGTGGACCCCGGCCCGCGATCGCGCCGGAGTAGACGGCAGACTGTTCCATGTTTTCTTCGATGATCGCGTGGGTTTCCGGTGTGGTCCACGTAATGCCGCAGGAGATCTGCGGCACATCAATCCGGTCCGTCATGTAGGAGAAAGGCACAGGCGTCTCATCGGCGGGCTGCATTTCCAGCCGGTCCCAGTCGATGGTCCCGCCATCCAGCCGGGCAGGCGTGCCGGTTTTCAAACGGCCCATCGGCAGGTCCAGGCTGTAGAGCCGGTCTGACAGACCAATTGCCGGTGCTTCGCCGACGCGTCCGGCCGGAATACGCTTGGCGCCGATATGGATCTCGCCTTTCAGGAAAGTCCCGGTTGTGATGACCACTTTGGCCGCGTGATAAGAGTCGCCACCAAGGCCCACGACACCTGCAACCTGCCCGTCCTTCACGATAAGATCTTCGGCGCCATCCTCAATGACTGTCAGATTGGCGTGGTTGAGGATCTCTTCCTGCATGGCCTGGCGATAAAGCTTCCGGTCAATCTGCGCACGCGGTCCCCAGACGGCAGGGCCTTTGGACCGGTTCAGCATGCGGAACTGGATACCCGCTTTGTCGGCGAGCCGTCCCATCAGGCCATCGAGCGCGTCGATCTCCCGGACGAGGTGACCTTTGCCCAGCCCGCCAATCGCCGGGTTGCAACTCATCTCTCCGATCGTGGATATCTTGTGCGTCACCAGCGCCGTCTTCGCGCCATAGCGCGCGGCGGCAGATGCAGCTTCGCATCCGGCGTGGCCGCCACCGACGACAATGACATCAAAGCGGGTATTTCCCGTCATGGCTCTGCTCATCCTGTGGATAATGAGCGGGCTATATAACGCCGGGTGCGCCTAAACCCTAGGGGTCATTTGCCGATACAGAACTGGGAGAAGACAGCGCCCAGGATATCTTCCACGCCGACCGTCCCGATCACAGCGCCCAGTTGGCGCAGCGCCATGCGGACATCTTCGGCGGCAAGTTCTGCGCCCATGTCGTCTTCGAGCAGCTGCCGGGCCTGAGCCAGACTGGCGAGACCTGCACTCAGCTTCTCCCGATGGCGCGCCCGCGTGATGACCGGGGCTTCCACGGAGGCGGCGCGTTGGGAAATGAAACTGCCGATCCGGGATTCCAGTTTTTCGACACCTTCACCGGTCGTAGCCGAAACGGGCAGGGCCCCATCCAGTGCCAGAGCGGCAGACCGTTGGTCGGCCTTGTTGAAAACCACGATGTCCTGCTGTTCCACCGGACCTGCCGGCGGTTCCGGATTCGCCCCGTCGATCACGTGAATGCGGAGGTCAGCTTCACGCGCGGCACGTTCCGCCCGGCGGACACCTTCGGCTTCCACAATGTCTGCCGTTTCCCGTAGACCAGCTGTATCTGCCAGCCAGACGACCTGGCCGCCCAGCACGAGACGGACCTCGACCACATCACGGGTCGTCCCGGCAATGTCGGTCACGATGGCGGCTTCCCGGCGGGCGATCCGATTGAGCAGGGAAGACTTGCCGGCATTCGGAGGACCAACAATCGCCACCCGGAATCCATCCCGGATTTTCTCGCCGATACCCCGGTCGCCGAGCGCGTCCTCCAGCTCTGTGATGATCAGATCCAGCTTATCGAGGATCGGACGGACCGTATCTTCCGGCGTGTCGCCTTCATCCGGGAAATCGACCATGACTTCGATCAGGGCGAGGACGCCTGTCAGCTCGGCCCGCCAGCGATCATAGGTCTCCGTCAGGCCGCCCGTCAGCTGACGCAGCGCCTGGGCCTTTTGCGCTTCGGTCTCGGCTTCAATGATATCGGCCACGCCTTCGGCTTCGGTCAGGTCCAGCTTGCCAGCCTCGAAAGCGCGGCGTGTGAACTCTCCGGGCTCTGCGAGCCGTACACCCGGCTGGGCCGTCAAAGTCTCCAGTGAGTGTTTGATCACAGCGGGACCGCCATGGAGATACAGCTCCAGCGTGTCTTCGCCTGTGTAGGAATGCGGCCCTGGCATGAAGAGAGCGAGGCCTTCGTCGATCAGCGTCCCGTCTTCATCCAGGAATTTCGTGAGGGCTGCATGCCGAGGCGCGGGCAGGCCGCATTCGAGCAGGGCGCCGGCGACCTTCCAGACCCTGTCGCCCGACAGACGGAGAATGCAGATTGCAGCAGGGGGCTGGCCCGAAGCGAGGGCGCAGATCGTGTCGCGCTCGCTCATGGCCAAACGCCTCCCGTCAGTTCTTCATTGCTTCGAAGAACTCGTCGTTCGTCTTCGTCTGGCGCAACTTGTCGATCAGGAAGTCGATCGCATCATTGGTGCCCATCGGACCAAGGATCCGGCGAAGAATGTAGATCTTCGACAGCTGGTCTTGCGGCGTGATCAGCTCTTCTTTCCGCGTACCGGACTTCATGATGTCGATGGCCGGGAAAGTCCGCTTGTCAGCGATCTTCCGGTCGAGCACGACTTCAGAGTTACCCGTGCCTTTGAATTCCTCGAAGATAACTTCGTCCATACGGCTGCCGGTATCGATCAGCGCGGTTGCCACGATGGTCAGCGATCCGCCGTTTTCCACGTTCCGCGCAGCACCGAAGAAACGCTTCGGACGCTGCAGGGCGTTGGCGTCGACACCACCGGTCAGAACCTTGCCGGAAGAGGGGACGGTCGTGTTGTAGGCGCGGCCGAGACGCGTAATCGAGTCGAGCAGGATGACGACATCCCGCTTGTGCTCAACGAGGCGCTTGGCTTTCTCGATCACCATTTCGGCGACCTGAACGTGACGGGTTGCCGGTTCGTCGAAGGTTGAAGCAACAACTTCGCCTTTTACCGTCCGGCGCATGTCGGTGACTTCTTCCGGACGCTCGTCGATCAGCAGCACGATCAGGTAGCATTCCGGGTGGTTCTCCTCGATGGCCGAGGCGATGTTCTGCAGCAGCACGGTCTTACCTGTCCGCGGCGGCGCAACGATCAGGGCGCGCTGGCCTTTACCGATCGGCGCGACGATATCAATCACGCGGCCGGAACGGTCTTTTCGGGTCGGGTCCTGGCTTTCCATGCGCAGGCGCTCTTCCGGATAGAGCGGGGTGAGGTTGTCGAAGTGAACCTTCTTGTTGGCCTTGTCCGGTTCCTCGAAATTGATCCGCGAAACGTCGGTCAGGGCAAAGTAACGTTCACTGTCCTGCGGCGCGACGATCGGGCCTTCCACTGTATCGCCCGTGCGGATGTTGCCCTTCTTCAGGACTTCCGGGCTGACATAGATGTCGTCCGGACCGGGCAGATAGTTGGATTCCGGCGAACGAAGGAAGCCGAAGCCGTCTGTGAGAACTTCCAGAACGCCCTGGCCAGTGATTTCCACTTCACTGTCGGCCAGCTCTTTCAGGATCGCGAAGAGCATGTCCTGCGTCCGCATAGAGGAGGCGTTTTCGACTTCCAGCTCTTCTGCATAAGCGAGTAGCTCTACAGGTGACTTCGCTTTCAGTTCGCGAAGGGTCACGCTGGTGACGTTGTCGAGCATCGAAGAGGCCATGCCGATGGATTCCAATTGTAGGGGTCTGCGGGAGACGGGTTTTGGGAGGCCCGGGCAGCGCAAACAGCGTTGCAAGGCACAAGGACTGTGCACCGGATTGCGGCGCTTATGGGCTTACCATGCCCGGTTCGTCAAGGGTTTCTGCGCAACAGGTCCGGTCAGAAGGGCCGAACCAAGACCATGATGACCACCACGATCATCATCAGGAACGGCACTTCATTCAGCATCCGAAGGGTCCGGGCTGACACTTTGGATGTGCCGCGGTCGATCCGCTTTCCGACATAAACATAGTAACCGTGCATGGCCGTGATCAGGGTGACGAACAGGAGCTTTACATGCATCCAGGGCTGCGAGAGCAGGGCAGGGTGCATCCACAGCATCAGGACGCCGAACACCCAAATCAGGATGATCGAGGGATTCATCACGATCAGGCGCAGCTTGTTGGCAGCTGATTTCATCGTTTCGAACAACGGCTCACCCGGCTGGCTTGCCAGTTGGTGGATCTTGTAGCGCGGATAGATCATGAGGCTCGCCATCGTTGCGATGACGAAGATCACATGCGCGGCTTTGATCCAGTTGTAGAGCATCTCAGCAGGTCTCTCAGGATTGCGGATTGATTGCCTGGCCCGCCTTGCGGACTGGCTGTTTGTGCGGACATCCGCTGAATTCATGCGGGCAGAGACGGTCTCCGCCGCAGGACCGCATCGGTGTTTTCATGCGCAGTGCTTCGGTTGTTTCGCGCGCCAGCATGGAAATGAAGTCGGGATGCGTGCCCAGGGCTTCCACCCGCGTATAGCTCGCGGCGCCGTGTTCTTCGGCCACCAGGCGGTACTCTTCACCCAACTCCACCAGCGTCTCGATATGCTCGGAAACAAACGCAATCGGCGCGATCAGGATGTTCTTTCCGGCTTTTGATTTTTCAGCGATGACCTCTTCGGTCGGCGGGCCGATCCATTTCAACGGCCCAACCCGTGACTGGTAACAGGCCGTCACCTCCCAATCTCTCGGAACGCGTCCGATGATCATTTCCGCCATGGTTTCGCATTGCCATTGGTAGGGATCGCCATCTTTGACGATCTTTTCCGGCAGGCCATGCGCCGACAGGAGCAGGGACACATTCTCCGGGCGGCCCGCCTTCTCCCAGGCCTGCATGATCCGCTCGACATGGGCCGACACGAAGTCTTCCTCGAAGGGGTAACAACAGACCGTCCGGACCGGGTCCTTGTAAGCCTTTTTCCAGGCCGTCAGCGAAGATCCTGTCGTTGTCGTGGAGAATTGTGGATAAAGCGGCAGCAGAACCACTTCATCGGCGCCCCAGGCTTTGACATCTTTGGCGGCCTGTTCAGTAAAAGGATGCCAATAGCGCATGGCGATGAAGCAGCGCACATCATCCTCGGGCAATTGCTTCGCCAGTTCTGCCTGCAGGGCTGCGGCTTGTTCCTCTGTTTCCGGCAGAAGGGGAGACCCCCCGCCTGCGTCCATCATGGCGTAGTTCTTGATGACACTCGGCGCCCGCGTCCGCGAGATCAGCCGGGCCAGGAACCAGCGGATCGGCAGAGGGGCCGTAATGATCGCCGGGTCGCGAAACAGGTTCTTCAGAAAGGGACGGACGGACTCCGCCTTGTCCGGTCCACCCAGATTGAACAGTACGACGGCAATCTTCCGGCCCATATTCAGCCTTCCCGCAAAATCTTCAGAACACGCTCGACGTTTACGATCGGCGTCTCCGGACGGACGCCATGTCCGAGATTAAAGATATGGGGACGGCCGGAATACGCTGCCATCAATTCCCGTACGCGAGCGTCCATTCGCTCTCCGCCTTCGATCAGCAGCAGGGGATCGAGATGGCCCTGAACCGGCATGTCCGCTGGCAGGGCAGAATTCACGAAGGACGGCACCGCTGCCGTATCGAGGCCGACGGCCGTCACGCCGGTTTCCTTTGCATAGGCTTCCAGCATGACCCCGGCACCGCGTGGAAAGCCAATCAGCGGAACAGTGACCCCGCGTTCCCGAAGACGGGCGACAAGCTTTTGTGTCGGCGCAATAATGACTTCGCGGAAGATATTGTCTGGAAGGCCCTCAGCCCAACTGTCGAACAGCATGAGCGCTTCGGCGCCGGCGTCCACCTGCCGGGCAAGATATTCGGCTGTTGCTTCACCGACCTTGTCCATGAGCGCTGCGAGGTCTTCCGGTCGGCCATGCGCCCAGCGCCAGGCTTCGGACTTGTCAGTCTTTCCGCGTCCTTCGATGGCATACAGGCTCACCGTCCAGGGAGATCCGGCAAACCCGATCAGCGTTGTTTCTGCCGGCAATCCCTCTCGCACCCGGGAGACGGTTTCATAAACCGGAGACAATCTGTCAGCCGCCTTGACGGCTGGCACCCGGTCCAGATCTGCCGGGCCGGACACCTGTTCCACCAGCGGGCCGACACCTTTTTCAAATTTTACGTCCAGTCCCATCGCGTCCAGGATCAGCAGGATATCGGCAAACAGGATTGCCCCATCCATGCCATAGCGGCGTATTGGCTGCAGCGTGGCTTCGGCTGCCATGGAGGGCGTGTAGCAGAAATCCAGGAAGTTCTTTGCACGCGACCGAAGCTCAAGATATTCGGGCAGGTGTCGCCCGGCCTGGCGCATCATCCATACCGGTGGCCTTTCAAGGCGCTCTCCACCGAGAACCTGAAGCAGTTTTTTCGATCCGTCGGTGCCCATGGCTTTTTTTCCCAAAATCTAAAACAAGCCCGTCAGGGCGCTTATGACTATTAGACGGTGAGTCCGTGGGAAAAAGGGTGATGTGCGGATTTGTCCAGAGAATTCCACACAGGAGTCACAGGCTCGCGAACAAGGTTAAGAGGGTCTTAAGGCCCGGGATTCAATAGTTAACCAAACGTAAACGGGCCAAGTGGAGTCACAGGTTGGAACGGAAGGTGATTCCGCGGAGTCGGATTCCGGTGCCTGTGGGATTTTTGTGATTCCTTCGGGACAAAAAGCGCTATCCACAGGCGAGTCACAGGTCTTGTGAAATCCCCGAACCTCGGCAAGAGAAGGGGACCATGACTCGGTCCCAACGCCCCAGCATCTATTTCAACGTCCACCTCGTCTCGGATTCGACGGGGGAGACACTGAACGCCATCCAGCGCGCGGCCTGTGCCCAATTCGAAAACGTACAGCCGCTGGAGCACAACTATTACCTTGTCCGCTCCGAGCGCCAGCTGGAACGCGTGATGCGGGAGATCGAAGCCGCACCTGGCGTCGTCTGGTACACGATTTCCGACGAGGCCCTGCGTGGACGGCTGGAATCCTTCTGCCGCGAGAAAAGAGTGCCGACCCTTCCGGTGCTCGATGCCTCCATCGCCATGCTCAGCCGGCATCTTGGCGTCTCCGCCAACCAGAAAGTCGCTGGCCAGCATGCATTGGACGATGACTATTTCGAACGCATGGAAGCGATCAATTTCACGCTTGCCCATGATGATGGCCAGAATGTCGAGAGCCTGACGGGCGCTGATGTCATCCTTCTGGGCGTCAGCCGCACATCCAAGACTCCGACCTGTGTGTATCTGGCCAACCGGAAAGTTCGTGCCGGGAATATCCCGCTGGTACCCGGGGTTCCGCTACCGCCGCATATCGAGAAGATGGGCGACAAGGGCCCGATGATCGTGGGTCTCAAAATCAGCGCTGAACGCCTCGTGCAGATCCGGCGCGCGCGCCTGATTTCGCTGAACCAGGACGAGCACACGATTTATGCCGATGAGGATGCCGTGCGCGATGAGGTCACCCAGGCCAACCGCCTGTTCCAGCGCAACAAATGGCGCACCATCGACGTGTCCCGGCGCTCGGTTGAGGAAACAGCCGCCGCGATCCTGAATCTGCTGAATGAACGCCGGGGGCATCCGTGAGTCTTGATATTGTCCTGGCATCCGGCAGTGAAAGCCGGCGTCGCCTGTTGGAATCTGCGGGCGTAAAAGCCGCCGCCGTCCGCCCGAATGTCGACGAAGATGCCATGAAAGCCGGGTTGCGCGCCGAAGGTGTCTCTGTGCGCGATCAGGCGATGCGCCTGGCAGAACTCAAGTCGGCAAAAGTGTCCCAACGCCAGCCGGGTCTTGTGATTGGCGGTGACCAGATGCTGGCGCTCGGCGACGAAGCGTTCGACAAGCCGAAGGATCTGGACGGCGCGCGCGATCATCTCCGCAAACTGTCTGGAAAGGCCCACACACTCGAAACCGCGATTGTCGTTTGTGAAAACGGGCAACCTGTCTGGCGTCATCTCGCGCGGCCGCGCCTGACCATGCGACCGCTCAGCGAAGAATTTATCGAAGACTATGTCGACAAGGTGGGTGAGCCGCTTCTGTCGACCGTTGGTGCCTATCAGCTGGAAGGCCTTGGCGCGCAGCTGTTCAACAAGATCGAGGGGGATTACTTTTCCATTCTCGGTCTGCCGCTGCTGCCCTTGCTCGACTATCTCCGCATAAGAGGCGTCCTGAAAACATGACCTGGCTGCTCGGTGTCATCGGCGATCCGGTTTCGCATTCCCTGTCTCCCGTGATCCACAAAATGTGGATCCGTGAACACGGATTCGATGCGACCTATGAAGCTCTGCAAGTTAAACGGGGCGAGCTCGAACACGCGCTTGAAACCCTGTCACAACGAGAGGCGCTCGGCTTCAATATCACGCTTCCGCATAAGGAAGATGCGCTCGCCCTGGCGGATGAGACAAGCGACATTGCACGCCGCATTGGCGCGGCCAATACGTTGGTTCGACGGGAGCAGGGGGGCTGGCGTGCGGAGAACACCGACGCGCCGGGCTTTGTGCGGAGCCTGCTGGACGCCGGGATCGAAGTTGCCGGATCCCGGGTAACCTTGCTGGGCGCAGGTGGATCTGCCCGCGCAGTCGCGATCAGCCTGATGGATTTGCGTGCCGAGATTACGATTGCCAACCGCACGCGCGAGCGCGCGAAAGCGCTGGTCTCGGAAACAGGAATCACAGCCGAGATCTGCTCTCTGGAGGAGGGGATCTCGCAAGCGGCCACTGCCGATGTCGTGATCAACACGCTCAGCCTTGGCCATTCGGGCAAGAGCCTTGAATTGCCTGAGGCCACGGGACAATATTTCTACGATATCTCTTACGGAAAGCCCGCCGCCGCCATCCGTGCCGAAGCGTTGGCCAAGAACTGGCAGCCAATGGACGGGCTTGGCATGCTGGTGGCGCAAGCCGCTTACAGTTTTGAGCACTGGTTCGGCGTATTGCCGGACACGAAGGAAGCGCTCGCGCATTGCCGCAAACTCGTGGAGGCGACGACGTGATCATTCTTGGTCTCACCGGTTCGATCGGCATGGGCAAATCTGCAACGGCAACTCTATTCCGGGATGAAGGTGTCCCGGTTTACGATGCCGATGCAGCTGTCCACCAACTCTACCAGAAGGACGGCGCCGCGGTGGATCCCGTCGAAGCGGCCTTTCCGGGTGTGAAGGTGGAGGGCGCGATCGACCGGACGCTATTGCGCGAACGTGTACTGAACGACACCGCCGCGATGAAGCAGCTTGAAAGCATCGTCCATCCGCTGGCCGGCGCCGCGCAACAGGACTTCCGTGAAGCTGCCAGAAAGTCCGGCGCGGCGTTCGCGGTGCTGGATATTCCCTTGCTCTACGAGACGGGCGGCTCTGGCTATTGCGATTATGTCCTGGTCGTTACAGCACCGCCCGAGGTGCAGCGCGACCGTGTGCTGTCTCGTCCGGGTGTGACGGCGGAGACGTTCGAGGCCATTCTGGCTCGCCAGGTGCCGGATGCGGAAAAGCGGGCAAAAGCCGACTTTATCCTGTCGACAGCGCATGGATTCGAGTTTGCACGCGATCATGTTCGCGCCATAGTGGCCCTGATGAATCGCAAGGCCGCAGGGGATAACGCATGAGCCAGATCCGCGAGATTGCATTCGATACCGAGACGACAGGCCTCAAGCCGGAAGATGGCGACCGCATTATCGAGCTGGGCGCCGTGGAGATGATCAACCACATTCCATCCGGACGCACCTTCCGGACGCTGATCAATCCGGGACGCGCCGTCTCCGCCGATACGGTCCGCATTACCGGTCTTACCGATGATGACCTGAAGGATGCGCCTCCGTTCGAGGCGCCGGAAGTCATCGATGCCTTTCTCGAGTTTATTGGCGATGCGACGCTTGTGGCTCACAATGCAAGCTTCGACAGGGGCTTCCTCAACATGGAACTCGGCCGCTGTGGGCGCGACCCTGTTCCGGATGACCGCTGGGTCGATACGGCTGCCATGGCCCGCCGCAAGTTTCCGGGTGCCCCGGCCAGTCTCGACGCACTGTGCAAGCGTTTCGACATTTCTCTCGAAAGCCGGACATTCCACGGCGCCCTTCTGGACAGCCAGTTGCTGGCGGCGGTTTACCTGGAACTTCTTGGCGGGCGGGCACGGGCGTTCTCGTTCGAGGCGGTTGTTGAAACCGAAGAAGTTGGTGAAATTCTGCCGGCGCGCCAGCGGCCCAAGCCGCTCGGCTCGCGTCTGACCGAAGACGAAAAAGCCGCCCACGAAACCTTCGTGAGCGGCCTTGGCGATGAAGCTTTCTGGAAGCGTTACGCGTCCTGAACCGGCGGCGTCTGCCCGGAATCGGCTGCGGCTTCCTGCGCCCGGCGATATTGCTGCTGGTAAAGCTGCACGAAATCTACAGGATCGATCAGCAGCGGCGGGAAGCCGCCTTCACGCGTGATTTCCGCCACGATGCGGCGGGCGAACGGGAACAGAAGACGCGGGCATTCGATCAGAAGCAGCGGCTCAAGCTGGGCTTGCGGCACATTTTGCAGCTGGAAGAGGCCGGCATAGTCGAGCTCGGTAATGAACAGGACGGTGCCGTCAGCGACGGCCTTGGCCGACAATTTCAGCGAAACTTCGTAAAGCCCGTTGCCGTCGGCATGCGGCGTTGCGCCGACATCAATGCCCAGATCGATATTTGGTTGTGACTGTACCGGAGAATGGCCCGGATTTTCGAAGGACAGGTCCTTCACGTACTGGGCGAGGACGCGCAGACCCGCCGGGGTCGCGCCGTTCTGGCCTTCATTTGGTGCCTGCGGGGCACTTGTATCGGTCATGTCTACCTCCCAACTCTACGGGGCGGGCGCTAGCATGCGGCCCCTTAACGCGCAATGTATCACTGGCACTGCAGGCCCGTCGGCCCTATCTTGAGGGCTGACTGAACACGAATGCAAGGACACGCCACCACCAATGGACCCCGTGATGCAAGTCATGATCCTGGCAGCTGTTGCGCTGTTTGTCCTGTCGCGCCTCTATTTTGCGCTCGGCAAGGGTGACAATGACAACCCTGTCAGCCGCCCGTCTCCGGCAACTGCCGGAGAGGATGCGCCCGGTCAGCCCAAAGCTAAGGATGAAGCGCTGGCCCACGCCGACCAGCCGATTTTTACAGGTCCTGCTGCCGGCGGACTGGAAGAAATCTACAATGCTGACCGGAGCTTCAGCACACCTGCCTTCATGAGAGGCGCACGCGCGGCGTATGAAATCATCGTTTCGGCCTTTGCCCGGGGCGACCGCGACAAGCTCCGCCCCATGCTGGACGACGATGTCTATGAGGCGTGGGACGCGGCCATCGCCGCGCGCCAGCCAGACCAGCCAACCTTTGAACTGTTGCGCATCCGCAAGGCCGAAATCGAAAGCGCTGAGCTGGATGGGGCCATCGCGCGTGTTTCCGTGCGCTACGAGGCAGAGCTCGGAGACGGCGAAATGACGCGCACAGCGAAGGAAATCTGGACCTTCATGCGGAACGTTCAGGAGAATGATCCGAACTGGATTCTCGATGATGTCGAGGTCGCGAGCTAAGGCCAGTTGCCAGAATATTTCAGGGTGACACTTCCGCCGGAACCACGTCATAAAGCGTGAATGTGGTCGCGTTTCCGTTCGTTTGCCCTCCTGGTCCTGCTGGCTGCTTGCCAGACCCAGCCTGCACCGATCAAGGTGATGACAATTCCGCAGCCGGAGACGCCGCCACCGGCGGAATCCCCGCAACTTCCGGCCTGGGAAACGCCTGCCGCCTTTTCCGACTTACCGAACTGGCCGGCTGTAAAGCTTGAAGCCGCTGTCAGCGCATTCAAGCGCTCCTGCGAGAAATTCTCGAACCTGAACCTGACGTCGGCCCTTTCCGGGTCGGCACCCTGGGCGGGGCGCGTGGAAGACTGGGCAGAACCTTGCGGCGCCCTGTCAGCCGCGCGCAGCGACGAAGAGGCCCGGGCCCTGATCGAGCGGGTGTTTGTCCCGATCGAAGTGATCCCGCCCGATGGCGCGCGGAAGTTCACGGGTTATTTCGAGCCAACCTATGACGCCCGGCGGACGCCGACCCCGCCATTTACCGAGCCTGTCCCGGCCTTGCCGGCAGACCTGATCCCGAACAATGGCAAACCGCTTCAACGCCTGCCGGACGGAAGGACCCGGCCGTATCCGGCGCGGGCACAGATTACCACGTCGGGCGTGCAGGCGATTGCCTATGCCCACCCGGCCGATGTGTTCTTCCTTCAGATCCAGGGATCTGGCCGACTCCGTTTTCCGGATGGAACCACGATGCGCGCGGTTTATGCGGCGCATAACGGGCACAAGTTCAAATCCACCGCCAACTGGCTGATCCGTACCGGGCGCATTTCCAGAGGGGAGGCCAGCATGCAGGGCATCCGGGCCTGGATGAACCGCGCGGGCCCGGCCGAAACGCGCATGGCGATGAACCAGAATCCCCGCTTTGTTTTCTTCCGGGCCGAGGCTGAGGGCGACCCCTCGCTGGGTCCTGCTGGGGCGGAAGGTGTTCCGCTGACACCGCTGGGCTCCATGGCGGTCGATACCAGCCTTCATCCCCTGGGTGTGCCCATGTTCGTTCAGACCACAGCGCCGGGGCTGGGCGGCGACTGGTCCGGCCTCCTGATTGCGCAGGATACCGGTGGCGCGATCAAGGGTCCGGTGCGCGGCGATATCTATTTCGGCACCGGACCGGAAGCAGGCGAGCGGGCGGGAACGATGAATGCGCCCGGCCGTCTTTGGGTTCTCCTGCCGCGCGCGGTGGCCGAAAGGATGCGGGCTGAAGGCTATGCCAGTCTCGACATGGCTCCGGTGGCGCCGTAAGGGGCGGGCATGAGCCACCGCCGCCTGACCCCTGACGAAGCCCGCGCCTGGGCCCGCGTTGCGCGGACGGTGAAGCCGATCGGTCCGAAGACAGACGATATCGAAACCTTCATTGATGCACTGGAACACGGTGAACCGGTCCTGCGTCACGGCAAGGCGAAATCGGTGGCACCGCCGCCAGAGAAACCCGCCACCAAAGCCGTGAAATCTCCCGCTCCGCCGCAGAACCGGGCGAACGAGAAACGCGTGCGCCGGGGCAAGCTGGAACTGGCCGGCCGGTTCGACCTGCATGGTCATACCCAGATCTCCGCGGAGGCAGCACTGCCGGAATTCCTGGCCCGGAAACAAGCGGAAGGCGCGCGCTGCGTACTGGTCATCACAGGCAAGGGGAAGGGCGGGGAGGGCGTCCTGCGCCGCAATTTCCTGCGTTGGCTGGAGATGCCGGCGGCGCGTGCGCTCGTGTCCGGCTATTCCGAGTCCCATCCGAGGCATGGCGGGTCCGGTGCCTGGTATGTGTTCCTGCGGCAAGCTTAAGGGCGACGACGCAGGGACCAAACCGGATCATACCGGACTAGGTCACGACTGTGCCGGACCAGTCAGGGCCATGCCGGACATGAAAAAGCCGGCGCCTTCTCGGCGCCGGCTTCCAATTCGATTTGTGCGCTTCGATCAGCTGAAGTCGCGGAACACGTCGTCGGCGGAGACGTCTTTCTTGGCGTCGTCTTCTTCCTGTGAATCATAGGCGCCCGGATCGTCCTGCGCCGGGGCGAGGCCCGGGCCTTCGGAGCGGAGCGCCTTCTCGGCTTCCATCTTGCGGCGCTTCTCGGCCGATTTCGCGATCACTTCGTCGAGTTCGATCTGGGTGCACAGGCCGAGCGTCACCGGATCGACCGGACGGATGTTCGGCGAGTTCCAGTGGCTCTTGTCGCGCACATTGTTGATCGTCGACTTGGTGGTGCCGATCAGTTTGGAAATCTGCGCATCGGACACTTCCGGGTGGTTGCGGATGAACCAGGCCACGGCGTCCGGCTTGTCCTGGCGGCGGATCACCGGCGTGTAGCGGCTGCCCTTGCGCTTCGGCTGCGGGATGTGGGCGATTTTCGACTCGGCCACTTTCATCCGGTAGCTTTCGTCATTCTCGCCGCGCTGGATTTCCTCGCGCGAGAGGATGCCGCCGGCGATCGGGTCGACGCCGCGCATGTTCTCGGCCACATCGCCGTCGGCAATGCCTTTGACTTCAAGGTGATGCAGACCGCAGAACGCCGCGATCTGGGCGAAGGTGAGGCTGGTATTGTCGAGCAGCCAGACGGCTGTGGCCTTCGGCATGAGGACTTCGGACATGAGGCTCTCCCTGTCATTTTTACGCCGCCTGAAATGCAGCCGCCCGGCACGTCGTGCCGGGCGGTTGGGGTCAGGCGCGTGCTGAACCTTGCCTGTTCCTATAATACAGCTGCCTTGTATTGGAAAGGCGTCAGCCACAGGGGCCTGTTAATTGGGCCTTTTTTACCAGGACAGCAGAATTTTGCCGGAATGCGTGCCCGACGCCATCAGCTGGTGGGCCTGTTCGGCCTCTGCCGCGGGGAAGACTTTCTGCAGCACCGGAATGATCGCACCGCTGGCAATGTGAGGCCAGAAATCGGCTTCCACGGCATCGCGGATGCGCTGTTTTTCCGGCAGGGGCCGGGCGCGCAGCGTGGTGGCGGCCAGTGTCAGGCGTTTCATCAGGACCGGGGCGAAATTGACGTTTGCCTGGAAGCCGTTCTGGTAGGCGATGTTGATGATCCGCCCATCCGGATTGGCCGCGGAGATGTTCTTCTGGATGTAGTCGCCGCCGACCATGTCGAGCGTGACGTCGGATCCGCCTTCGTCTTTGACGATCTCGACGAAATCCTCGGTCTTGTAGTTGATGGCGCGGGTGGCGCCGAGACTGCTTGCCAGCTGGCATTTTTCGTCCGTGCCGGCGGTGGCGAAGATTTTCGCGGCGCCCGCAGCTTTCGCCATCTGGATGGCCATGACGCCGATGCCGGACGTGCCGCCATGGCAGAGGAAGTTTTCCCCGGCTTTCAGGCCGACCCGGTCAAACACATTGGCCCAAACGGTCATCATGGCTTCCGGCACGCAGCCGGCCTGATCCAGACCCATACTGTCTGGCACCGGGAAGAGGGAGCCCGCATCGACGGCGACATATTCGGCATACCCACCGCCCGCGAGCAGGCCGCAGACCTTGTCGCCCGCTTTCCAGCGCGAGACATCGCTTCCGACCGCTTCGACCGTGCCGGACACTTCGAGACCCAGAATGGTCGAAGCGCCGGGCGGCGGGGGATAGGCGCCTGCGCGCTGGACGAGATCCGCCCGGTTGAGGCCGGAAAAGGCCGTCTTTACCAGAACTTCGTTCGCGCCCGGTTCCGGCTTTGGCAGGTCTGCCAGGTATAGCGGCCCGTCTGTCTCGATTTCGACGGCTTTCATCGTCTCGCCCATGTGCATGACTCCCGTGTTGAGGAGTCGCATGTAAGGCCTGTTTCTGCTTTGATGAACCCCAAGAGACGGATCAGGAGGCGATGATGGCGATTTCAGATGAAGAGCCGATCCTCGTTAACACACCGCAGACGTTGGAGCAGATGTCGGTGGAAGAGCTGGAAATGCGGATTGCCGCATTGAAAGACGGTATTGCCGCCTGTGAACGGGAAATCGAGAAGAAACGGGCCCAGAAGTCAGCAGCCGACGCGCTGTTCGGCGGCGGGGATTAAGCGGACGGAAACATCGGCATGGTAAAACATGCGTTGGCGTCCAGAATGTCAGGAACAGATTTATGGCAGCGGAACAGTCGCAAGGCGAAGGCATGAGCATGTCGGACGGGTTCACCGGCGGCAAGCTGTTCGATACCGTCTTTACGCGCGGCATGGCGCTGGTGGAGGAAACCGCCACCTATCTGGACGGGCCGGGCCGCGAACACGCCAAGACGCTGGAGCGGGAACCGGGGCTGACCTATGCCGCCTGGAGCATGGAGCTGACGACGCGCCTGATGCAGGCGGCGAGCTGGCTGGTCATGCAGAAAGCGGTTCGCGACGGTGAAATGCGCCGCGAAGAGGCAGCGGCCCGCAAATACCGGATT
>MDSY01108752.1_pt1 | contig 60453 bp, 34 predicted proteins | sample 811131 | NCBI WGS metagenome assembly MDSY01 (sample SAMN05326643, study PRJNA326480) | marine metagenome | isolation source: seawater | place: Atlantic Ocean: South West | collected 2010 | reverse complement strand
CATTGATCGGTACACGGAGCGGCGATCGACGAGCCTGTCGCCGATCAGAAGAGGTGCCGTCATTACTAGCCCCGACGCCGTCACTTTGGTTTTCACACCTCCGACTTTCTTACCGACCGGGCCTTTGCCTTTCGCAGGCTTGGCTTTCTTCTTGCCGCCCCCAGCCCCCTTAGGGCCCTTCTTGGGGGCGGACTTGATCATCGCGTCGAGGGACTGGTCGATATCCATCGTGAAAGCGCGTGGGGGAATGGCGAGGGCATTCTTTCCACGTGGAATTATTCGAACGCGTTGTCTTGAATCTCGATTGCGCGCCAAATCTGAAATTCCATGTCAGCCGAGATCAGTGGTTGTGCTTTTTCTGGAGCTGATCCGATCGTCCGCTGCATCAGAGCGAGACGCACGGGGAAGGCGCGCGTGGATATTAGATTCTCGGACAGCCGCCAAGCGTCTCACGACGATGCCTACTCGACGCCCTCGTGCTGGGGCAAAGGCGGCCGCTCCCGCATCAGCCCAGGACACGCTTACCCCCCACGTGTTGCTTCCGCAAAAAACGAAAGCACACGGAAAGAACAAGAAAACCAACACGATCGGCGGAACCACGGTGGCGACGGTTTCCGTACACGACGCGGTACAGAAACTACACAAACAGAAACACACATACATAAGACAAGCACGCACGAATAAATACACGACAACGAAAGGGACGTTACTCAAGTCGCCAAAGCCCACCGCGCGCGTGTACGTCCTGACGTATTTCTTCAGCAGTTTGACGATCGATAAGCAAAAACTTTTCAATACGATTCCACACGGCTGGCTCGGCAGCACAGCGGCGGAAACCCTGGGTCTGCCTATTTGCCACAGCAACGTGCAGCTGCAGAGCATAACCGACCCTGGCGACATCGCGGAGTTCGGGTTCGAAGGAGGCCCACGGGAAGGCACCGGGGTGTACCAATGCGCACCCGGGGCTAACCCGCATTTAGCGCTGTGCCGACAGCAAAAGTGTTTCATAGGCGAAACGAGTTTATCGCATGAACAGTTAGTTGAGGTTATTGGTAAATTAGAAACTGAATGGACCGCGCCAAGGTACCACTTGTTAAGTAAGAACTGTAACCACTTCGTTGATGCTTTGATTCGGAAATTAGTGGTGGGTAAACAAGCGCCAGCGTTTATTAACAGGGGCGCGCGGTTACTGTGTAACTTTCCGATTCCTGGTTTGAACATTTTGCCTAGAATGGTTTCGAGATATCTTCCCTCAGGCGGTTCCTGGACCGCGGGCGCGGTATGTTCCATGGCACAAGAGGAGCGGCAGTTGATAGGCGTCTCGGATTTTCACGATTGGGAGGACTGGAACGATGACTTTGAGAAAGAAGACGTCATTAACTCATCATTAACTCAAGAAAAGAAGACGTCCACGGTCAAAAAAACCAAATCCGAAACTCGAGCGTCGTCCCGAGACCCGCTAGCGAACCACTTAACACCGGTACCGCTGTTAGGGGAACACTTGAGTAAACGGTTCAGGGGTGATTAACTAGACTACTAGCTATATCATAACTTGTTGTGATCTCTATTATTTTTCACAGTACTATTGTGCGACTATTAACGTCCTCTTAAACGTCTAAAAACCCGGCGCTTAGTTTCTTCAAGTCTTGGCTTTTAACTTTTGCGTTTTTTTCTACGTGCGCCGCGACTAACTGGTCATACGGCGTGTACTTTGCTTCGAAGGTTACTATTCTCTTTTCTTCATCGAACTCACAAGTAGCAGTACTGCCCTCCACCGCGAACGGAAATTGAACACGTGTCTGTTTATGCCCAGGCATGTCCACCGTCACGCCCTCCGTGACGCAGTGCACCTTGACGTTTTCCAGGTTAATGTTTTCTGGGATTTTTATGGAGCACATTACGCTAGTCACCGGTTTTCCAGTAAATGACAACTCGTACGTAACCTCAGGCAACCCGTCAAACGCAAAAGAGGAGAGCTTTTGGGTTAACGAAGCAGATTCGTCTCCGAGTGTGGAATTTTGTGGACTCAAGCCCGTACTGGTTCCAAATCCGGTTGTCACATTTTTTGTTTCTTTTTTCTTTTTTTCCAAAAGAAGCTTCTCCTCTCGCGCCGCCGCTTCCACCCTGACCTGCTTTTCGCTGCGCCGCGGTCGCAGGGGAAAAACAACCTCATCATCAGGCGTGTCTATTTCTTCAATCATGGATTTTTTGTCCACCCGGATCCACTGGGGGATAGGTTTAGGGTTTAGGTTTGAGTCATCCCCCCCAACATACCGCCTGTGCGGAAGCTTATACTGCGCGTCCAGGTTTTGTGAATACTTCTGGCCGATCCATTGGAGCACGAGCTCGACGAGAAACACTTTTAACCGTCGAGTTACCATCGCCTGTTTGACGACATCTAGGTTGAAAACAGCGTCATATACTGTGCACGGTGTGCCCTTTTTGTCCAACTCATTCCTCGCGTCACTTACGCTCAACGGAAATCGCAAGTGTTGCACTGATTCCGGGTCTTCCAAGTTCGCGAGCGCGGTGTCTACTTCCTTGGGAACCTTCCCGTTCGCCCAGTCGCTTCCCGGTTGTTGGATTTTGAAATGCCCGCACACGTTGATGAACACCTTCCTTCCGGCGTCATTCACGGTCTTCACCACGAACCCGGATTCGGGGTTGATCTCTTCGCGGTCGGTTTTGGGGAGGGGGGCGGTGCCGGAGTATGATGGCACGCCGGGCATTTGACCATTTGAAGGCATACCGCCATTCGAAACATCGCCTCCCATCGCGTTCGCGAACGCAGCCGCGCCGCCAGTTCCCGCGAGCAGCATCTCCTTCAACACATCCACCCCGCCCGCTCCGTCCGTCAGTGATTTGAGCACCCCGGCGAGCTCGGGAGGTGCGCTTTCGGGGTCCAAACTCCCGCCCATCGCGGTATACTGCTGAAGAAATGCGAAAAACTCATCCGGGGATGCGGGATCGCTGTCCCCTGCGTCCCCTGTCCCCGCTGTCCCCATTCCGCCATCCCCGGAAACACCGAACGCGCTGGAAGACGCGCCGCCGCCGCCCAGCATCTCGCCCACCAGCCGCTCCATCGCGATGGTGGGAAACGCGACGCACGGTCTGATCGCAGATCGGAGGGTTGACCGATTGAAATGAGAAAACGAAGAGGCTTGACTTGTGAAAATGTTTGCTTTTACTGCGAAAAAAATAGTGCTACCCCACCCTCTATGGCAGAAAGTCCAGCGGCCCCGCCCCCAAGGCCACGGCTTCTACGATGAACCCGAAGCTCGCAATCATCGCAAGGCGGCAGTGCTGAATTTCGATCGTCTTCAGCACGGCTAAATCCTCACCCGAAACGTTCGCGCCAATTCCAAGCGGGTCGAAAAGTTTTCCACCCGGGTACATCCGGTCCAAATTCTCAAATCGCTCCAACTTGTATTTCCCCGTGCGAAGTAACTCGGCGATTAAAAATAAAGGCAGGTGGATGATAGGCAGCCACACAATAGCACTCGGAATCGCTTCGCCGAGATAGGTCAGTTCAGGGAACACTCCGGGGCCGGAGAAATCGACCGAGGTGTTCCACCAGTGCTGGCCCGGGGAGCCGAAGATGCTTAGCTTCGCGGTGCATTCCGGCACGAGAACTCCAATTGCGGCCAGCATAGCCCACCGCCCGTGAATCAGCTCGCGTTCTCGAAGCTTCAGGATATCACGCTGCGCCCCCATCTGTAGAGGGTCCCACCCCGCGTCTCCGGGCATCTCACCAGTCAAGTAACTCGGCACAGCTTCTGGGCCGGCTAAATTCAGCAACGCGTTTGGCATAAACTTTTGCCGAGTTTCGCCGTACAGATTTTCGTTGCGAAGGCCGGTTCGGCGGACCGCGGAAGTCACGACCAATGCTGCGGTGCCGTCAGACCAATAGGCCATAGAGGTCTCTGGGTTGGAACTGGTCGTCACGCCGTTCACGGTCATCGCGTTGGAGGTGACAGGGACTCTGGTTTCTGCTGTACCAGATGTGGTACTGCGCATGACACCGCCACCGCCGCCACCCGCGTCGTCCTCATCATCCTCCTTCTTCTTCCCTCTAGCTCCTCCGTCATCCATGCTTTCGCTCCCGTTCCCTCCCGAATCCACACTCCCAACCGCCCACCAGTCCTTCCCCTGGTACCCCGGCATCATCCCCTGGCTTTCCGCGTTCGTGACGTCCTTGGCGAACGAGGAAAAGTTGGGTTCCTGGGGCGGCGCTTTTCTTGCGAGCTCCTCGACTGATTTTTCTGATTTTTCCGTCTCGTCGCCGAGCGCTTTGAGTAAAGGGAAAGCGTAGGCTTCCGCTAATCTGATACCCGCCCCCGCTGACGTTAAATGAGTCAACAGCAGCGCTCTCAACTCCCAGTTCCCTTGGATGAAACACGTCAGCGCGAACACAATCAGCTTACTTGAACTCAAGTCGTTGGAAAGAAACCCGGCGCTCAGTTCCTTCGGGAGTCCGAAAAACGTGCTGAAGAAGTTTCGCATTTGTTTAATTCGCAAGCTCATCAACAGTTCCATGCCGAACTGGTAAAAACCAACCTGCCGCCGTGGTTCGTCGCCCCACAGAACGTCCCAGCCAGCGGTGGATGCTTCGATTGACCCACCGTTCTTGAGTCCTTCAACCACGGCGTCTGCGAACTTCGGGGCGCGGCGTAAGGAGTTGACGATTGAATACCCGGATGCGGGGTGCACTAATCCAGCCGCCGCTCCATACGCCAAAGTCCGCTGCGGTGACACCGGCGGCGTCCCCCCCAGCGGGATCCAGCTCGCTTCCTCTTCGATTATGTTCTCCGCTTCCACGGGGAGGCCCATGCGCTTGAGACGGCGGTATAAACGTCGTTTCAGCTCGTCAAACGGCACCTGCACTCGCGCGACTAAACACGTCTCTTCCACGAACACCGTATCCTTGTCCACCGGCAGGACGTACAGGAAACTCGGCACGCGCCACACGCCGTCGCCGCCTTTGATTTCAAACTCCCCCTCTAACTCAGGGTCGGATTGCCGAAAGTCCATGAACACCGCTTTGTTCACTTCGAACGGGTGGTTGGGCATCTTGACCTCAACGCCGTACGCGGTCTGCCAGCCAGGCGCGGGCCCCTCGGCGTACCGCAGCATATCGCGGTTGTGCCCCGTGGAGCACACCACGATTGACGACGTCAGCGAGAAGGAGACGGCGTTGGATTCAGATTCATCATCCCCGTCGTACTCCGCGAGCGTGCCTTTCAGCACCGAGGGCTGGCCATCCTCCTTGTGCACGACCTGGTCCACGAGCCCGGGTAAATACTTGACTCCAGAAGCGACGCACCGCTTCAACAGCTCTTCACGTAGTCTACGTCTACAGACCTGTCCATAAGGCCTTCCTAATCCAATCCCGCCCGCCGGGTCGTAATCGTTGAACCAAACCAACGCGTCTTCGTACTCGTGTAGGAGACAATCCCTGAGTCCTAATTCGTCAAACTCATCCAGCCACACGCCGTAGTTGTTGACGAACGGTGTGTCTGGGGCGACTAAACCTACCGAGATGCCCTTCTTGGCCATCTCTGCGGCGACGGCGAGCCCGGCGGGTCCAGCCCCGACAACAATCGCGTCGACGAAATCGCCGTCAGATAATTTAGGCAACACCTCCACCAGCGGCGCTTGGTCCTTGAAAATCTTCCTTTGCTGGAACTCGATCCACTCCTTGTCCGGTCTTAATTTAGACGCGACTCGGGGAGTGTCGAGATCGCCTCCAACTAACGCGGTGAAATCAATCGCGCTACCCGTAATGGGCTCGTCGCACGGGTTTTTTGAATTACTTTTTTTTGAATCCGGTCGCGGAATCGGCCCTTGCCCAGGAATGGTGTCGTCGTTCGGGTCGGTCTTGACTAACGCCATGCCCCCCCACTTTTGTGAATCAAACTCGTTCCCCGCGCCCGCGAAGTTCTTGATGAAGCTCACCATGAACGGCAACGCGCTCCACACGAAGTTGAAGCGCATGTAGTTTGAGAACTTGAAAAACAGCACGCCGCCCAACTTGATCAACCCAGCTGGTTTAACTCTCCAGCTCAAAAAGCCGCCCCAGATGTCCTGACCCATTTGAAAAAACGTGTCGAAGAATTGGCGCGTGCCTTTGATATCAAGCTCCATCAGCGTCTCCATGCCAAAGCACATGAACGTGCGCATTCTGAGCTCGTCGTCCGGCCAGATGGATCTCCAAACTTTTTGAGAAACAACGTCGGCGTTGATCTTTTCATCCGGGGCGTTCATCGTGATCTCCTCGGCTAACGTATCGACGAGTGATCTTACAGAAAGTAAAGTCTTGGCGACCATGAACCCCGTGCTCGGGTGCACCATCCCCGCGGTGCCGCCCACGCCTAGGGCGCGTTGCGGCAACGTAGGTAAGACACCGCCCATGGGAATCAAGCAATACTCCTCCTCCTCCACGGATTTTACCGTGATACCCAACGAGTCCAACCTCTGTTGTAACTTCACCTTCAGATCGTCAAACTCCAGCCCGGGGCGTTCCACCAAACTAGTCTCTTCAAAGAAAATCTTGTTCTCACCAAACGGCATGGCGTACAGAAACGTGGGGTGGTCGTCGTTCATTTTTTTGTGTTTTTCGTCTAAATGCGCGTCTCGCCAGTCCATGAACAGCATTTCGTCCAGCGGGAACCCGTGCGGTTCTTGCGTCTCGCACACGATCCCGAACGCGGCTTGGTAGCCGGGGGTGAAGTCGCGCTCGAACTCCACGATCTTCCGCACGTGGCCCGTCGCGTCTAATACCATCTTCGCGTGGACCTCCAGGATCTTGGAGAATTCAGATGTCTTGTCTTTAGATGCATTAGACGAGTCACTTCCACCCTCTACGTCCCCAAATGTTTTAATCTTCACGATGCTTCCGTCCGATTCGTGCGTGACGTCTTCCACGGCGCAGCTTCCAAACGCGACGCCTCGCTCGACGCATCTCGCGAGCAACTTGTCCTTCAGCTTGACGCGATCTACCTGCGCGTACGGTCGGTCCAGTTGAATCCCCTCCGGGTGTTCATCGTCAATCACCACCCTGGCTTTGGGCCACACGTTCGCGAAACAGTCGTCCAACCCCAACTCCTGAAACTCATCCACCCACACGCCGTAGTTGTTGCGCCACACCGCTAACGGTTTCGGGTCCACCAACGCGACGCGTAAGCCTTTTTCTGACGCTCGGTCCGCCGCCGACAAACCGGCGGGGCCGCAGCCCACGATTAGCAGGTCGTAGCGGTCTGTTTGTGAGGTTTGTTTTAATTGCGGGAGTTCGTGCACGTGGGGCTTGTGCTCCACGGGTTTCGTGGGGGAAGGGGGTTTCGTGGGGGACGCTGTAGCATTGACACTGAATGGAAGTCGTCCGCTCCGTGCCAAAGGCTGTCGGGCGCGTGCGCGAAGCTTGCTCGTTTGAGCAGAGCCTTGGACCCTGAGTTTGAACCACGCGCGTGTCACGACACGCGGTCCCCTTGCGTGCATGGCGCGTCGGGGAGCCGTGACACGCGCGTGTGCCACAGGGGCGACGGCCATGGTCGACGACATCACCACGGCTTGCGCTCAGTCGTTATCCCGAGTATATCCAAATCTGAGGCGTCCTGTCCAAGCGTACGGGCGTTTACAAACCACCGTGCCCCGGCGTTTCCGAGTGAAAAGTCTCGCAGTCACGCCGAGAACACCCAAGTCGGTCCGTGCACCGCTAAGGGACCGGCAGCGATGGGTACCACCACCGCGCGCGTGCCTTGTGCGGCCGGATAATTTGCACGCGTTGAGAAAATCAGGCCACACGATTGGCCGGAGATCGACTAGATCTCTGCCTAAAAGCCCATACGGACTTTGATTGAAATTTGCATTTTCAAGGTATCGCAAAACACGTCAACTTCTTCATTTGGATTGAGCGCGACCTGAGGGCGTCATGCCTCCCCCCGGCCCCCGGGGTGCTGGTGACTCCGGTCGGGGCGGTGATACGAATAATGACCCTGTACCTTGGGGCTTCGTGATGGCCACCTCGCCCTCGTTGTTCTCCAACCAAACCGGTACGATGGAAACGAGAACGACGGAAGTCAGGGACAAGAGGAATCGCGCTGCGATTCGCACGGTGGGGCGGTCGGGAACGGTGTCGTCGTTGAGCGATTCGTTGAGGTTGGAGACACGCGGCGGGTTGGGTTCCAGAACCAACACCGGGTACACGCGAAAACCCGAAAACGACGTTTCCGCGCTGTCATCCTCCTCCGATACCGACGACGACGATGAATCCAATCGACAAACTTTACGTGAGTTGTTACGCGAGCGAAACAAAAAAAGCTACAATCAAAGTTATGCCAACCACGACCACGACGCGGGAGCGGAACGTACCAGAAAATCAACCGCGGATGCACTCAGTGCGGATATAGGGCAACACACAACGCAAGCACGTGAATTGCTTGACCAATATCCTATGGGCAAACAGTCTGGTTTCCGAACCCCGTCTGGGGCGAAAGCGCCGGCCACGACCCCCGCGATGGTCGCCACGCCCGCGTTCTCGATGACCAAAGATGAGAACGCGGAGAGACAACATCGCCTCGAACGTCTCAAAGGCGCCCGGGGTGACGTACTCAACGCTGCCGGCCAGCGCACGTTAGCAATTAAACTGCAAGCCATGGAAGAACCGCCTATCATGATGACCCCCGTGCAGCGAAAGTATCTTCAAAAGTGGGTGGACAAGCAGCGAGGGACACTAAGAACGGTAGCAGATGTAGCTCTAGCCGCGCTGAAGAAAGCCAAGAGCGACGAGAAATACGCAGCGCAGGTGCGAGCGGAGAGTGAGCAATCCAGACTGGCACGGCTAGAAGAACTACGCTTAACGCAAGGCGATTTCAAGCGTTCCGATCCGCGAGTGCTTTGGAAGAAAGCATCCGACGTGGTGCGCTTCGTTTGGTACGTGAAAAGATTGTTGGCAATGACTAAAAAGGCCAACGCCACCGCAGCGGTGCGGGCGCAGAAAATGGAGAGGCTAGCGGCGGAAGCTGCGGCTGCTGAAGCGGCTGGCGAAACTATTAGCAAAAGCTCACGAAGGGAGTCTAATAATTTAGACTCAACTTCCAAGGATGACCCCATCACGCTGAATGAGATGGAGAGGAAAAAAATTGCAGAGTCGCTTTTAGTTACGAAGCAGACGTTGTCGAGTAGATTTGGGGATAATTCTGGATCCTTCGGAAGTGCGTATGGTAAAGGTGTTACGGCTAACTTTATTTCCGCTAATTCCGTCGCTATTGAGTCGTCTAACTCCATGGGAAGCGACGTGAGTGATGCGTCATTATTCACCCCAAAACTAGGCCAGCAAAACGCCAAGCTACTTAAAACCGCCGGCCGCAACAGTAAATCCCTAACCCCCGAACAGTACAAAGAGCTAAGCTTCCACTCTAAAGAAGAGGAAGAAAGGGAAGCCAAGGAACGTTTCGTAGCCCTAAAAGCGCAACAGGAGTTTCACTGGAGGCCTGTTATCCGGGTGCGGCTTGCTAATACATTGCCGTTAGAGTTGTTTTTTGATGACGATGATGAGTATGACGATGCGGTGATCACGGCTGGAAAAACTTTGTGCGACGCCGGCGTGAAAGAATCTGGCGCGCGCGCAGAGACGTACGCCTCCGACGGCGCATCTGATTTTTCCCAGTTTGACGATTTCGGCAAATCAATCAAACAGCCGGTTGATAAATGCAAAAATACCAGAACAAGTAGCTCTGGGAAAATTGTGGAAGTTATGGATGAGGAGACGGCTTTGAAAATCGCGCTCGACCGCCGGCGACGCGCGGCGAAACTTTCCCGGGCGTACGATGCCAATTTATTACAAGCCACGGATGACCTCTCTTCTATGAGTAATCAGTCAGGACGAAACAGCAGTGTTCTGAAATTACGCACTAAATCCTTCGCCTCGGTGTCTGGGAAGATCGTGATGAAGGATGCGCTGGGGTGGCGGGGGGGGTCTGGTAAAGATGGAGGAGGACAGAAACACACGAATGGCAGTTTTTCTATGCCCAAAAATGTTACGGCTCCCGCGCCGATGCGGTTCCACACTTCGGACTTGGACAGAAAAACGTTCGACAACTTCGGGAAGGTTGACGGTTTGGATTCTCAGCTATATAAACTACAGGTCGCTGGTGATAAAAAAGAAAGAACCGAGCACTACGGCAAGTGGTACATCCCGTCTGCGAAGCGGTCGACGCAAAAATACCAAAGCTCGGAGAAAACCTACTTTGAAAGAAAAGGGGGGGCACAAGCCGCGGAGATGAAGCAGCTCACGAAAAGAGAGAGCGCTATTGCTACTAAAAACTCAAAGAGCTACGCGGCGCGGCTATACAAGAGCTGGCTTGATGTGCGAGTCGGGATGGGCAAACAGTCTGGTAACGGTGACACGAAAAGCAAAAGTGTTCGCATTCCAGAGTATTTGCAATCCGTGGAGCCCTCCGACGACGCGGCTGACTGGTGGCCCGTGTCCACCGCTGAGTCGGAAAACTTCAGGCTCAAGGCCGGCGGGGGGTTGAAAGCAAAGGAGAAATGTGACAGCTCGTTGAAGTTTGCGAGTTGATAGCGTAAGTGTTGTAAGGTACCGTATCCATTGTGCCATTCCCGGAAATCCTCGAGATACTTTTAGAGTAGTTTATTTGAGTAACGTACGTAGGCTGTATCCGACCCGATTTTTTCTTCTTGGAAAAGCCAGTGCAGTCCGATAAAAACGCTTTTATTGGACGACGCGACAGACAACGACAACGACTGTCCGACGCAGCGTCTCTCGTATTACTCGTGCTCCATATTCTTAACCTGGCCACGGAATAGTCGTGCGTTCCGAGAAAATAGTTGAACGATGTTGAACCAGTTGTCCGGCTCGGGGGCCCCCCCCCCCCCCCCCCCCTCGCTTCGATGTATCGCGCGGACGTCGCGCACATGTCTGCGGATGCGCTGTACGCGCGACAAGATATGGGACTCACCACGACCCCTGAGTGTGTTCCCCGGCAACTCTCCGCCGCGTCAAGGGACACGTCCAATGGAAATATTTACGACAGTCTGGAGGCCTATCTGTACCACCACGGACACGTGGTGCAGGACAGACACGCCGTGTCCCGTGTCAACGCGCCACTGTTAGTGCCCGAGGCGCTGCTAACCACACTAGTGGGAACACCAGTTCCCCCTGTTTGCGCGGAAAGACCAGTTCCACCTGTTCCCGCGGAAACGCGAGCGGCACACGCACAAGCGCCGCCGCAAACCCAAACGCAGAACAACCCAAAACCTTTCCCCCTCCCCGAGTTAGAAACTCAAACCACCCAAGAGCTGGAAGAGCGGTGCGCCGAACTCAACGACCGGGCTGTGATGGAAGCACAAAAACCGCACGCAGATGCACCAGTCACCGCGTTACGATTGCTCAAAGAAGCGCACCAGGTCAACGCGCGAGTACAAGCGCTGCTCAACGCCGCGATCGTCGCCGAATCAAACGTCGACGACGAAAGCAACACACACATAGTCGCGTCTCAAGCATCAGCCACGCGCCGCCGCGCCGCCGTGGACGCCGCGCTACACGCGAATACCGCTGATATCCTCCTCGACTCGCGACTGCTGGACCGGAAGCTCTCCGTGGCGTTCGCGGAAGCTCCGCGGCACGCGCTGCAGCACGCGTTAAAGGCGTGCGACGCTGATTTACTCGCCGGAGCGGACGCTGAATCCGCGGCGTTCTCGATTGATCTCGCCGCGCGCGCGTTCGAAGCCTTCGGCAGACACGACGAAGCCGCGCTGCACAGACAAAGGGCGGAAGCAGTGCGCGTTGCGAACAGGCGAAGCGGGGTGGAGTAGGGGTTTTGGTGAAGACACGCAAATGTGGCGAAGAGGCGAATACAAAAGAGGAAGAGACTACATACAAACGAGGGAGATGCAAATCTCATTACCCTAGTGAAGAAGAGAAGAAGATACGAGAGACGATACATACGGGAATACAAATTTTATTACCCCACTATATCCGGCGCCGGTCCTAGGTTTGGTTGCTCTAACCGGTTCGGGTCGTCCAGCCCCAAGTCCTCGAGCGCAGCGTCGTCCGAGCGCCACCCCTCTCGCACTTTCACGCCGAGGTCCAGGTACACGGGCCTGCCCAAAAACTTTTCAATGTCGAGCCGCGCGTTCGTGCTTAGCTTCTTCAGCGCCCGGCCCTCCGCGCCGATCACGATGCCCATCTGCGACTTGCGCTCCACGAACACTTTGGCCATGATTAGGTCTTTCTTCACCCCGTCGCGTTCTTTGTGCGACTGCACCCATACTTGGGTGGCGTACGGAATCTCCTGCTGGTACTGCAAAAATATTTTCTCGCGGATAATCTCCGCGATGAAGAAACGCTCCGGGTGTTCCGAAATGGTTTCCTTTGGGTATAACGTGGGGCCTAGTGGGAGGTTCTCGACTGCCCAGTTCTTCGGCGAATTCGTTCCCACGTCCGCCAGCGCGGAAACGGGGAACACTTTCTTGATTTCCGGGAAAAGGGTTTCGAATTGTTTTTTTAACTGTTTGATTTCTTCCACTTCCAGTAGGTCGCACTTGTTTAATATAACCCCCACGGGTACTTTGATCTTAAGGTTCTCAGGTAACAGACCCTCAAAATTACCAAGCGGATCACGACTCGCGTCTACTATAACGAGCATAACGTCCGCGTTGGCGATCGCGTTCCGCACCGAGACTAGCATCATCTCGTCCAGTTTGTTGAATTCCTCTCGCATCACCCCAGGCGTGTCCAATAAGACCATCTGATACTCCTCTTCACTCACGATGCCCAGAATCCTGTGTCGAGTCGTCTGCGGCTTGTGCGTTACTACGGAAAGCTTGGTGCCGACAAGGGAGTTCATCAACGTTGATTTGCCCGCGTTTGGGCGGCCGACGATGGCGACGTAACCGGACTTGTGCCCTTCGGGATCTTTTTCTAACAACCTTGCCGCCACAGTACCGACAAGAGGGCCGTCCCACAGTTCGTCTTCATCGAACGATCCTTCTTCCTCATCATCATCTACATCATCTGGATTGAAGTCCTCGCCGTACAACTCGCGCATGTCGAACACCACGGGGTCGTCGTCATCGGCATCTTCGTCAACATCATCGGCATCGGTCACCGCCGCCGCCGCCGACGAGGCTTCGTCGGTGCGTGCAGCGGGGGGAGCGCGCTTCGGGAGCTTGCGCACGCGTCTCTTGAACTTTTCCGTTGCTTCAGGGTCATCGTCGCTGGCCCTGGTGACGACAAAAGCGCCTCTTGTCGCACCGCGCGTGCCTCTCACCCCGTACCCTGGCGCGCACGGAAAAGCGCGTGCGCCCTTCAATCGGTACGATGCCTTCGCAGAAGGGGGGGACGCGGCGGCGACATGGCGGGGCGACGCACGTGACCCCCGCACAGGGCGAGCCATACAAATGCACGCGGTTGATGCCGAGGCGAACATGGCGACCGCAACTCGTTGTGATGACATCCGCTCCAGGTGGGGGACACTTGTAGGGACTCTTTTCGCTTTTTCACAATCGCGTTTTCGCGGCTATTATATTTCGTGGCACCTCGAGACTCGTCTCATCTCGCGCCGCGCACCCCCTCGGTCGCCATGGCCGACGATGACGCGCCGCAGACCCTCGCTGAGATGCGCGCGAATCTCGCCGAGTATGAGGAACAGCTGGTGCAGGTACGATTGATGCGAATAACAGCTCACCTCGTCCCACCAGATGGACATCGAATGATTACGCACGAACGTTCTTTCCGTTTCCGATCGACTCCAACTTGACCCCCCACCCTGACCGATACCTTCCCCCATCCCTTCACAGGTCGAGCAGCTGCTAGTCACCGAGCCTATGAACGAGGAGTACGTAGATGTCAAGGCATCGTTGGTGGAGGTGATTGCCATGACACAGGACCTGGTGGACAATCATCCCGGGGTTGATTTGGGGACGGATGCTGGGGATGCCGGAGATGCGGATGTTATCGACGACAGCGTCGCGGGCGCGTTGTGCCAGTACCGAGCCGAAAATACGTGGCGCGACGCCGTGATGGTCGCGGTGCTGTCTAACGGGAAAATCAGAATCGTCCAAGTCGACGGGGACGAAGAGGTTGTGGACGTGTCACCGGAGGACGTAAGGGACCAGGTGGAGGACATTAATATTCATGAAGATGGCGAGAGGGACGCGAACGCTGAAAGCACCCAACCCGACGACGACGACGATTTCGACATCGCGTTAGACGAATCACGAGTACCCAAGGACAAGGGCCTGAATGCACCGAGAGAAGTGTACAGAGGCGTGCCTGCCCCCAAACGGTTGAAAGTAACGTCTACAGACGGCTCTGAATTCGAAAAAAAACAGCTTCCCGAAAAGTTAAAAATTCGCGACGGCGATGACGAAAAGGAACGCGAGCGAAAGAGAAAACAAGCAAAGACGTTCAAGGGCAAGCAGCGGATGGCTGAGAAGGATGCCGTTGCCAGCACCAAGCAGAGTGACTGGCAGAGCTTTCAGCAGAAAGTCGGGGGGAAGAAGAAAACTGGGTTCATGAGTAAAAAGGTTGGCACCAAAAAGGGGAGCATGTTTAAGAGTAAAGACTGATTCTTTTAATTCAACGTCATTCTAGTAACTCGAGAACCTGCTCGCTTCAAACGCTGGTTCGGGCTTGGTCGCGGTGTCGTCCGTCATATACCGCGACGGGGTTGATGTCCTCCCGCTTCCCCCGCAGTTCAGGGATTTACGAGTGCTGACGTTAGTAGTTGGGTTGGTCCCTGATGCATATTTACACAAGGCGTTCTTCTGGCTCACATCAATCAAAGCATCTGAGAAATCAGCGCCTTCGATGACGGCATCCCCTAGGTCACTACTCGTCAACACCACCCTAGTTAAAATCGCATCTTTAAAGTTGGCGTTGTTCAGCACAGCGCGGTCCATCAGGGCGTCGGATAAATTAGCGCCTTCGAAGTTCGCGGCGTACGCCACGGCCTTCATGAGATACGCGCCGGTTAAATTGGCGTTTTTCAAATTCGCTTTTCTCATCTCGGCGCCCGTGAAGTTGGACAACCGCAGATCATCGCCGTACTTTCCAACCACATCCGTGTTTGTTAAATCATAACCCCCGAACTGCTGGGCCGAACCGCGGTTGAACTCACCGCTTCGAGCGGCTTCACGGGCGTTCAGCTCAGCCATAGCAGAATCAGGGGAGGATAGAGAGAGGATCGACGCTACGCCAATTGCACCTACGCACTTTCCGAATGTTGCGAACACCGTGTTGTCTTTTTTCGTAGCATCATCATCGATGATGCTTTGACCTGACTTGGACACCGCTTGTGTCCTAACCGAACGTACCTTACGTGCTTTGCACTTCTTGCCGGAAACCGCGAGCCGGGCGGTCACTAGTGAGGGGGAGGTGAGAGAGGCTGCGATGGTTCAGAACATAAAGAGGGTCAGTGGGAATAGGATGATGAAAGGTCACGTGAAATCTCGGCACCAGATAAACCGCAGTCTCCGGAAGATGAGACACGCGCGGGTTCAATCCTTTGGAAACGCAAAGGGTAGTCTATATGGGTATATGGGCTCATGTGTGAAACGTACCCATTGGGCGCGGTGTGTCACGAACAGAAAACGTGCGGGCGCCGGTGGGTGTGAGGAGGGAAGCACGAGGATTGAACTTTTCGCAGACGTGGCCACGTCAGTCATTTTATCATCAGCGTGCCAGCAAAGTTTTTCTCGAGAATCAGATCACGCGGCGTCTTCAACCTCTGGCGAGAAGAGACTCACGCGCGTGGAAACAAGAGCAGGATGACGTGTTTGTACAGTACGCAAGACTTGCCTATTAACTCAACAAACGCCAAATCACCAAAGTCAATTCAGTCACAACGCCGCTACACCTCTCGCTCACAAATCACTCACTCTCTCCGTCTCGACATCGCGCCCTCATCGCTCGCCTCCCTCTGTTCTGTTTATTCTATTACATCGCGTACTTCCTGGTCCACTCTTTCGCGAGTTCATCGTACCGCGCCGGGTCGGTTTTAAAAATCTGCGCGATTTCCGGCACCAGCGGGTCATCTGGGTTAGGGTCGGTGAGGAGCGAGCAGATTGACAAAAGCACTTTGGAAATTGTCAACGCCGGGCTCCATTGTTCTTTCAGAATGTCCAGACAGATCGAACCCTGCGAGTTCACGTTAGGGTGGTACACCTTGGTTTTGAAGTTCACCTTGGGGGGCTTGAACGGGTAGTCGGGGGGGAACTGGGGGTTTTTAAAGAGGGGGGTAGTGGTTGTTAGTGTCGAGTCCATCGTCTAAATCCAAAAAAAACCAAAAGCTTGACTCTCTTTTGGCCAAAACTTCCTAGATCGGCTCTTGTGGGGGCGTTCGATCCGGAGCGCGTGGTACGCGTGTATCGATGACGCGTGTAGTTGCGTTGCGCGGTGCTTGATAGTCACACGACAAGGTGTACGCCATACGTGCTGAACCTATAGTCCCTTCGTACTTACGTGTATCGCGACGAAGAACAGCCCACCCTGGTAGGGCGAGTCCGACGGTCCGATGATGGTGGCGTCCCAGTGGAAAATGTCATCGTCCGCCCTCGGGCCCGCGCTGCACGACGTGGGGGGGTCCTTTTGTAAATCCTGTTGAGTTTTGTGGGTGTGATGTCCAGGTTAGTCGTTGCGTATGCATTGCGAGTGCTGCGGCGAGCGGTACACGGTCGGGTCGCGGGACTAGGAAGAGTTCCGGAGAGGTGTCACACGCAAACAACCGCGATGTGGCATCGAGGCGAGTGTTTCGCGCGGCTCCCTCCAATTCCCGGAAACCGGCTACTATGTCTCATCTCGATTGCGATCGGGTGCCCGAAACACCCTAAACACTTCGTAACGCGTACCTGTAACTCCTTGGTGATGCGCTTCGAAGCCATCGCGAGCGTCCGTGCTATGGGAGCGCCGTGAGTGTGACGGCGTAGAAGAGGTCGAAGGACTTTTGGCACTCGAGCACTCGATTTTTTTTTTGCAAAGCAACTTGCAACTTTTCACCTGAAACTGTCGCATCGCAGGCAATATGACGCATACCAAAAATGCGGGTGTCACCGTCTATAGACCCTCGATTTGCCCATACAACGGCGTCTGGTCGTTTTCTGTAGTAATCCGGTTTACTAAATTCCCCCGCCCTCCCCTCGGAGCGCCACTTCTCTCCGCGGGCTTCCCTTACAAGGAAGAGACCCAACGACCGATCGTATCGTATCACAACATCCCCAACCTCATCAACCTCTGAGCCGCAACCATGCCTCGCTCCACCTCCGCCATCGCCCTCGTGGCTTTGACGATCTTGGCCGCCGCCTCCGGCGTTTCCGCGCAGCACGAGCTTCACGGCTCCGGCACTACCAACCCCAGCAAGTTCTTCTGGAAGCTCATGGACCTGATGGAGGAAAGAGCGCGCCAGCCCATCACCATGACCTACCGTGGAGTCGGTACGTTGAGGATCCCAAGTCGCACGCCGTCCCCAATCCCCAAAACGCGTCGCGTCACTTTTTGGCAAAACCCTGACAAGACCCTTAATCCGCGTCTCTACCTGAATCTTCGACTGACCTTCCATCCCTTTATTATTCTCTAGGCTCCACTACCGGCCAATCCGAGTTCACGGGCACCGCTGATAACAACTATGCGCCCTTGAACCACTTCGGCGCTGGAGACATTCCCTTCAGCGCCACCGACCACGCCATGCTGTCTGCCGCGGCGGACTTCATTCAAGTCCCCTTCGTCATCGGCGGCATCGCGTTCTTCCACTCCGTGCCCGCTTCGTACGGCGAGATCGACCTCAACGCGTGCGTTTTGGCCAAGATCTTCAACCGGGATATCACCCGGTGGAACGACGCGGAGATCAAAGCCTTGAACCCCGGGTTTGACCTCGACCAGCCCATCACCGTGGCGCACCGCGTTAAGGGGTCATCCTCCACGAAACTCGCCACCACGTACCTCAACGCGAAATGCGAATCCGTTTGGACCGCTGATATGGTTGGCAGTACCATCGATTGGCAACCGGACACCGTCGCAGCTGAAGGCTCTGGTGGGATCTCTTCGTACCTCGCCGCGAACCCGTACTCCATCTCGTACATCGACTCTGGTCATGGCATCGCGTCTGGGTTGGGCGAAATCTCACTGAAGAATGCAAACGGGAAGTTCGTCAGGTCATCCACGGATGGCGCCATCGCCGCCGCCGCGACGGCCGCGAGCGGTACCGACAGAGACGCCGCCTTGTACACGAACTCATGGGACGCAGTTACGCTGATGGATCAAGCCGGGGATGAATCGTGGCCCATATGCACGTTTTCGTACCTGTACATCCGCAAGGACATGTCCGGGTACGTCGGCACGGGCGAGCCGGAAACCGCCGCGCTCGTCAAGGCGTTTGCACAGTTCGTGCTCTCTGTCGAAGCACAGGAGATGTTGCCCGATTTCGGGTTCGTGGGTATCCCCACCGCTATCCTGGAACAAGCCCGAATCGCGGTGAACAACATCAACATCGGCGACGCCACGGCGTGGATATTCGAAAAGGATACCAACGACGGGCTGAACATGCTCAATGGTTTAACCGACGCCTCCGACGTTATCGACGGGATGGCTACGAACGTGTTTTCTGCCAAGCGCATGGCGTACGCCGATTACGAGCGTTCCGTTATGGTCAAATCAATCGCCGAGCTTCAAGCCAAACTCGTGCTGATGCAAATCCAGCACGCCGCGCTTCACCCCAACGCGTGGTATGAGGACCCGAAGACTCAAATCGAAGGCGCCGCCGCGGTCGGTGCGTTGGGGTTCATCCTCGGATTCATCGGCCTCGTGTTAGGCGCCGTCTCCTTGACCAGGATCAAAGGACTCCATAAGTCCTCAAGTGGCGGCTACGCCATCTAAGGAAACTAATTACTTATCTAACGCACTTTCATCTGAAGGTACGCATCACGGAAGGTATTTAAGTTTTCCAAAGACACCAATACATTGCTTGTTTCTTTTCGACGACGAAAGTATTGTCGTTCGCTTTGAATGAATTTAATATCAGCCCTCGTGCGCGGACCCAAAGGATGACCTCCTTCCGCGCACCATCGATCCTGCCGAGCGCCCCCTTCAATGGGCGAGACACGGCCGATCCGTCGTAGCTTAGGGGCGAGAATTTGTAATATCAACGCAGACGCTCTCGCCCAAACGTTAATCTGTTTTTCTCACACCTGCACTTGTTCTCAAACTTTTCACTCCCTCGTTCTTGGAAGTGACAATCAGATTTTGAGGCGGAACGAGAGTCGCTCGCTCGGTTCCTCTTTTCAGCTCTATGTTCGACATCGGGACGCGCAGAGAGTGGCGCGCGACCCGCGGCGTTGCCACGAGGTTTAGTGTTTAGTCGTTCACGGATACGGACGTGTGCCGTGGCGACGAGAGGAGGGAACTACTGAGGTTGTACAGGGCTCCGGTGACACCGTCGGGACGGCACGTCGTTCGATCGGCGGGGATAGAAACTTCAAACAGTCTGCGTGCGAGGTGTCTCCGATCGGGGAGGGAGTACGTGTCGGGTGGTCGTAGACCGGGGGAAAGGTATCGCCATGTCCAGCGCAACGCCTGCGACGTCACTCGCACCCGCTGGCGCGACCGCGGTGGAGTCCGCGGTGAGCACCCCGGTGGAAGACGCGGTGCGTGTTCCGACCACTGGGGGTGTAATTGAAAACGCGGTACGAAACGTGGGGGATGAGAAAAGGACTGAAAACAAAGTCACCCAGAAAGACGTCAAACCGCCGCCACTCGTCGAGCCCGCGGTACCTTCCATGATAAGCAAGCCCAAGAAGCGCACGTACACGTTCGGTATGTATAAAGCGACGAAAATTGCGCTCGGGTTGAAGAAAAGAAAGAACGAGAACGTGGATGATATAAAACTAACACTCGTCGACGCGCCGGCGACGACTAAAAACGATTCCAAAAAATCAACCCGCCGGTCGCTGGATTTTTCCTTTTCCACGAGAGAAGGTGTGATTACACCTCCTCCGCCTCTTCAAACGGGTCCGTGGCACTTCGTAGAGGACCCTGTGCAATGGACCGGCCCGGCCGTTCCGCTCCGGGCGCCCGAGGAATCAACCGAACCGTTTATGACCGAAAAGGCGAAAACCAACTTCAACGGATTGAACCTTTTGCCGTGGGAAGGTGCACAGGTAGTGGGCCCCGAGATGGCGCGGATCATCGACGTCGGCTTGGTTGAGCTCGCGGTTGACGAAAACAAAAACAGACCGGACACGAAGCATTTGCCAGATCAAAACACGCTACACCACATGCGACGCGCGGTGGCTGACGTGTTACAAACGCCTTTGTTTTCCTTTGCTTTATTTCTGTTCGAGGGGTGCGAAACAGACCAGGCGGAAGCCTGCGACAGATTCCTGTTTCGGTTGCTGAAAGGGTGCGGAGGCGTGGTGTACTGTTCCATCACAGAGACTGGACAGAAAGCGTACGAAAAATGTACAGATAGTAAACTCACCGGTGCGGCGTTGTTCCTGAGGTGTTTCCTGGTCAGGTTCGCCAAAAGATTTCCCCAGCAGCACGGGTTTATTCATCCGATTATCGATTCAGAAACGCAGAGACAAAAACTCATCGACACGTTGCACGACGGGTTTCAAAGTTGGAGTTTCATGGAGGCTACCACGTCAGTACCGGCTGCGATCGTGGTGAGGATGACTAATGATGGCGTCCGGTCGTTAGTCAAAGCCCCGCAACCACACAGCTGGATCGCGGTGAACCACTTTTATGAGTTTTGTATCACGCAGCCGAGCCGGGAATTATCGGGATACCCGAGTATATTTATAATCGACCTTGGCAAACTCTCCATGTTCCTGTGCACCAAGCAGAACATCACCGCGATCGCTGGTCAGTTAATCGCCGCGATGTTCCACCCCGAGCCGTTCAGCGCGTTCGTCGTGGCCCACGCCCCGTCCGTGTTCCAGTTCGTCTGGGGCATCGCTAAGTTCTTTTTAACTGAATCGGCGCGGCAAAAGTTTGTCATTTTGAACGGCTCTGCGAGCTCGCACTTCCACAAGCAGTTAAAAGTCCCTTTAGATGAGATCCCGATGGCGGTGGGGGGCACGATGAACATTAATTTGATAACCGCGCCTGAGTTGTTGCGGTTAAAAACGCAAGAAAACGCGATTGCAGTGTACAAGGCGAAGTACGGGCCCGATATTTCAAAACATTTGCCGAGCTCGTTTCTTGAGAGTAAACCTCTGGCGGGGAGCGAGCTGTTCGTTTTGGACTCAGAGCCGGGCACGCCGACTGGGGACGGTGGGGATAAGAGCTCATCTCCGGGATGGGGAAGAAATGGCGAGATGCTGGGGAGCGGTGGATCCCCCGGCACTACTACCAGTCCTTATAGTCATGACAAACTGAAAAACTCGCGGAAGGGAAGCGCGTTGGGTGACAAAGCGAAAAAGCCGACGAAAAAGGATTTACAGTACAAGATATCGTCGCTCGCGGGGAAGCTAGAAAAAGCGGGTGTCGTGTCGCAGGCGCACGAAGCCGCGAAGCAAGCGGCGGTTGATAAGCTTCGGGATATGAAACGGCAACTCGCGAAAATGGTGCTGTGGCAAGTTGTCACCGCTTTAGTTTTATTAGCCGCGATGTGTGGGGTAGCTTGGTACGTGCTCGTGACGGAATGGAACGCTTAGGTTGTAACTCTTTTCCAAACTTATCACTCTGGGCATTTGCAATAAATTCTATTCTTGTATCACAACGTAGCTTCTTCGCTACTACTATCTCTTTAAAACTATTGTAATCACTGTTAATCCTTCAGGGTCAGTAACAAACAAGCCCCCCGTCGAATCCAGTGATCCGGATCAACGTCCGATGGCACGCGTATGTTCATTACGAAGTTCGTGGAGTGCCCCGTTGTGGATAAAATCCCGCGTCGATCCGCCGTCTTATATAACGGGCATTCATAATTCTGACCCTCCTTGAAGTCCTCGATGCGCGACGGGATCATGTGGAACCCAGGGGACGGGGCGTAGAGAACTTTCGGTTCGCTCTCGATGAGCGACTTTTTAGTGTCACTCCACGCCGCCCCATCAAGATACATGCCGAAGCAATACACCCCATCCTCCGGCTTTTCCTTTCTGGAGACGTAAAATTTCTCATCCTCTTCAAGAACGGCAAAGTCGAAATCAACCTTGTCGATTTCCACCTTGTGCTTCCGCGCAAAGTTTTGTTTGCTTCCGGTTAAAAACGCTTGCGTGAAGAAGAACGCGTACAACGGAAAGGTAGTGGGCACGCCGTCGTTGACCCATTGTTGAAAGAAAAAGCACCTTTCAACGAGCTCTTTGAAATAACTGCCCAAAGGTTTCAAACTGGGGAAGGATTTCTTCAGCCACAACGCCGGGACCTTTCCGTCGTAAAGCGCCTTGCCCACCGCGTCTAGCTCGTCGCTCATCAAAACTAAACCCTTGACTGCCTTTGAAAGGTTGATCAGGCTGGTTCGGACCACTGTGAGTAACGCATTGACCCTGACGAGCTCCTGGGTCAACACCGTGTTCATGCTTTCGAAATACTCGACGGGGTACGTTCGGCACGCTAACTCGACGTCGAAGTCGCTCGGCGTTTTTTGCAGAAGGTCAACCGCGACCTCGCCGATGGCTTCCTCGGGTGACTTTCCACCGACGCCGCTATCTCTTGATTGCGTCATTGAGAACGAATCGAGGAAGATATCGGTGTCCTTGACGTCCTTGGCGATGTCCGCGTTCGCGTGGAAGCCGTACACTTCAGGCGCCGCAACTCTCGGCAAACTCTCGATGTACTCTAAATAGCTTTCGTAACTTCCGTGCTCCGGGGCTTTATACACTCCCGATGGCGAGAACGCGTACATTTCAGACTCAATCTCGGGTGTGTAAAACAGCTTCAGGATGCACTCCACGGTAACTCTGTCGTGCCCATCAGTAACCTTGCCCCCGTAGTTGCACTCCCCGCACGTGTACCGTAAAGTTTCATACGGCGTTTCATTATATTCATCTAAAAACATTTTCAGCTGCCGAATCGAAATCCTCAAATCGTTCTCGTTGAACTGGTACGGGATGTTGAACCCGATGGCGCCGTACTTGGCTCTTTCTTGCACGAAGGAGTGGAAAAACGCCAGGCCGAAGACCATCTTTCTCCAAGCTTGATCTTTACTGCAGGTCTCGAAGAACTCCGAGTCCGATAACGGATCAGACGTGAACGTTCGCATCAGACCCGCTTTCAAACCCTTGGGGGCTTCGTTCGTCATCTTGACCGAGTTTTCCAATATGCTGACTGGGAAGATTGGCGAAGGGTAGGAAGTCAACCACAGCCGGAAGTTCTCATGGACGTCCTTTTGTTTGATCCTTATCTCGCACTGCTGCTCCAAATCAGGCATGAACGATTTCGCGAGGTGGCAGTTTTGTAACACAACCCAATTTCCGTTTTTAACGCCCGACTCGATTTGTTTCAGCGCGAACGGGCCTTGGCCTTGCCCCAAGGATACAGCCTCCACTTTCGTGGGGACCTCGGGGTCCCCGGGTTTAGCGCCGGGAACTTTCACGGTCTTGCTCTCCGCAAACTTCAGCAAGTTGGCCATTGGATCAGAGCCTGGACTTAAAATGAACACCAGCGGTATCCCCGGGGACGAATCTGCGAAACAGCTCTCTAGGTCGAAGGGCTGGGGATCCACGAACCTACTGCCCATCTCCTTCCCGACGTACTCGGTGATCGCCGGGACGACTTTGTCCGGCCGGAACGCGCGGATAATTAGCATTCTTTGAAGCTCTGAGAATTCCGTGTTGAACGGCTCTGGGAGCTGTTCAAATTGAGGTTCTGCTGAGTCATATAATACTTTCCATCTTGTCGGATCGGATATGATATCTTCTGGAACGTCCCCCTTCTCCAAAACGCTTTCAATCTTTGCCATCCGCAGCAGCTCGCCCCAGGTTTTGTCGCTGATCCAATCAGGCGCGGGGTTGGGCTTTTCAACGTCTCCGGTGCTTATTCCTCCAGTCAAGAAGAAACGCAACTCATCCGATTCGATACCGTCGCGTTCGGGCTCTTCGGGTTCGGGTTCGTTTTGCGCTTCGACTTCGTTTTCTTCGTTGGAAAAGTTTAACTCGTCGAAGGATTTTTTGGAAGCGTCGGAGTCGTCGTCGCTATTCTCGGCAGCTTCAGCAGCCTCCGCCTCCGCCGCGGCTTCCGCAGCTTTTTGTTCCGCCTTTACTTTTGCAACGGCTTCCTCCGCGTCCACGTCTTCACCTGCGGCAATTCGGGCGGCGCGTACCTCAGCCGCGCGCTTCGCTTCTTCGATTCGCTCAGCTTCTGCTTTTTCGGCAGCCGCCAAATCCTCTGCAAGTTTCACCTTCTTCTCCTCCGCTAAGGACAGCAACACTTTCGTAGTAATCAGAAACGAAAACAGAAGCTTATCGGCTTCGAACAGCGACCGGCACACGTTGGTGTACAGGAAGAACGTAAAGTGTTGTGTGATGTTTTTTAGCCTCAACGAAACCCGCGGATCCGTCGGCGCGTCTTCGATGCCGCGAATGAACAAATCGGTGAACCACTGCAGCGAGTACTGGTACATGTCGCCGATTGACGCCATATCCGCAACGCAGAAGAACATAATTGAGCTGTGCTTCGCGACTGGTCGGTACCCAGCCCTTGTGGCGTCAATCTTGGCCTCCGTGATGTCGGCTATTTTCTGCTTCTCGGATATTTCGTCCGACACGGTTTTGCTCGCGCTTAAAATCTTAACCGCGTTTTCGTCCTCCAAAATATTTCCCTCGCTCGAGCTCAACACCGCCAGAATTTGGTCCTCGATGTCGGCGAGTTGCTTTTTGTTCGAAGCGCCTTGGATTATGAGCTGGTTCTTTTCTTCCGCTAAATCGGGGCGTTCTTTAGCCACAACTACACCAAGTAATTGGTCCTCTAAACCGTCAACGGTGATCATAAAGTTAATCAAACTCACCTTAGTGCAAAGTTCAGGCGTGTAGTGCGGGTTCCTCAACTTGGTCGTTATGTAAAGCTTGAAGTTTTCGTGGTAAGGCACGGTAATGTCGCCGATTTTAATGTTCAGCGTACCACCTTGCTTAAATGTCTGCTTTAACAGTAAAGCCTCTAACGACGCGTCCAAATGCTCATACACGTTCTCCAACAAAACGGGCTTGCCGAACTCCACAGCGGTTTCCAGCTGGCGCGAATAGTTTTCGTCGCTTAGTTTAATCGTAATCAATCCGTTTTTGGATTCCATAGCCCTGACCCATTCATTGGCCTGGCTCTGCGGGTCGATGAACAGCGGCCACCGCCTGCCGTACTCCACCATCACGCCGTTCTCTGACGAAAACATGTCCTTGGGCAAGCCCTGGATGTTCCATTCCCTGATTTTAACTTGGTCGCCCAGGATCTTTACCAAACTGTACTTATCGTCGCACGTGATTTCTTTTTCTTTGCACAAAGAGATCCACTGCGCGGTGGTCACTTCTCGGTACGATGCGGAAAACGCGCCTAGATATGCGATTGACCCTGAGGACAACAAAACGTCCCCGGTCAAGGCTTCGTAGTCCACGATCAACCTTTGAGAAGCTTGTGTCCACCTGACCTTTTCACCCCCTAATCCTCCGATTAACTTCTCGGCGCGCTCCAGCTTCACCTTGCACATCTCCACGTCCTGCGTGAGTTTGTCTGAATACGCCTTCTTAGCTTCTAGATCGTCATTAAGCGCTTGGATCTTGTCAACCACTCGCTGCAACTCATCCTGCTTCTCCTTCAAAGCCGCCATCACAGATTCTAAATCCTTCTCAGCAGCCGCGAGTTGCAACTTCTTAGGCCCGACGACTTTCGCCACCCGGTCGTACGCCTCCATCGCCCTGACCCAGGAACAAAGCCCATACGCCGCTTTACTGGCTTTCTTAACAACCTTGAGCTGGAAGTCCTTCTTCGCGAGGTAAGGCCGTATCTTTTTAATAATCTTAGCCTTGATGTTGTCCTTGTCGTACTTCTTAAGGCTCTCTAAAAACTTGGGGTCCATCAACATCTTCTTCGCAGCGTCCCAGTAGTCGTCGCCCATCTTGCCGTCCGGGAGCTTCACCCTGGTGGGCTTGACACCCTTGCAAATGCACACGGCTTCCATGACTAGTTTGACTGGAGCGGGGGGACTGCTAAAGCCTTTAACTTGGCTAATATCACCCGCACTTAACGTATCTAGCGCAGCAATAGCCTTGTTAAGCATAGGCATGGCTTGCGCTAAGTCGGCTTCGCACTCGTCCTTGATGGCTTTGACCCGCGCGGCTTCTTCGGATGCGCTGGCTTCATCCTTGGCTACTAACACCTTAACCTTGTCTGCTTCGACTGTTTCAGCCGCAATGACGATCAACGCAGCACTAGTCTCCTCACCCGCTTTGACTAACTCAGGCTGTAACGCAGTCAATTCGTCCTGCATAATAGCGACGCTCTTTTCCGTGGCGACTAGTTTTTCCAACCCCACGTCGTATCGCGATCGCATGTCGTTGACGCTCTTCTGTTGAGTGGTGAGGAGGTCCTTGTAGGAACTGATTAACTCCAAGTACGAAGTAGGTGTTACGTAGAAGTGTCGTCTCGCTTCCGCGAGGTACCGGGCGGACAAATCCGTCACCATGGAGTGCATGCTCACGCACATCTCCGCCAACCGCGGTTTTAACTCCTCGGGCGCGTTCACCGTCGCCAGAAACTCAGTCGCGACGTTTCTCAAAGCGTCCACCGGCCAAGCTGAGAACCAATCAATCGTGGTGCACGTCACAAGGGACGGAAACTTACGAAGCCGCTCACGGAACGCCTCCCCTACTGGGGAAAAACACAAAACGACGTGCAAGTTCCGTCGCACTTCGGAAAAGAAAAAGTTGGTCATGGCGTCTCTGGATCCGTCCATGCCGGCGGCTTTCGCCCTGCCTCTGATAGTCTCAAAGATAGTCCCAAGGTCACCCGCTTCCATCAGGTTAGGCACTTCACCGGTGTTCAATATATTTGAAATGTCTTCCACGAAGAACTCGTGGTTGATTTGCGTATCGCTGAACAGAAACACGGTCTTTTTATTCTGCTCGCCCGCGAGTTTCATCAAGTTGCGCAAGTCGTCGTGCCACTCTTGCTTTCCGTACGTCTGGCTCACTTCGATTTGGAACACAGAGTACTCCTGCATGAACGCGGCGAGGCGAGTGAGGCTTTGTCTACCTGAACCACCGACCCCGACGAGTAACGCGTGGCCTCCAGGCTGGCTCACAATCCTGCAAATGCGACAAACGTGCTCCAGCGCGAACAGAAACAGCACTAGTTTCATTGGTTTTTTGGAGGTAGCGTTGAAGTCGCCGAGGTACTCGGAGACCACTCCGTGCAACGTGGAATACTCAGTCACCTCTTCATACACCCTAGGGTCCGCCCCCGGAACCAAAAAGTCCCCGAACATCAGCTTCCGCAACTCGTTGGCATCCACCGAACCGTCACCGTCACTGTCTAAATGCTCGAAACACTTGTCGAACTTGATGTTTAGAAAGTGTTTCTCCGTCAGCGTCTTGACCGTTTCGAAAAACCACTGCCGATCAGGGTCGTCGGTCAGCCGGTCATGGAACACCCTTAGGGATTCGTGGACCCACAGCCTGGTTAACGAACTAGGGTCAGGGACGCTCGCCGCCGACGCGGAACAGATAATCTGGAACACCTTCGAAACATCACGTAGGTTGAACGTGTAGTGGGACTTCGTGGGCGTGGGGAGTAACTCGCGTTGCACGGTTCGGTACAAGTCGATGGAAGCGACAACCAAGCTGTTCTGCACCCTCGCCACGTCTTTCGGAATCTCGCTCTTCCGGATCCACCACTCGGTTAGGGCACCAAAGATTTTCGTCATCGCGTTGTCGTCGAACGCGATGGCGTTGACTACCGAGTAGTGCCTCAAATACCGGTTCGTCACCGTGTTCCGCCCCCCCCCGGGTGGACCCATAGCGGCGCAGAATTTAATGTCCACGATTTTTCGAAACGAAAGTTCCTTGCGGTCGTACCATCCGTCGTAGTCCAGGGCTTGTCTCAACAATTCAATAGGCGGCTGCGCGCCGTACTCCTCAATCTGCGGCATGTTCAGATCGTCCACGAATACGATCATTTGTTTACCGATAGGCGGGCCGTACACGCCTTTTCGGCGCTTGTCTAGCTTGCCGTCGATCACGTCCTGGGTTTGGTTCGCGCTCGTCTGTGCGCTGAAGTTCATAAACAGATAACTCCAGTTACTGTTCTCGATTTCATCCGCGACGCGCTGGATGTGTCCTTTTATGTACGCGGTTTTGCCCGTGCCAGTAGGGCCGACGAACATGAAGTTGACCCGGGCAGTAGTGAACACGTCGATTAAGTAGCTGTACCGGATGGTGTCCACGGTTGGGACGATAATATCCGTGTAACTCGCGCTTTCTGGAATCGCGACTTCCTCCCTAGTTTTGACCCACGCCACCCACTTACCAGAAGGTTTGTCGAAAACAAAATCATAGACACTCGCGTCCTTGCCATCTATTTGCTCCGGAATCAGCTGTAAAACTTTCTTATTAGCAGGTGAGTCTTTGGATATGAACGCGATTAAGTCCTCTGGCACATCTCCTAAGAGTAACGATCTTAATGTTTGGTCAAACTTAACCCGGCCGTCTTCGTCCACGGCGGCGCCGATCGACCAAGTCGACGCGAACAAGAATAAGCACTCGATTTGCGTTTGAATTTGCGATTTGTTCATGTTGGCTACTAATTGTTCGTCGTTGAACTCTGTCAACAACGCCGCGAACAGCCGCATGCAGCCCTGCGCCAGGTTAATCTCGTGCATGGGCTGGGGCATTTTGCAGTACTTCCGCGCCAGCGCGAGCAGCGGCGGCACGAGCCAGTCGAAATTTTGCGTTATGAGAAGTTTGTCCGCGTCGGTGATTCCGGCGGGTAAGGTTGTTAACCAACTCACCATAACAGGCCTCCATCCCAACAGAGACGGCTGGACGTACACCATGCCGCATCTGCTCACAGTCGCAGGCGACGCAACCGCCAGATCTTGTACTTCGAAAATCATGTTCATCAAGCCCTGCATGGCGATGATCTCCCCGCTGTTCAGGCATAATTTTTTGTTATCGTCCAGCACGGTGTTCATGTTTTCAATCCAAATCGCGTCAACCGGGCCGTCGAACACGACCCACTTGCGGTCGGGGGAGGTGTCTCTTGAGGCGTTGCGGAAGGTCACGGCTAACACGCCATCCGCCCACTCTTTGCTAATGGGGTCCTCCGCGCCGTACAGCTGGTTCATCGTAACCGATTTAGGGTTAATACAGTAGTACTTCACCTTGAACTCGTTGTTCTTTTTCTGGTCGTGCAAATCACCAAGCGCGTTCGCTAAAACCGAAATGCAGGAACTTTTCATCCCAAAGGATTCGCCGACAATCATCAACCCGTGCCGCACGATGATCATTTCGTATAGCTGTATGATTTTCTCGAAGAACGTGGGTAGGGGTTGGAGGTTCTGCTTTGCGGACTCTTTCGTGAGCGATTCAATTAAGTTGTCGTAGTCGATGTTTGGCAGTTCTACTCCCGGGAACAAGTCAGACAAGATGCCTCTAAATAAAGGCACGTCCTGATCCAAAAATTTAGGCAAGTTGACGTCGGTGATCGCTCTTAACATCAGGATTTCTTCCCTTTCGTCGACGAACTTTCGCTTTAGGTTGCCCGCGGCTCTTAGCACTGAGATCACGGCTCTCATGCCGTAATCATAGTGGTCCTGGGACGAGAGCTGCTCGGAGCACAACCTGTACGTTTGCACCAACTTGCGCGCCATGTCTCTGGCTTCCAGATATCCGAAACTGTACATGATAATCTCGGCGATCATGGCGTAGTCGGGGACCATCATCGCGACATCCCTAAATAAAGCTTTTAAATTGTCAGGCAATTCAGACCTACCAGCATAGCCTGGGTTCATGGTGATGAACACGTTCGCAGTGGGAATCAACCGTAACTCCACGCCCTCGAACACGAAGGTTTTGACCTTCGCGGCGACGGCGCGCTGGATGCACAAAACTTGCTGCGCGACGACGGATAACACCTCCAGCTCAATCCGATTGAACTCGTCGAAGCACGCCCACGCACCTGACGCGGCCAATCCTTTGAAGAACTTGCCCATCGCCTTGTAGTCCAAACCATCCGAACAGTTAAACACCACGCATTGAATCGCGATGGCTTTTGACAAGTCCTTGGTGGTTTCGGTTTTGCCCGTCCCGGCCGGGCCGGCGGGCGCGCCTCCTAAATTAAGGTGAATCGCGCCCATTAGAGTTCGGTAGCACCGGTCGGTTAAAGGCGTGATAACCAGCCTAGTGCTATTTCCCAGATACTCATACCCGTAGTTAGCCTCCGCGTTGATCATCTTCACCACGAGGTTGTCGTCTTCCCAGAAGTACCTGAGTTGTGCGAGCCACTTGAAGTCTTTAGGATCCGCGACGCCATCTTTTGCCATCTGCTGGACCACGTCTCTGGCGTGGACGTCAATGACAACAAGACTGGCCATAGTAGCGCGTTCCAACTTACTCAACTCCCCCCGAACCATGTTCACGATGTTCGTGAGCTGTTCGTTGGATTTAACCCCATACGTGGTTAAGCTCTTCGCTCCACCTTCCACGATAGCATCCGTAACCTCCTTGGTCCAGTGCACTTGACTCGCGGCCAAAATAACCTGCCCCGGCCAGTTCAAAATCCACTGCTCCCTGGTGATCGTTCCGTATTCAAGAACGCTCTTCTCGGTGACTTCGCGAATCGACACTTTCATCACGTCTTCGAATTCAAGCATCCAGCACTCCACCGCGTTCGTCTCGGACGGGTCGATTTCTTTGGATAAAGGAACGCGCTCCCCCTCCACGGAAATCATAGCCCGCATCGTGACCTCATCAGAAAACTCAACCTCCTTGACCGCTTCGAAGCACTTCTTCATGAAGGGCTGGATCTTCAACGGGTCCTTGGCTTCCGAGAGGATTTCCAACAACTCGTCATTTGATAGGAAGAAAAACCGGGGGAAGGCGAGCTTTTTCGTATCCAGGAAGTCGTTAAGGCCCTTTTCGACGACGTCCAACTGGTTGTTCGCATCCTGAAGGTCTTCCAACAAGTTGGGTACGAGCGGCGCATCCATCGCATTCGGTTTTTCTCGAATCTCGCCAACCAACCTGCGCCAACTCGCATCCATCTTCATAAACGCTGCCCCTTCGGTCGGGATCTGTTTCATGATCTCTTCGCTGTTGAAAATGGGCTCGAGGTACAACCACTTGGATTGACATCTTAACCAGCTGTCGACGATGTCCTGCAGCCTTGTCAACCTTTCCTCCCACGGCACCACTCTGTCGATGAACGGCGCCGCAAACGGCGACGCGCGCATGGCTTGCGTTTTCACAATATGTTCATCAAGAAGTGTCTGCGCCTCGTCAACCGGCCCGCCCTCGAAGATACAAGTACCAGTCGCCTTCCAGTCTTTCAATTGAAACTGTACCGGGGTCCAGTCACCAATCATCTTGTCAAGCGCCTTTTCAAAGTTGAATTCGCGTGAAGCCACGTCACTGCACTCCGCGATCTTCTCCAAGTGGTCCAACACGCCTTTGTCCAGCAGTTTCTTTAAACTCGTGTGGTCGTCGCGTTTCAGTTCGAACCCCACCACGTCGATCACGTCGGTCATCTTGATCCAGTGCCGCTCTCGGAGACCTGGGTTGCACACGGCGTCGATCAAGGCCTGGTAGGTTTTGAAGTCCTCTATCTTTGCCAGGGTAGCATTGGCAACCTTTAAGGGCTCTGGGAGCCGGTCCCCCCCGGTCATCCCCGAAAACACCTTCTGCAATTTGAACATAATTCTATACGCGTCCTGCACGCTCTCGTCCATGTGTTCCGGGTCTAATTGGCTGAATGGGCCTGTGAGCCAATCACGATGATTACGGAACATACTCCGGGCAGTCTGCCACAGCTTTTTAAATGGATCCAACTCGCTTAATTGCTTGTTGATCATGGGCGCGTATTTCGTCGGCGCGAAACTGAATAACCTTTCCTCGGCGTTTATTTCTTCACTCTCGGATTGCGCTTTTTGAATCGCGTCGGCTAATGCGTCAACCTTAGTCGCGATAGCCTCTCGTTCCACGACATCCCCGACCGTCCTGAATTCAGCAATCTCACCCTTCCGCACCTCAATGGCATCCGCAAACTCTTTGCGTCGAGTCTTAACCTGCTTCTCGAATACTTTGTACTCCTTCTCCACCGTGATTGACGCTTTTAGAAGGATTGCTTTGCACTTCAAAGGCCAGCCCTTGGCTTCAATGCTCAACTCAAGGTCCTCATCGCTCTGATCGAAGAAATACCCTTCTAAAAACTCATCCCTCTGTTCGTTGAACGCAATCATGGCTTTGAGTACGTCCAGCTCCTTGGGCAGGAACTTCATGTACGTTTTAAGTCCCACGCATTGTTCTCCCGTCTCAGAAACTCTTGTGACTTTTGCTTTGACCAACTCGTACGCGTCCACTACGGATTGGTTATCCAGTCTGAAACTAGTGCGAATCGAGTCCAATAACGCGTTGGCAATACCCCGGGCGGCGTTACTTAAAGCGTTCTTTAGCTCCCGGACGTCCACTTGGTACACCCCGCACGTCACGAACGCGGACGTTAAGTTGTCGATCGTGGACGCTTCGGCGAGAAAGGAATCGACGGACTCTTTGTACTCGTGGAGGGTTTTTTCGGTGGCCACGAATTCGGACGCTAGCTTTTCTTTGTCGATCGTCAACAACCGCAGGTGCGGGTCGAACAAGGACGCAACGCCTTTCGGGGCGATGGAGCTGCGGCGCATAATGACGTGTACCGCGTGCCTGGCTTCAGCAATGGGCGAGTCCTCCAAAGTAGCAGACGATAACACGCTGTCCTTTTTGCTTTCTTCTGTTTTCTTGAAACAACTCGCGTCTCCAGAAACGGATTGAGACGGCGGCGTCACTCTAGGGACCCCGGTAGCGGCTAACACGAACCGGTCAAGCGCCCCTACGGCGATAACGGAAACTTGCTCAAGAAGCGGGTCGAACTGTGAATTTGGGGTAAACACGGTCTGTTTGACTGTTTTCTTTGGCTTTTTTGTGTCAACGTTGGACTTGTCTTTTTCGTCGTCGTCTTTATCTGTCACGAACGAGTTGGCCGAGCCGTCCGAGTCGTTTCCATCTTCCGGGGAGGGTCTGGTTTCAACGGTAGGGTCAACGGTAGTTTCTTTGGTTTCAACTACGACAGATTCACCGGTAGCACCTTCTCCTTCCTCATCCTCATCCACCTCGGACTCGACCTCGACTTCGACCGAACTCTCTTCAATCAGAGGTACTAATCGCGTGACAAACACGGGTTTTTCGCGCCACAGCAAGCGCGTGGAAAGCGGGTCGCACTCCAAGTGGTGGTCGCTGTATTCCCTGTCCGTGAAGAACTTTTCGTACTCCCCGACTCTTTTGCGAACTAAAAACCGCAACTCACTGGCTTGCTGTACCGCGATTGTGGAGTACAGTATTTGGTCGACAGCATCAACCGCATCAACATCTACACAACCGGAAAGTAACTTCATACTCTTCGCCCGCCACGTGTCCCACAGCCCGCTCTTCGCGTGTTCGCAGGCTTGCTTTTGATAGGCATCGAATTGAACGGCTTCATAGGGTAGCCCTTTCAAAAACACATCGCTCGTCACGTCACACAGTGGTTCATCGACGTGATGCAATTGCCACTCCTGGGCAAGCGCCAGCGCGTGTTTCGTGTTTGTGCGCAGCTTGTGCGATAATTTTATAGTGGCGGCGAAGACGTTGGCGGACCACCCGTCCGGTAACTCGACGTACGGCGACGGCGAGTACGCAGTCGCGGCGGTACCCAGAGGTACAGATGGACGTTTTCGCAAAGATGAAACGTCATTATGCAATTCAGCTCTGCGTCTGTTTGCTCTATAGCGTTCAGCCGCAATTGCTGAACCTGGCGGCGCCGGTAAAAAATCGACAATCGATTCCACGCCCAGCCGTTTTCGTTCGTTCGAATCAGTCAGGGCGTAGTCCACTACTGACTTTCGAGCCGCCCTCCTGTGATCGTCACGCATCTCTTCCAGGAAGCTCAAAATAAGGCTTTCAAACCGGGCACGACTCATCCCTCCCTTCGGCTCAGGCGGCACTAAATTCAAAGTCCGCTCGAACCACTCTTGCTTCGGCGGCGCGATGAATTGGGAAGATGTCTCTTCCTCATCATCTGGAACGCCTTTCTCCACGTAGTAGTAGTACCGCACCATGGCGTCCGCGATTTCTTGTCTACTCGCGTCTGTGTATCGGAACGGCGTTGAGTTCTTGCGCTTTCGGCTTGGAAGCGCGGTTGAATCTTTTCCAGAGTCCATCGAGTCGTGTTTGTCATCTTCAGAAGAACTCCCATCTCTTTCGCGAAAGGGGTTATCGGGCGATTGCGATCCCGAGCTCCGTTCGCCTTCGTCGACGTCTAACGGCTTCACTGATAACTTCTGCCGTGGGTCAATTATGTTACCATTCCTGTCCCTGGGTGGATAGTTCACGGAGGGGTATTTCGGCGCGGGCATGGCTAGTATTTCCGCGTTGGTTTCCAGACCAGTTCGCGTTTGTAACGGAGGCCCTTTGCTTTTCCTTTCCAACAAATCAGAACGAGCCGTGGGCGTGTAGTTCGCCCCGATCCGGGTTGTAGGGTTGTGGTGGTACAAATCGTTCGTGTCCCCGAAAACCGCGCTCCTGGTGAACGGCGCCACCGAGTTGATCGCGGGGGGTAACGTCCGTGCGATGTGTTCGGGGATGGACGCGGCCATGTAGGATTCGTGTGACTGCGCGAAACTCACAGACGCATCCGAGGATGGGTCTCGAATCAATGTATCAGCCATCTGCGTTTGGGAGAGGGTATTTAGTCAGCAAACGGGTGTAAGGGAAAGGTGCGGCATGTAGGCTATGCGTATATCACTACGAATAGGGTGAAACGGCTGGATCGGAGGGCCGTTTCACCGTCTTGTTGGCCATCGAGTGGTGTCAAAATCTCGTCGGCATTGCATCGATGTGCCGTTCGAACACGCGATGATCATTATACGCTACGTACCTTCACTTCCTGTGTTTCCATCAGCTCGGGGAGTACGTCCCGTAAGGACCAGAACGGCTGCTCATCGGATGAAGGGAGGGGTTTCTCGAACGGGTCGTAGGCTGACTGTGGGGAGTGAGGAACAGGGGGGAGAGTTGAGTTGGGGACGGGTGAGGTGCGTCCCAAAATTGCGTCCCGGGGAGAATGATGGTGGGGACGGGGCGCGGTGGGGACGGGTCGCCGGTCGGGAAAGGAAACTACCATCACACGTACCGTGTCGTCCGAAAGCTCGCTCATCCCTGAAGACGGGTCCCTATGTAACTCCATCGCTGACGTCGCCACTGTCGCACGAGTTGCCCACTCCAGGTGACACGCGCGTGACTCGCTGTGGTCTTGGAGCCTTGCAATACGTTTGTGAAAGCCAGCAGCATTCTCGAGAAAACAGGAAAGCCAAATCGGGCGACTTTTTTTTTGGTTTCACTCACTCCTAAAACCTGAAGCCAGGGTCACGACGGGCACTGACGGTTCATTGACCGGCGTTAGGTTGTCCATGCCAGTTTGAAAAAGATCAACGCCAGTTTGGCCTCGATATTTCACCCTGTGACATCATCGGACAGCTCGTCGATTTTTTGGCCAGGCTAATTTTGGTTGTTTGGCCATTTTTACCATGCTATGAGTTATTCTTGAGTCAATCAAAGGGACAACCGGATTTTACGCGCGTTTTTAGATACTTAAACGCCTTCGCAAAAAATAACTATCTGTGAAAACTAACGTCGCGTCCATTCCTGTCGGCACACCGCCCACGCAGGCTGCGCGACCGAAGTTCGTTTGTCGAACCTCGCGCGCTTACAAGCTATCGGACGTCAGGCACGCGTGAAGGAAAGCTCCACGCGGTTGCTTCGCGTACCAAGTCGGGCTCGCGCTACCCGTACCAGTAGGCCCGGGAAAAACGTGCGTGGAAGAGCGCCCCATTTCCCCGAAGACAGGGCTTCCGTTCACTTGTCATGGCGACGATGACGACCACGCAACGCGTGTGCACCGTGACCACTGGTGACGACGCCATGGAGTGCGAGGACTCGCACGTCGACGCAACCACGGAAACGATCATCGTCGCCGCGTACCGGCGAGATGCGAAGGCGGTCGCAACTGCGTTGGTAAATTCCAGTAGACAGCAGACCGCCGAAATGTCGCTGTCCAGGGCAGCGGCGGTGTCGCTGTTGGGAGAGGACGTGTACCTCGGCTCGCACTCCTGGAGCACGCAGGAGGACTTCCCGGTGATGTACTTCGCAGGTAAGAACTTTAGAAACACGAACGCGCGAGACACCCATACCCACAACCCGGGGCGCGCCCACATCAAAAAGCCTGTATTTTTTCCCGCGAAAGTTGCTTTTGCCGCGTCACACGGAAAACGAAACGTTGGAGTATGCGCGGGGTGGGGCGGATACCGAGTGACTCGAGCCACCATAATCCGCCACGTTCGGGGATGAGCTTTTTGACGTCGTTCACAACCTTTGTTCCCCGTGTGCAATAAACGAAAGACGGTCGCCAACGCCGCCCCGCCCGTTTCCCGCCGCGCGCCCCATCTCATTTCGCCCCCAAAAAACCTTCGGGAAATCCCACGCGGCGTTCCAGCTGGAAAAGAACGCGATATTTTGTGCCACGCCGCGGCAGATCTCGCGCGCTTTTCGATTTCGTGGGATTTTTATTGTGATTTTTTGTGTGTCCGAGGGTGACGAAGGGACGGAAGACGAGCAGTGCTAGGAAACACCGCCTCAACCTTCGCACACCTTCGCATGCCTTCTACCACCTTCTCACACCTTGTCATGCTGACATGCTGACCTCTCTCTCCCCTACACTAACCTCCTCTCACAGCTAAATGGGGCGGCGCTGAGGTTTCAAAAACTTTGCTCGAAGCCGGGGCGTTTGTCTCGAAGGCGACGACGCTTGGCGTGCAGCCGCTGCACATGGCGGCGCAGGAGGGCCAGTTCGAAACCGCGAGGTTGTTGCTGCAGCACGGCGCGCCCGTTGGGGCGGTGGACAGAGCGGGCTGGTCCGCGTTCCACTACGCCGCGAACCACCGGTGGGCGACGTGGAGAGGGGACATCGGCGGGCAGCTCGGCGTGCTCGAGTTACTAGTCCAGCACGGCGCGGACGTCGACGCTAGCGACGGCGAGGGGTACACATGCGTGCACAGCGCCGCACAATCGGGAAAGGTTGAGATGATCAAAGTTTTAAGACGGCTTGGAGCGAAACCTGACGCCACGACCGTACGAGGTGTCGCCCCAGTGCACGTCGCCGCGGAGGGCGGGCGCGCCGCCGTGGTTGAGGAACTTTTAGACTGGTGCCCCGACGTGGTGGAGTGCGAGGATTTCCGGGGCCACAGGCCATTGCACCACGCCGCGTACCACGGCCACGCGGATGTTGTTGAGGCGCTGCTGCGACGGGGGGCGGAGGCGTGTCCGGGGCCGGACACGAGCGGGCGTGAACGACGGGCGAGCCTCGATAACCCGGCGATGGCCACCACCACGCGGCGAACGCAAACGCAGTGTGCGACGCCGCTTCACCTCGCCGCGCGCAGCGGGTCTTTAGACGTTGTGGTTGTTCTCCTGGCGGGCGGTGCGGATCCCACGGTTACCGACTCACGCGGGTGGACGCCCCGACGCCTCGCCAGGGAGTGCGCCGAGCGTGAGAACACCGGACGGGAACGCGTGTCGGGGAGCGACAAGCGAAGTGGCGAAGACGCCGCTGTGACGAAAGCGAAGGCGCGGTTAGCGGTCGACGCGGTGTTGGAGCGCGCCGAGGCTGGTACCCCGCTCCTGTGGTCACGACAAGTGCACCGCTTGTACCCCACGCAGTTCAAGCGCGACACGCAGGAGCTTTTAATGACGTGCGCCGGGATCACAAAGCACATCCGAGGCCTCGCGGCGGATGCGGTACACGACGAAGTTTTGCGCGCCGGCGCGCAGAACGTCTGGCCGAGTGAAATTTCGCAAAAGACCTGGAGTGCCGTTGAAAGAGTCAGAGCTGCGTGCGAAATGAGGTGGAGGTCGATGGAAGCGCAGAACGGGCGTTTAGCCAGGGGTGTCGGGCTTGGTATGGGCCTTGAGTTTGGCGGGATTGAGCCGTTTTATAGTAATGGTCGCTTAGGACGGTACGGCCAATTTGAGGACCAGAACGTGGGGTGCACCGCGGAAACCGGCGGAGGGATCGACGACGTCGCAGTGAACGTAAGCGTGAATAGCGGTCAACGATACGACATGGCCAACGCCCCCGCGCCTGGGACGCCTCCCGGCTCAGCGGGTGGTCGCGGCGCCGCGGACGGCTCAGTGGACGACCAGGAGATGGATGTTGAGTCCTACGCGTCGGAGGATGAGGACGAAGTGCAATCGGCGCCGCCCACCGCGGCGCAGCAACAAGAGCACCAGCGTTTGGCGAACGAACACCAGCAACAGCAACGCGCCGCAGCGACGCAGCACGCCGCCATGCAGCGAGAGCTGTACGCCATGTACGAGACGCAAATGCACTTCGCAGCCGCGCTGGCGGCGCAGTAAGAAGTTCTTTTGCGTCTCAGTAAAATAAAAAGCAGTTGAAATAGTTCAAAGAATAAAAACGCGTCGAGAAGGAAGAGAGTTGGCATTATTACCGCCGACGATTAGTTCCTCGACGCGATGTAAAGTAAACCGTGCGGCTACTGTAACAGTAAGATTTTATGGTTCTAGGTCCTTATCACCCGACCTAGGACCTGTATACTTAGCTTGGAGCATTACCATTTAGCTCGGAGCCCACGATACGCTCCGGACAGCCCGCGGACCCGTAATACGAGTTGATAGAGATAGCAAGTTAAGCCCTTGAGATAGCGCGGCGTCGGGGAGACAGTGACTAACTTTGTTTTGAAGGTATCTAGTCACGCGTCTTCCCGCCCGCGAGCAAGTAGTTGTACCATAATAAGCAGCAGAAGATAAGAAAAGAACCTCCATAAAAATAATTAACAGCTCCCTTCGGCAACTTATAGCTTCTATTAGCACACCCTGCGATCTTCTCAGCAGCCACCCCCCCCTCCTGATCCACTCCCGTGCCCGCCCCTGTGCGCGGCTCGCCTCGCCGCCTCCACTCTCTCCGCGATCGCTTCTTTATCGTACCCCTCGTCATACAGCTTGCGCTTCATCGGGTCCTCCATGATTTCCAGAGCTTCGCCCAGTTGCTTGAAGTTAGTCTCTGCTAATTTCTTCTCATCGTCATTCGCGTTGACGAGCCGGTCGGGGTGCCACTGCATGCACCGCTGTTTGTACGCTTGTTTTATTTCCGGAACGGACGCGACGGATGACACGCCCAGCACTTCGTAATACCGCAGGCGTTTCGCCTTTCGAACTTCGAAAACCGCCTTTTCGTAGTGACGACGCGTGGTTTCATCCCCCGGGTCGATTTGCGTCAAGACTTTCAAACGCTCAGCAGCCTCGGAAGGTCGGTTCAACGATAACAACGCGTTGCCCGCGACGTAATACGCGTGCTTGTGGTCCTCCCTTGATTCGATCGCGGCGTCGCAATCTTTTAAAGCGTCTTCAAACCTTTTCAGCCTCAAGTACGCTTTGCCGCGCTCGCCGAGGATAATCGGGAACAGGGGGGACTTCTGTGGGGCGGAGGACACCTCCAGCGCGTTGGTGTACTCCTTCTCCGCCTGCTCGAAATTCCGGACCGCCACGCACTCGCGCGCTTTCTTGAGAGAGGTGTCAGTTTTCTTCATCGCTCGGAACAGTTTTTGCGCTTCGTTGTGGTCGGGGTCTAAACGCAAACTCTCTTTCAAGTGTTTCATGCCCTGGTCGAAATCGTCGGAAAGACACAGCGCGTGGCCGCGTGTGGCGTACGCGGCGACATTACCTGCGTCACGTTTTATCACTTGTAATGTCAACATCGTGGCTCGGTCGCAGCGGCCTAGCTGGATTTCAGCCTTGGCGACGCCCAGGGAAGCTGATGCGCATTGAATGACACTGTTCGCCTGAGTGAATGTCTCCAAAGCTCCAAGCGCATCATTAGCCGCGAGCAACCTATCCCCTTCACCCAAATAAGCACTAAGCATCTCCGTCGTCGTTGCGATTTCGTTGATTTCCTTATTCTCGGGTTGGTGCTTCACCGCGGTTTTAGCAGCGCTCGCGGCGCCCGCTATGTCGCTCGATTCGCAAAGAGCTTTTATTAACCGCAAATGCGCCTTGGCGTGCGTAGGATCTATACCCAACGCTCTACGGCAATCCTCAATGCACTCCTTCGCCGCCCCCACGTGTAACCACGCAGCGGCTCTGTTGCCGTAGTATGAGGCTAAGGATTTGTTTGGAGCGGAATTTGTTGGAGCTGAATTCGTACCCATGTAACTCTGCTCCGCCACGGAGATGGCTTTTGAATACAGCTGAATGGCTTCCTTAAAACTCCTCGCCGCGAACTTCGCGTTGCCCTGTTCCTTCAAAGCCTCCGCGTTGGTGGTGGCGTATTGTTGCTTGTCTGCTTGTGACGCACTTGCTGTTCCACACTGTGCTGCTTTCGTGTCTGATGTGTAGTTACCGATGTGGCTCTTCGAGTCCGTGAGGTGTGCAGAGACTTCGGAGAGGTCGCCGCTCCATTGGCAGTTCGTGGTGCCGTGCGTCGGGCATCTGACTTTGACTCGTCCCAACAGACGCCAAGCCAACGGGGAGGCGGTTTTCAAATCAGACACTGATTGAGCGTCGATACCCGTGTTGCACGTGGGGCACCGCGTGCCCACCACCGGGTTTTGGCCGTTCAACGCCGCTTCCGCCCGGGCTTCATCCGAAGCCGTGCCCGCGCGTGCCATCCACGTCCCCAAACATACGGAGCAAAACACATGGCCGCACTTCGTGTACGAGCACTTGGTGTACTCCACCAGCTCGGTGCATATCTTGCACGCGAACTCCTCGACCAGCGAGTCGCTGGTCAACACGTCCGCGAGGGGGAACCCCATGTGGGTGAGGTGCCCGAAGGTGCGGAAGACGCGCCGAAGGACGCCGAAGAAATGAGTCGTCTTGCGAGAAAGGAAAAGTTTGGAAATAACGCGACGATTTCTGAGTTCTTGGCTTTTGACCGATGGAGACCTTGCTTGTATCGATCAATCCAAATGGAATGTCTACACAACCGGTGCAGTTGAAACTCTTTTGTCGCAGTTGAAAGGGAGGCCCATTGAAGTTTCGGCAAGCATTTTTTGGCAATTTTGTGCCCGCTACGAAAAGCAGATCCCGTGACTCCTCCTCATCACTACTCCGCCCCCACAGCTCCATGAGAGCTAAGTGGAAGAAAAAGCGCACCCGCCGCCTTAAGCGCAAGCGTCGCAAGATGAGACAGCGCAGCAAGTAATCGGTTAATTCGTGACGCGAATACGATAAGCATAGCGAGAACGGGCAGCACCGAGGTCTGCACCGTTTCCGAACCCTAGAAGAACGCGACGTAGGCCCGGTACATCCCCGTACCGCGACCATGCGTCAGCTTAAGTTCCACGAGAAGAAGCTCCTTAAGAAGGTTAACTTTCTTCAATGGAAGAACGAGCACAACCACCGCGAGGTTGAGGTTATTCGGCGGTACCACCTGCAGGACAGGGACGACTACAAGAAGTACAACAACCTTTGCGGCTTGGTTACAAAGTTGGTGAACTCGATGAAGGCGATGGACCCCCGGGATCCCGCGCGTATTGAGTTGACCGACGCGTTACTTGCCAAGCTCTATGACATGGGTGTCACGCCCTCGAAGAAGAGCCTGGCATTGTGTGATAAGCTCTCCACGAGCTCGTTCTGCCGCAGACGGCTGTCCGTGATGATGGTCCGACTGAAGATGGCGGAAACCTTGCGGGAAGCCATTACGTTCATCGAACAAGGACACGTTCGCGTAGGGCCGGAAACGGTAACGGACCCGGCGTACCTCGTGACGCGAAACTTTGAGGACTTCGTGACCTGGGTGGACACGTCGAAGATCAAGCGCAAGGTTGCGGCTTACAACGACAAGTTGGACGACTACGACCTGCTCAACGCGTAAGCGGGGATCCGCTTTTTCCGCGATTTGGCCTTAGCGGGTTAGGGCTTGCCCTGGCCTTGTGAACTCAGATTAGAGTGGAGAAAAGAGAGACGAACGCGCGCGACGTGGTCGCGGTGTTGTAATACGAACCGACGCCTCACGGCGCGGGTGTTCTGATCATCGAGAGAAGACTTATCACACGTTACATTCATCGCCTGTTGGGGGTTCATCGGCGTACTGTGGTCTTTCGCGCCGTGGGTTGCCCCACGTGCACTGACTTTCCTGCGCAATTTTTATACTTCTCAAAAACACCACAACTTTCGTAACGTCCGAGAAACTGCGTTTTGGCCAACCACAACGACGAGCGCGGACAGACACCACGTACTCTAACAGCGATGTTCTCCAACGCACACGATGCTACCGATACTCCCACGGACGGTGATGCCGTGGCACACGTAAAGCGCGCGATGGAAAATATGCAGTTGAAGGCATGCGCGATGTGCGGGGCGGTCAATTCTAGGGATGGCAAGGCGTGTAAGAAGTGCGCGTGCAAGCTGGTGTACTACTGCTCCACAGAGTGCCAAAGAAAGGACTGGGCCGAGCAAAAAGCGCGTTGCAAGAAAGCCCGAGCGACCGCGCAGGATGTCGTCGTGCAAGAGGCTATCCCCGGCCTTCCTGACCACGTCGTTATCGCGCACATCTTCAGATCACTACCAAAACTATCGCAACACCCGCCACCACTCACAGCACACTCTGGCATTGATCCAGTCATTCTCGCGTGGCTGCGTGCGGTGTCTGCGGCGATGCGCGACGCGGTGGATGCGACGGGGATTAAGGTAGGGGAGTAGGTTGCTGAGCAAGCTGCATATTTAGGGCACTTAGATACGCTTAAGCACAAACTCCGGAAAGGTCGTCTTGATAAGTCGGAGGTGTGCGAAAACGCGGCGTTGGGCGGACACCTCGACGCGCTTCAGTGGGCGCGCATGAACGAATGCCTGTGGGACGCGGTAACGTGCGCGGAGGCGGCATATAGTGGGCATCTCGATATACTGCAGCGGGCGCGCGCGAACGGCTGCCCGTGGAGCCACCCTGTTTGGGTTGTTTGCAAGCTTCATGCAGAGCAGAAGCAACACCATGATATGGTAGCATGGCTGAACAAGATTACAGTATAGTCATAACGTAAAAAATAAAAAACAATCACTCACCGCCCCCACAGCTCCAGCAGCGCCGGCAGCTCTCCCACCGATTCCAACGTCGCGTCGACTAGTTTTTCTAAATCGAGTTCGTTTTCTTTCCGGGAAGGGTCCCCCGGGTACCCCCCCCCACCCCCGCCCGGTACGTACGGCTCCACGCCCGGTACCATGATTCGTACGGCACGCGCACCGAAACTCTTGGCGAATTGACAATCGTTGATCAAGTCGTCCCCCACGTGAATCCATCTGGCATGATCAATTTCAATCTCAGACGAACCTCTGATTTCTTGAAGCTTTCTCACCGCGACTTGGTACGGGTACAGCCCCGGTTTCCGCGCGTCGTCTCCGTGAAGCTCAACCTCCTCATCAAGCGCCGCGTCTGCTGATATCTCAAAGTCGAAGTACTTGCCTAAACCTGCACCCTCCGCGCTTCCCAGCCCGTTGGTGATTGAGCCGATTAACGCGTTTGGGTGATTTTTTCTCAACGCCTCGAAACATTCACGCACTCCGGGGAACATGTGTTCCGCCGCTGCCACTCCCCGCGTGGGTATCCACGCGATGTGGTACCCTCGGGCGACTACACCGATGGCATCGTGCGAAGGGAACCCAACGTCAATCGCAGCTTGGTACCCGCCAGCGATGCGCAACGACGCGAACGACAACGGGTAGTGTTTTTTATTAGTAGCAGAACACTCATCGATGCGTTCCTGCCGTATACGTTTCATGTACTCGTTGACCCCTGCGCAATCGGGAAAACCCGGGATCCTGGCTTGGCAGAAATCCACGAACGCCTGGTTCGCAGCCATCACAACCGGGGTGGTGGGCCACAGCGTGTCATCCAGGTCGAACGTGATGACCTCGATTGATGATGTGCTGGGCGTGGAAGAAGCGCGTGCCGATGTGGAACTGCCTCGTGCTCCAGCCGCGGACCATTTCGTGCCCCAACCCGGGGATCCACACGAACCACCATTGCACCTCCGTCGTGCCATGACCGCTGGGGCGAAGGAAACCACGGAACACGCCATCGTGAGTTGTGTCGACCTGGACGACGCAAAGCAGGTTTTGAGCGGTGCCGTCTCTTATCCAAAATCTCGAATAGCGATCAGCTTTTTGATCTCACTTCCATACCATGCTTCGCGCTACGACCACCGCGCTGTCCCCTATGGGGGGGCTAGCCGCCGGAGGCACACGCGCGCGCGTCACCGTGCGCGGCAAGACCACCGTTGCGCAAGGTGTTTCCAACACATTCAGCGCGACTGTGTCGTCTCGACGCGATGGACATTTCGTAAATTCTGCGATGTTCAAAAACATGTTCGCATCGAGGCGCGGTACTGCACGTACTGGAGATCAATACCGTGCCCCCTCCCACGTTACGAACGCCGCCTCCCCCGCGATGCCCTCGGACCCTGTTGAAGGGGAGGACCCGTACTTCAAATCAAAGCGTCTGTACCCGCATTTAGACTTGGACTTCACCCCCAAGCTTACGATCCCGGCGCTGATCAGCTGCGTGGTGACATCCTGGGCCGCCGTCATCGCGTACGCGACGTTCCACAGTAACTTCCACTTAAGACACTACACGTTGACTTTAAAACCCTTAATGCTAGAGATTCTATCCTTCGCGGTAGTGGGAGCTGCGGCGTTCTGGGTCATACGGAACGTGTTGGAAGAGATGCAGGAGCAATCCAGATTACTCTCGGTTGAGAAAGCTGCGGATGAAGATTCCATGTTTGCATCCATCGACGGCTTGTCCGTGCATTACAAGAAAAGAGAACCCACTGGAAATACTAAAAACGCATCCGAGAAGACTGTAGTTTCATGCGTGCACGGCTTCGGCGCGAACACGTACTCGTGGGAGCGGGAGTCATTGCAACCTTTGGCAGAGAGTTTGGGCGCGGTCGCGGTGGCGCACGACTCCCCTGGGTTTGGACTCACGGAGCGGTCATCCGATTTAAGCAGATACACGGCAAGGACGAACGCGGCTATTTCCAGAGCGATGCTGGACCTAGCGGAAGGTAACGATGACGCATCCACAAGCACGAAGACCATTGACGACGTGCTCGGTAAGATGGCGACTGCAGACGATTCCTCGCGGGATTCCTCGCGGGACCAAAAATCCAAAACGCGACGCATAATCGTCGGACACTCGATGGGCGGCGTCGCGGCTGCCATCGCCGCGGCGGAGGGGGACGTGGACGACGTCATTCTAGTCGCACCCGCGGTGATCGCTGCTGATACCTCTGGAAGCGATTCAAAAGCGACTTCAGGCGGCGGCATTGTTGGAAGTCTTACGAGAATAATAAGAGTCATCGTGGCGTTTGTCGCGTCGCCAGTTTTAAAGTTCGCGCTTCGCAAGCTGGTGCGGAGCGTGACTTTTTGGCGCAATGGGTTGGCGAGAGCGGTGGGGCAAGTGAGTCAACAAAAAATGCAAACGGACGCGACGTGGGCGGACGGGTACCGACGACCGTCAGCGGTGTCTGGATGGGACACGGGGATGGTCCGGGTGGTGCTCGCCGCGGCGACTGGGGGAGTCAACGGGGTAAGCGCCTTTTTGGGAAAACAATCACCAAACGCGTCCCTCGATAAACCCGAAAATATCGTCAAAGCCTTGAACGAAAGTAAAGCGCGTGTGTTGATCGTTCATGGATCAGACGATTTCATCGTCCCAGTCAGTAACAGTGAGAAGCTTGCGCAAATGATGCCTAAAGCGCAGCTAGTCGTAATGCCCGGAGTAGGACACATGCCGCACGAAGAAGACGCGGCAAAGTTTTTAGACGCGGTCAAGAAATTCATAGACGCAAAGTGAGATTGATTAGGTATCGTTTTTAGTCCGGACTTTTATGCGTCTTCACCTATCTCTATTATTGCTACTCTACACCTACTTACCTTGCGCAATTCAACATTACTTCGGTTCAGTTTCAGAAGGAGTTTCAGCACTATCTTTGGCTAATTCTACCCTCGGCTCCGCAATCGCATCCAGCCCGCCGTCTAGCTCCGGAAACATCTTACCGAAGGTTCCGTGCGTTAGGTTCCACTCCACACTGTCCTTCGCCAACCTTCTTTTCTCCTCGTCACTCGTCTTCACCGCCCCCGTCGTGAGCTCATCTTCTAACAGGAATGATAACATCCCCAAAGCAACCTTTGAGACGTTCCACGCCGGGTTCCAGGTCTCCGGGTGGAATGATGACATGCTCATGCAAAGTTTCACCCCCATTGCAAATCTGCCATTAGGCGTCATCATGTACAAGTCAGGCGGCTTGAACGGGTACTGTTCCGGGAACCTAATTTTCGCGATGTACCACCCTCCCTCGAACGGCGTGTCCCAAGGGCCTTGCATCAAAAGGTGCCACTCAAGCAGGTTCTTCTCGTCGACGTGAACCTTCGGGATGAACGGAGGCGGATCCGAGTTGTACATCTTAAGCTCCTTGGTTAAACGGACCGTGCTTGGCTTTTTGGACGGCATCGGGTGAGTTGCGTTGGGAGTGAGAACGAAAAGTGTCCCGGGGTGGAGTGCGTCACGACAATCGACCTGCGCAGCTGTAGATTGTGTCCAACAGTGTCTGCGCTGCGCTCCTCAAGACTGGCGGGAAAGGAGGCGATCGTGAGACTTCATTTTCACGCTCTCGGAAATCACGAGGAGGTGAGCGGGCGTTACAGCGTTTTCGTGTCCACGACGGCGAACGCGAGACGACGTCGCGGGTCACACGCCACGCCGTGCATTTCACGCAACACAGTGTTCGCACGTTCCACACGTAAAGGTACGGCCATATCCTTGTCACGTACGCGAACTACCGCCAACGTCCGCGAACGCGTCGGAGAGGCTGGCGCATCACCTCGTTTCACTCGCGTTCGCATTCCCGAGGCACGCGAGATCTGTCTCGCCTCGGAGTTGTCGAGCCAGACAGCCTTACCCACTCCCAAACCACTGACAACCTCCCACCCCGTTTACGTTCATCTGTACGCACGCACACTGTGTGTCCATCGAATTGCACCATCTTTACGCTCGTCTCTGTCTACGTGCCGTGTCTCGACCACCATCCATTCATCTCAACCCCTCTCCTCTTCTCAGAAAAAAAATAAAATGGCCGCCATCACCACCGACCCCGCGTTGGCGTTCAACGAAGAGGACGGCACCGCAGTTGATCCTATCGCGTTCCGAGACGCGCTTATTGCGGATCCCGACAAGCTGAAGGTAATCGAAGAGGACAAGGAACTCGCCGCCGCGCTTCTCAGTGATGACACCGCTCGTATTCAAGCGACTTTAAAAAAGCTCTACGCGAATGAGAAAAGGTACAATGAGCAAAGCGCGAACGACAAGATGAACTCGAGCGACATTCTTCGCGCGGGTTGTTCCACCCCAAGAGACGTCACCGTATTATACGAAAACATGCTAAAGGTCGGGCTGCAATACGGCCCATCTTTCCGCCTCCTTTCCCAGGTATGGGTACCGGATGAAATCGCGGAAAAACAAAACGAACAAGGCAGGGAAGAAACGGCGTAGCTGAGATGTCTCTCTTTTTGAGGTCTTCAGAAATAATCGAGAGTTCTTCAGAATGACCCAACCCATGTGATAAAAATACACCATCCCCACCTACTTCGCCATGAACCCTGTGAGCCAGTCCACGCCCTCCTGCAGTCCCGTGCCGTCCAGCGCGTTGCTCGGGACGATTTGCCACGGGTGCTGGTCTATGTCTTCCAGTTCCAAGCCCTGCGCGACGTCCACCGGCGAAAGCGAAGATGGGACGTCGTTTTTGTTCGCGAAGACCAAAATTGGTTTCCCGTGCAAATCGCGGCTTTGCAACATAGCGTCCAACTCATCCTTAGCGACACATAGACGAAGCTTATCCGCCGAGTCCACTACGAATATCACCGCTTGTGCTTCGTTGTAATGTTGCTCCCACAAGCTTCTGTACCTTCCCGCACCGCTCATGTCGAACACCGTGAACTGCAGCGGCCCGGCGTTAAATTCGTCCACGTTGAATCCCACGGTCGGGGCGACTTCCGCCGGTCCGCCGGCTCGTCCTCTTCCCCCGCTCCGGAGTTTCATGCGCTCCACGATACTCGTCTTGCCGCTGTTATCCAGGCCCACGATTAGAATGTTGACACGTTGTTTTTTAGTAGCAAGGAAGCTCATCAGGTACGTGAAGAAACCCATGGCGGGGGGTGTGTGGGTGGACGAGAGCGAATCAAACTCGGCGCAATCTCTTTCCCCTGGATGGAAAGACGATGCAGACCAAGAGATGCACCACTACCCCCAAGTGGCGTGTCCTCCGACTTGAAAGGGAGGCTCGAGGCCGTTAGCCGAGCGATAGAGGAACGCCCTCGACGCAAGGAAAGAACCACGCGGGGTGACGACACGCGCGTCGTTGTGAGCCGCGCTTGGAGCGCGCGCATTTTTTGCTTCAACGGAAACTGGAAACGTGTTGAGTTTCCGAGAAGCTTGGCCCATTGAATTGAGATTTCGAGTGGCACTCGTGGAGGCGCGGCGTCGCGTGTGGTCCACGCCATGCGCATCTTGGCCGTGTCCGTGGCCGTCCTCGCGCTCGTTGTCTCCGTGACGTGCGATGCGGTGGGGGAGTGCGCGGCTGATCACGACGGCGCCGCCGCGGCTGCGGTGACCGCGGAGCTGGATGCGATGGATTCTGCTTTGGCGAACGCGATTTCATCGTTGCGCGCGTTGGAGTCTGTGGTGGATACCCAGCGATTAAAGATACAAACCATGCGCGCGCTTGTGAAAACCCCGGGGGCGATGTTTCACGAGTCGACCGCGACGGCGGAACGGTCGACGAACGCGTTGCGGCAAAGGAGCGAGACAGGCAATCGACTGACGCACAACGAAAGAGAGTGGTACCGAGAGGTGCAACCGTACGCGGCGCAGTTCGATGCCTACGACGACAGCTCTGACTCCTCCAACGGCGTGATGCCCATCTCCTACCGCACGCGTGCCGACCGAGGAGGAGCTCGCGCAGGCCCTGCCGTTGCGAAGCGGTTACACGACTGGTCCGATCACTTAAAGTTGACTGGCGCGGCTCGATTGGAAAATGGGAAACAACCCACCGCGTTGGTTTGCCTTCCGCAGCGCAGTGACGCGAGTAACGAGTTTCCCCGGTACTACGCCGTTGGCGACAGCGATGGGGGCGTGCGGATCCTGAAGTCAGACGGAGACACCGCCATTGTGTTGCCGCTGCATGTGGATGAGGGCGGTGATGCAGGTATCGATCATAGATCAGGGTCTACTGATGAGTCAATAGACTCTTCAAAACAGGTGATTGCCATCGCCGCTTCGTTCCAAAGAAGGAACGAAACGATTTTACTCACCGGCCGTTTTGATGGCTCCGTTGTGTTCCACCAGATATTCGAAACCGACCCCGATTACGAGAACGGTGACGGAGATACCACCTTTGCGTTCGACAGGACGCTCGCCGGTACGATATTCGCCTCGTACACCTCGCTTTGGTCGATAACTCAGAAAGATTCAATTGGGCTGGCGAACCCGGCGAAAATAGCAGGGTACGAGAAGGAGAAGAGCGGGGTTCGGAAAAAGCTGAGTTTGAAAGGAGACGTTGATGCTGGTGATATGGACGATACCGATGAAATGCGTACGGTGGTTGGTATTCAGTACAAACAAGGTACGCATGCAGGCGATACATTTCAATCCAGCGTAAATACACACACACAAATAACCGCGGTGCACGCGTTTAGGTTGACCGACGGCAAGCGGCACTACGCCGTGGCGGACGCGTCAGGGAAAATAGTGGTGTTCACCGGTCGAGGCGCGTCTATTCACTCGGTGTATTACTTGAACAAAGGTACGTATGGAGAAAATACCGAACACGTGGTTGCGTTCAAACCTAGCCGTCGCGCAGTTACGTTCATAACCCAGACCGGCGCCGGGTCCATCGACCCTTCGACGTTCGTGTTGAGAAGGTGCAAATGTTCAAATCTGGAAAGTTCGGCGATGAAATCCGTCGCGTTCGACAACGCGCAGAGCTCAAAGTTTTACGCACTCGCTGCCTCCGGGGAAACAATTGTCGGCGCGGTCGGCGGCCTTGATGTTGGAGTCGGGGCGAACACCAAAGCCACGTGTGTTATCCGGCACAAAGCGACCGGCGTTGCGAAAGACTCGACTCATGAAGAGTTAAATAAAAATATACCGTCGGCGTCGTTCGCGAGCACGAAGGGGTTCGCGTTCCTAGGCACCGGGTCAAAAGTCGTGGTGCTGAACGTTACGGGGGTGTCGCATTTAGGGCAATCCAACACGAAAAAAAAATCGAAAAAAATTGTTCCTCGGGAGATCATCGTCGCCGATGTCGTTGAGCTGTCGCACGCGTTCGGGGGCGGGAAAGAAACGGAAGAAGCGTTGAGCAACGCTTTGGGAAATTTGAATGCATTGAGTGAAGATGATGAGGACGACGCGAACGCATTCAGCAATCATCAAAACACGCACTCCCCTGTGATCACCACGGACGTGCGCAACCGGTTCATCGCAATCGGCCTCCCAGGCGGTTTCGTCGCGATGTACGACAGTTCGTTGATGGTGTGGAAGCCCGAGCCGGTGGACACGAAGCTGTGGAGCCAGCCCCTTTTCGTCGTCGCGATGATCGGCGTTTCCGTGTGGCAGTTCTACCGGCAGAAAGGAAGCTCCGGGCGACGGTTCGCGAACGCGGGTGGCGGCGGTGATTTATCCAATTATGGGTTGGATCCTGACACGTTAGCCCGGTTCGATAAGATCACAAACCGCGCTATGGGCAAACAATCTGGGGGTACAAACTTTGACCCGAAGCAATTCAGAAAAGAGATGGAGAAGGATGGGCGGTGGAAATAGGATTTGAATTGACGAGGCTATGCGTATTTAGACTATGCGTATTTAGAATGAATGTATTATGCATAAAAAAAACCCACTGCTGCTTAGTTGTTCGCGGTTTCCTTTGCTCTGGCGGCTTGCATTTCGAGAATCTTCTCCGCTCGCGCTCGCTGTTTCGCTTTCTCCAGGCGCGGGTCCTCCACGTCGATGGTTGATTTGACCCACTTTTCGTCCAGCCCAAGTTGGCGGACAAACTCGGTGACCATCCCGTCGTCCAGCAGGTCTTTTTCCGCCGCCGCGACGAAGGCGTTTAACTGCTGAAGCGTCAAAGTCTCAGCGTCCAACCCACGCTCCGCCATGAACTCGATCCAGCCGCCATCTTTCAGTTCGTTCAATCGCACCTCAACCTTTTGTTTAATCAGAACTTGGAAAATAAGGTACGGCCCGGCGATTGGGAGGACGGTCAACGCGAAGAATGACGCGGGGTCCCCGGTGCGGAACTCCCAGAACGCTTTCAAAAACGCGCCAGTGTCTTCTAACGTGTCCGCATGCGCGGGCAACGCGGTTGTGAGGGAGATGAACGCGGCGATGCCGGCAGTGTGAGATTGCTTGACAACTTCTTGCGCCTTCTTCGAGAGTTTCGCCGTGACGGACGAAGCGGTAGAGGCGCGAACCGGGACGGAAGTGCGCCCCTTGAAGGCGGTCACGCGCGCGGGGCGCGCGGTGACGACAGCGCGACTACGTTTAGGGAATGGAGGGGGGGGGTTGGGTCAGAAATGAAGTAGGTGTTGTCACTGCTCACTGGATGGACCTTCAAAGCGGGTGTCCCAAGGGAGGAACTATGAGTAAGTGACATCGACGTCGCGCGACGCGACGCGAGGCCCTTTGCGGGATACGTGGGCAAGTGAAACAGTCAATCGTGAATACGCACGTGGTGAGAGCGGAAATGGTCGCCATGGTTTTGGCAGCGTGTGGCACGGTGTGAGCATGGAGGGTGCTTCGAGCGAGCTTCACCGATGGAGGGTCCGATTGCCAAAAACTGGCGAATCACAAAGTATCTATCGGCGAGATCTTGACACGGTGTTTTTTACATGAACTCAAGACTGGTTTGGATGTGCGCAAAGTCGAGATGGCCTCGCGCGAAATTCTGTTTCATCTCGGGACGTCGGGAGACTTTCTTCGAACGATTGTAACCAACGAGAGTTTTGCCCTGCAGGACACTCGGTCGCGCGCACGCGTGATGCTCGTGCTCGGCGCGCGAGCGGGTCTCGCGCCTCGCCGGGCGCCTCTCCGTGCGGAGGGAGATACGGCATGCGCGCGATGCGCCGCGGCATCGACACCCCGGGCCTCGCGGACCAAGCCGTGCTTGTCCCCACATCCATCCATCACACGGCACCTCTCCACCCACCGTCGCCTCACTGCTTCACACGCCACGGGAAACAACTCTCCCGGCGGGTTCGGCAACTTCGGCGACTTCGACCGTGTTGGTTTGAACTCTTCCGGAAGAGAGGGAACTGGAGACGAAACGGGTGGTAACGAACAAGGCGACGACCCGACCACATCAGGGGACTTTTCCCCATCCAAGTTTTCCAAGGAGCTCAGTAAACGCAACATGGCGAGCGGAAAGGACGAGTACTTGGTGGAATCGTCGGACAAACAAAAAATAACTCCCTTCGGCTCGCTACAAGCTAGGGACGATATAATCGACACAAAATCCTCCGGTGGGCTGTTGGCCAACATCACCGCTGAGCGAAACAGACCTCTGTTGATAAACGCGCTCGTGAAAACCTTCGGCCCGAGTGGACAGTACGTCTTCGCGTTTTTATTGGCGGTGGGTATTTGGTACGCGCCGAAGATGCTTTCGATTTTATTTACAATAACTGCGCACTACGTACCTTTAGTGCAGAGTCTAGGTAACGCCTTCCAAACGTTAACGCATTTAGGCATCGGGTTCGACACGAAAGTAGCGTCCGCGTGCACCGCCGCGACGTTCAAGATAGTTGTGCTATGTTTAGTAATCGCGAAGCTGATGAAAACCGAAACGCTCACCAAGGAAACCCCGGTGGTTCTTTCCAAATTAGCCTTCGCCGTGTGCTTACCTACTTATATGTGCACGCGAGTGGCTATTACGCTGAACACTACGCCGTTGACCCTAGGGTTAGCGATCCTTCCTGTTTGTGCTGCGGCGCAGGTCATGGTGGGCGGCGCGATTGGTTTGTGTGTATCGACTTTGTGTAAATCAATTCCCGGGTTCGTCACGCAAGCGTGGCACGGCGTTCTTTCTCCGTCAGAGAGCCAACGCAAAATAGGCAAGAGCATAGAACACGCGTTGAACGTACCGGGAGTTGGGGGGGCGCTAGTGCCCGGTGGGGGTGAAACGGAGACCTTTGAAACTGATGACAAGAGTGTTCCCTTTCAAAATCTCCTTGAAAAAAAAAGAGACCCTATGGACCGGCTAGCGATCGCGTGCTGTGCGTTTGGCAACACGTTCACGCTGCCTTTAGTCTTTCTGGTGGAAGTGTTGGGCGCTGCGTATGGCGACAGGGTCGCAGGCTACATCGCCCTGTACCTCGTCGGCTGGTCCCCAACCTTGTGGACGTTCGGGTACATTCTTATCACGGGCGCCGCTGATTCGAACGATTCAAACGACAAAACAAAAAAATCAAAACTCGACACGGTAAGATTTATTGCCAAGGAAGTGTGTAACCCGCCGTTGATGGGTATTTGCCTTGGGTTTTTGATAGGTGTGACTCCGTTGAGACACATTTTGATAGGAGGAGGTGCTGGGTCAACCGTGCTATCCTCCTTTCCTCCTGAACTCTCAATAATCTTCGCGTCAATGAAGTGTCTGTTCGAGCTCGCGTTTTTAGTCGGCGGCGCCGCGCTGCCGGTGCAGACGTTGATTCTCGCGTCCAGTTTCGTGAAGCTTCCGAGTAAGGTTGATAGTGAAAAAATGACCGATGAAACGCATTTGACCGGTGAACGTAATGGAACTTTGAAGCAATCGGCAGTATCAACAGTACCCATGGCTTCCTCTACGTTCGGCGTGCGGTTCAGAAACACAAACGGAGCAGCAGGCGCGGTGCTCGGAGGAACAAAAAAGTTCTTCACGGGAATAAAACAACTCTTCGCGGTCGAGGAAAGCGCCGACGTCCGAGCGCTTCTAGTAGCCTCATCGGTTCGGTTCTTTTTACTGCCCTTGATCGGTGTGCTGGGGTGTTTAGCGTTGAGAGCAGCGAACTCACCTTGGTACCCATCAGATCCAGTAGTTGCAATGGTGGGCCTCACCATGTCAGCGATGCCCCCAGCCCAGAACTTAGTCCTCCTAACGAACTTGAACGAAAAAACGCGACACCTCGCGCCGCGAATCGGGGGACTACTAGTCAGGATGTACATCCTCGCCGTGGTTCCGTGCACGGTGTGGCTCACCGTTTTCAAAGCAGCGGTGGCATAGTGAGGTTGGATTGATGCTGGTATGTTACTTTATACGGCTCTTTGATATATATCCAAGAGGCGCGAAGATAGATGAGCGGGTGAATAGAATTATATTTTTTGAAATAATGAACTGCGGTCTCATTTTAATGTCATTTATTCGTTCGTCTCGAATTCGTCTCAGTACTCTCCACCGCCCAATGCACTAAAAGAGTCACTCATGATTCACTCGCGTAAATCACTTCGTTCCTCGCTTAGATGCGCAGCGACGGGTTTTCCACGCGCGCGATGTCGGCTTCGACCATCTCCTTGATGAGTTGTTCCAGGGAGGTGGTTTTGGGGTTCCACTTCAGCTTGGAAAGCGCCTTGGCGGGGGAGCCGATGAGGAGGTCAACCTCAGCGGGGCGGAAGTACCGCTCGTGGACGCGGACCAGGGTGCGGCCGGTGGCAACCTCAATACCAACCTCGTTGACACCCTCGCCCTCGAACTTCAGCTCCATGCCCGCAACCTTGAACGCTTCGTTGACGAAGTGCCTGACGGTGTTGGTCTCGCCTGTGGCGACGACGAAATCCTCGGGGCCCGACTGCTGGAGCATCTTCCACATGCACTCCACGTAGTCCCTGGCGTGGCCCCAATCGCGCTTGGCGTCCATGTTGCCTAGGTACAAGCACTCCTGCTTGCCCGCCTTGATGTTGGCGACGGCGAGGGTGATCTTCCTGGTGACGAAAGTCTCACCGCGGCGGGGCGATTCATGGTTGAAGAGGATGCCGTTGCACGCGTACATGTCGTACGATTCGCGGTAGTTCACCACGGCCCAGTACGCCATCATCTTGGCGACGGCGTAGGGGGAGCGGGGGTAGAAAGGCGTCTCTTCGTCCTGGGGGATCGCCTGGACCTTGCCGTAGAGTTCGGAGGTGGAGGCTTGGTAGAACCTGCACGTCTTGGCCTGGCCGGAGAGGCGGATGGCTTCCAGCAGGTTGAGCGTGCCGACGCCGTCGACCTCGGCGGTGTACATGGGCATCTGGAAAGACACCTGGACGTGCGACTGCGCGGCGAGGTTGTAGCACTCGGTGGGGCGCACGTCGCGGATGATGCCGACCAAAGCGTGGAGGTCGGTCATGTCACCGTAGTGCAGGTAGAAGTTCTGGCGGTTGGGGTAGCCTGTAGTTATTTTTGAGTTTTGAGAAAAGGCACGATTCGAGAGGAACGCGAGGGTAGACAAGGAATTGGCAGCAAGGGGTGTGAGGGAGGAGACGTCAGCGTGGCGCTCAAATTGGTCGTGGATGGTTGATACGACGGAAGGATCTACGAGAGATCCTTCGAGGGATGGTTTCGTGCGAAGAACGCGTGCGATACGCGGCGCGAAGGCTCAACACAGGGTCTCGGTGTTCTTGTGAAGAGGTCTTCCCATTCTCGATCGGGCCGCGGCCTACGAGAGAAAAAAGCGATCGAACACGATCGGAGGGTAACGTACCTTCTTCCATGATGTGCTCCAGGCGAGGGTGGTTGTACGAAGACGAACGACGCTTGATACCGTGCACGATGTAGCCTGTAGATGTGAAGGTGGAGTGGAATCGAAGGTTCAGTGGATGTTCGAGAAGGGGGGTATCGGTATCGATTGCGCCCAATCAAGAAAAGCCGCGGAACGACACACGAAACGTTTCGAGACCCGATCGGAGGTGCGAAGAACGTGCTCGTATCGCGCGTCGTGTTCAATGGGAAAGAACAAAAAAAAGGATAGGAAGTTCAAACGTACCCTTCTCGAGGAGAAGCTCGACGAGGTAGGAGCCATCCTGGCCGGTGGTACCGGTGATGAACGCGACTTTGCGCTCGCCATCGCCGTCCATGGCGTTCATCTGGCCGGACTTGTACTCGGAAGGCATACCGTGGCCCTCGACGGTGGTGGACACAGGGACGGACATAGTGACTTAAAACTTATAAGTGGTAGTGAGCAAACACGACGACGCGGGGGCGACGATGGTTGAAGTTTGTTGTGCGGATGAGCGCAGCGCAGAGTGACGGACGCAATGGATGGTATCAGGCCGCGTCTTGTAATTCGATCGAGAGTTTGCCCCGCGGCCTGTTTCATTTTCAGAAATGTCTTGAGTCGCAACTAGCCGATTTCGCCACATAAAAAAAAACAAACTCTTGAGTTATTAACTCATCAATCAGAGGGACTAAAGTCGAAACTTTCGCTCTCGGTGGATTGTCGGCCACTCTTTCGGTGGTCGGCATCGAACTAGTGTGTACGACGTCTATGGGTTTGTCCTGGCGATCGCCGTGCGGGCCCATCTTCGTGATGCGAAAGTTGGCACCGAGCGTGGAAAAGGACCAACTCAAACGTTCGTTTTGGTTGTGTTCGCATCGCCCGGTGCGCGGAGGCACCCCCGGTGCGTCGTCGTACGTCCCACGATGACGCTGTGGACGTTCTGTCAGTCCGTGCTACTCACGTTCAACGCGTTCGCGATTTTAAACGAACAGCGGTTCCTCGAAAAGTCCGGGCTGGGGCAATCATCGCTCACGAGCGGATACGTCAGCGCCACATCACCGCGGGGGCAACTCATAGGGCTGATAACCGCGACGCAGTACATGCGAGGTACGTTGGAGAATTTTCAGTACACTTCGTCTTGGTGTTCACATCACTACTCGTCCATACATCGAGTCATTCCCCACACCCGTGCCGCCCTCATCGTCAAAGCCAGAGATGAGATGTTTAGGTCATCTATTTTTTCAGTTTAAAGTCCACCTTTTCTCGTGCTGACACTTACTTACACTTACTTCCCCTGCCCCCCCAAATGCAGTCCCGCTGGTGGTCCTAAACGCGCTGGTGATATTCGTCAAGATGGTGTTCGGATAGAAGTGATGTGATAGTCTATAATGTACAACGAATAGTTACAAACAGCACCTAGTAATAATTACTCGCGCACATCCTTGACGACCAAGTGCGTGGCAACCGCGTTCCCCATCGCTGCGCCGCTTTCGTACGCGTCCCCGGCCCGGGGTCCTGATACCCAGTCACCGCACGCCCCGACGCCAAGCGCAGGTTCGAATAAATAATTGTTTTTTGTATGGTCGTCAGTCTCATTCTCGTCGATAAGCGGAAACGCGAACCTCCAGCGCGTGGCTTTTACGTGCACCGGTTTCGGGCCGCTGACGCCGTCCCTTTCTATGAGCGACAAGAATACAGCGCACAGCTGTTCTGCAGCTTCAGTAGGGTTCAACTCAAGATGGCGCGCTGACCACTCCGGGCTCGCTTGCGCGACCCAGCACTCGCCGGTGCCGGTAGTAGGCGCGCGGCCCACCTCCGCCCATCTATAACCCCAACCAGCTTGAGCAGCCCCCCCCCTCCCGGGCTTACTGGATTCGTTCGCCAGCCACACGATGTGACCTGTAAACGGCTGGGTCAACTTCAGCGCGTCGTACTTTAAATTCAAAGGCGCGTCGAAGGCGATAGTCAGGGACCAACAAGATGCGCTGCGGGCTTTGGAGGCGCAATCGGTTAATCTACTGAGAGCGGCGACAGAATCAGAACCAGAAGTTTCTCCGGCGCTAGATTCATTAATCTCCGTCTCACCGCTTTCCAAAGGGTTCCCCAGCTCCATTTGCTGCAACAGCCCGTGCGTCGCAAACGCGTTCGACGCGAACACAACAAAATCGCACTCCAGGGGCTTGTACCACATGTGCCCGCCCTCCTTGCACCGTGTCATGAATCCCCACCGTTTTTTTGGGGACGAACCATGGGGATGCACCGGCCAAAACGTCCCCGCCCCGTCCCCAAGTTCCTTAACACGGTCCACGTGCGCGCCACACAGAATTTCCGGGACGCCGATTTCCCGGTTATCTCCGACCCACGACGCTTCCGGGAAGTTCGCGGCGATGTATTGCTCGGCTATGAACTTTGGAAACGCGGCGGCGCTCGGGACGCCGACGAAGAGTTGCTTTTTCTGTTTTTTGAATGGGATGAAGGATGCATTGTCGATTGTCACGCGGCCGTTCGATTCCGAGGTACTCGCGGTGCCCATAGACATGCCGGGTTTACTAACATTGTCACCCTCCGCATCCCGATCCCAAAGTTGCACCACCCCTGCATCCACCGCGGCGTCGAGCGCTTTCGCGAATGGCCCATTTTTGTTTTTCGTTGTGAAGTACGCCGCACCGGTGTCCCACTGAAGCGCACCGAGCGCGGTTTTCGACCGGACCCTGCCTCCAACAACCCGCTTGGATTCCAGCAAAGTGACATCCAACGTGTCGATGCCTCGCAACGCGTATAGACACCCCAAGCCGGCCATGCCGCCACCCACGATCACCACGTGCTTGCGTTCAGGTTGGCCATCGGTGGGGATGTTGTTTTTAATACCAGATGCCTCGTTGTTTTCTCGCGTTCGCGAAGACACCGCGTGGACCACGAGTACGCTGTGGCGTTTGCGGGGTGAACATCGCCGGTGCCCGAGCCGGTGCGGCACCGCAGGGTGCGCCGCGGTACATCCCAACGACGCCATCGTGCCGCGACGAGTGCTGCGCTGGCGTCACACTTGTCAAACTTAGCATATTTTCCCCGCGACTGCGGCACCCCCAGGTTTCCAATTCAATTGGGGATCGGGTTAACATCTCACAGTCGCGAGCGTCGCGCGGGTGGGGCATTGGAGGATGTCGGCGAATCGCGCGCGTCGTCGGTCGAATGGCGAGGGGGTCAACATCCTCGCGCAGAGGCTGGCGAAGACCGCGGCCGCGCCTGCGCCGTCTCCGTGGCAGAACAAGGCGGATTCGTGGAGCGCGTCATTCAGCGGGCGGAGCAAATTCCCAACCCCGCCCTCAGTGAACACACGCCCGACCCTAACCGCGGATGACCGGCGCGACTCAATACGTCAACCGGAAACCCCAGGTGCCGGGCGGTCGCCGGATCAACCAGCAAGCGGTGGGTCGAAAGCAGCTGCGAATAATGCATTAGCAGCTTCCATGGCCAATCTGGGTGTCGACGAAAACACACCGAAAACTGCGCCGTCTTCGCTTTTGGGGCGGCGACGACACCGCGTGAGTCCCACAGGCACCAGTCCGACGAGTCCAAAGAAATCAGGCGAAAAGAAACAACTCACAGTACAAGTGACATCGAGTGGTCATCGAGAAGCGCCCAGAGTTCGTGTACCGTCTCCCGGGGCGATGGACGCGTCGGATGCGAAAGCGTCATCATCGGCGTCGCGCAAATTGAAATCTCCGGCGTTACAATTCAGCGCCTCGCCCGTTCAATCCCCGAAAGCGTCGTTAGTGTCCCCTTCTGGATTGACATCTTCTAATTCAAAAGAAGAGTACAAAACCCTCCGGGAAAAACTTCGTCGTCTCGAGACGCGTGCGTTGCGCGCGGAGGCGGCGACGCGCGAGGCGGAACGCGCGCATTTATTGTTGACGCGCGGACGCTTAGCGGCGGAGCGCCTGGTGGAGCAAAGAGATGTCCACTTAGAAACCCTGTTAACTGCTTCGAAAACACTGGAAGCGCGATTGAATGTTTCCGAGGAACGGTGTTCTGCTTGGCAAGCAAAAGCTCAAAGCCTAAACAGACTGAAAGCGGGTACACAACTCACGCCTGACCAGAAGACGGATTGCTTTCTGAAAGCCGGGTTCTTGTCGCACTATTGGCGCTTGGCGTATAATCTGGGAATCGCGCCCAACGTGAGTTGGCGGGAGTGTTCCGTTTGGGTTCCAAGGGCGCCACGTGGGGGCGATTTGTGCCTCGCGAACGTCGTTAAAGCCGTCGCCGACGCGTGGTCCGTGGGGAACGTCACACCAGGGTTCTGTAAGCCGAGTTTGGAACGTAATGATGAAGGGGCGCAGTTGGATGACAAAAGTAACGCGAAAAACAAGACGATTGAGATTCCGTCCGACTTGTACTCCGAGTCGGCGCCAAAACCGAAACGCGAAAACCGATGGACACCCTGCACTGCTTTTG
>MDSY01029156.1_pt1 | contig 60625 bp, 63 predicted proteins | sample 811131 | NCBI WGS metagenome assembly MDSY01 (sample SAMN05326643, study PRJNA326480) | marine metagenome | isolation source: seawater | place: Atlantic Ocean: South West | collected 2010 | reverse complement strand
TAGTAAAGCCTAAATCACCTGCATTAGCTAGCCACTTTGAAACATCGTCTCTATTCTCAAAACTGGCGAAAGCAGGTAAACTAACAATGCCAACTAGTAGCCATGCCCATGCTGTTTTTTTCACATCCTTCTCCTTGGAAATTTAACCCAGTTAGTTTACACAAGTTGTTGTGGTTTTTTTAAAAAAACAGTCCATAAAGCAATAAAGTTATCAGCAAGACCATAAGTTGATAGGATATATCTATCAATAGGCATAATAGATTTAATTAGACACCCACACCTTTGGTCGGCAAAATGCATGTTAATACATTAATAGCCATAATTGATTCTTGGAAGCACTATGACCCTTTCACCACTGCAGCTTAGGCATCAGATCCGGAGTGGATCTATGACCACTAATACCTCTGGATTATGCTCCGGTTTCGTGCAGGGTAACCTGTGTATTTTGCCGGCCGACTATGCTGATGACTTTTTAAAATTCTGCCATTTAAACCCTAAACCATGTCCTATTATTGGCATGTCAGAAAATCCAGGTGACTTTCGCCTAAAAAGTCTAGGTCAAGACATCGACTTACGCACTGACATCCCTCAGTATAAACTATTTAATCATGGCCAGTCTGAACACCAAGTCACTGATATATTAGAACATTGGCGTGATGATTTGGTGGCTTTTGTACTGGGCTGCTCGTTTTCTTTTGAAGAAGCTCTGTTAGCCGACGGCTTAGATGTTCGTAACCTCACAGAAGGCGTAAATGTGCCAATGTACCGTACCAACATTAGGTGTAAAGAAGCAGGGTCATTTACGGGTAACATGGTGGTAAGTATGCGTCCCTACAAGCCAGCTGACGCTATTCGAGCAATTCAAATATGCAGCCGTTTTCCTTCTGTGCATGGAGCCCCTGTCCATTTTGGCAACCCAAGGGACATAGGCATTACTAATCTAGATCGACCTGATTTTGGTGACAAAGTCACGCTTAATGAAGGTGAAGTGCCAGTATTTTGGGCCTGCGGTGTCACACCTCAAGTGGCCGTAGAGAATGCAAAACCACCCTTTTGTATTACTCATGCACCCGGGTGTATGTTGGTGACAGATTTACCCAATAGTAAACTAGCCATATTCTAGCCAAGGACACATTTATGTTACTTAATTGTGATTTGGGTGAAAGCTACGGTTCTTGGACCATGGGGCAAGACGCCAACGCTATGCCCTATATAGACCAAGCTAACATTGCCTGCGGCTTTCATGCCGGTGATCCACTGGTAATGCAGCAAACTTTAGCCTTGGCCAAGCAACACAACGTTATGGTTGGGGCCCACCCAGCGTATCCAGATTTAGTTGGCTTTGGACGCAGGTCTATGAACTGCTCAGCTCAGGAAATAGTGGCCTTTATGCACTATCAAATTGCGGCTATGGAAGGTATGGCAGCATGCCAAGGGTTGGCTCTAAGTTATGTCAAACCCCATGGAGCTCTTTACAACGACATGATGGCCAAAGCACCTATCCGACAAGCCATTATGCAAGCTGTGAGTAGCTACCCTACCCGAATGGCTGCCAGTGGTTTAACTAACTCGCCATTAAAGTTAATGCTACAAGCCAACGCTCATGCACAAGAACACCTAAAGCAAGCGCAAGAACTGCGGCTAGAATTGTATTTTGAGGCCTTTGCTGACCGTTGTTACGAGGATGATGGTAGCTTAATGGCGCGTTCTAAATCTGGCGCTGTGCTGAATCATGATGCGATGCTCAAGCAAGTACAACAGTTAACTCAGCAAGGTACCATTACCAGTGCCAGTGGCAATGCTTTGCATCTTAAGGTCGATAGCCTTTGTGTGCACGGTGATAATGATGCCGGCATTGCTGCCATCCAATCCATCCGACAATTGATGAATAATCCATCCACCAGCAAAGCATAACCCAAAGGCATCAGTTAGATGTATGAATTAAAGCTATGAGCACCACCCAAGCACATATAAAAATAGCCAGTGAAAATAGCTATATCATTTATTTTGGCGACCCTGACAGTCTACACATCAACGCTGAGGTTAGTGCGTCAATTGCTGCTACTTGCGAGCAGGTTAGGCGTCACTTTGGGGCTCGTTTAATTGATCTAGTGGCGTCCTACGCGTCCTTACTCGTTATTTATGACACCACCCAGTGTGACCACTTGTGGGCAAAAAACACCTTAAAAACTTTATTAAACACACCTCAAAAAAACCACCAAGATAGCGGCCAGCTGGTTAAGATTCCTGTTTTTTATAGCACTAAATACGGCCCAGAGCTTACCCTGATAGCCCAAAATTCAGGGCTCAGTGTTGAACAAGTGGTCAGTATTCATAGCACCACAGAATACCGTGTTTATGCCATTGGTTTTGCCCCAGGTTTTGCCTATTTAGGCGAGGTAGATGAGCGACTTGCCACGCCACGACTTGCCACGCCTAGGCTTAAAGTACCCACTGGGGCGGTAGCCATAGCTGATCGCCAAACTGCAGTATATCCAGCGAGCTCTCCAGGCGGATGGAACCTTATTGGCCTTTGCCCTGCACCGATGTTTAACGCGCATGAGCAGCCTCATATGCCCGTATCAGTCGGTGATCGTGTGCAGTTTGAACCCATAGACGAGCAACAATACCTAGCCATGGGAGGTGTGCTACATGAGCTTTAAAGTGCTCCAGCCTGGTTTACTTAGCCTGTTACAAGACCTTGGCCGTTTTGGCCAGCATAATGTTGGTTTAACTACCGGCGGGCCATTAGATAGTGAAGCGTTTTTGTGGGCTAACCGATTGCTGCGCAACGCTGCTAACGCATGCGCCATAGAAGTTAATTTTGGTGGCCTGCAACTACTTGCGCAAACAGACAGTTACATTTGCATTACCGGGGCTGATTTAGAAGTCACCATCAATGGCGTTGATAAACCCTTATGGACTGCCCACAAAGTATGTACCGGTGACCAAATAAAGCTTGGTTATTCAGCCCAAGGTTGTCGCAGTTATTTGAGCGTGGCTGGGGGTTTTAATATTAGCCCAAGTTTTGGTAGCAGTGCCACGGTCGTGCGCGAAAAAATAGGTGGCTTAAATGGATCTAAGCTTGCTGCTAATGACTCTTTACCCTGCTCTAAAACCACTCAATTGTTACGCCAAACATTACCCCAAGCCTCTAGACCTTTATATGCTCAAGACGCTATTGAAAAAAATGCTGAAAATATAGTCTTACGACTATTGCCTGGCTATCAACACCACCTATTTGATAGTGCTACCAAAGCCCGTTTTTTCCACAGCCAATATAAAGTTACAGACCGTAGTGACCGCATGGGTATGCGCCTTGAAGGGCCAGCTGTACCCTGCCCATCTCAAAAAATGCTCTCTGAGGGCACTTGTTTAGGCGCTGTCCAAGTACCTGCTAATGGGCAGCCTATTGTATTACTTAACGACCGCCAAACTATTGGTGGCTACCCAAAAATAGGAGCTGTAATTGCTCGCGATATAGCTAGGCTTGCTCAGCTAAGACCTGGCGACACGGTGCAATTTGAAGCGGTAGATTTATACCAAGCTCATACCATTAACACCCTAGCACAACTTAGATTTGATGCCACTATACTCCAGCAGCTAGAGGATTGACCATGTTAAACGACCAACAACTAAGCCGACAAATTGAAGATGCTTTGGTAGTCCGCAACCCACGCGGCATGGCTCAAGTACAGCCCGCATTAACTGCAGGCTACTGCCTGCGCGCAGCGCAAATTTTACAAAACTGTATTAATGATAAACCCGGTGCCACAGTACTTATTGGTACTGGTTTCCCAGTAGTTGGTACCTTTGAGACCGATGGACCTGTATGCGCAATTGCCCTTTATGACACCTTAGAACACTTAGGTGCTGTGCCTGTCATTGTATGCGGACAACCGTTAGTGGGCGCCCTTATGCAGCGCTATCGAACACATGAAATACGGGTAGGAGACAACACTAATCTAGAAGCTGAAACCATAGCAGCCCTTAACCACTTTAACCCTCAAGCCATCGTGTCTATTGAGCGCCCAGGCCAAGCGCAAGATGGTGGCTATTACAATATGCGAGGCGAAAGTATCAGTGCGCGCACGGCTTGTTTTGATGGCTTTATGAAATGCGCAAAATGCCCTACTATTGCAGTCGGTGACGGGGGTAATGAAATAGGTATGGGCAAGGTTATTCATGCCCTAGAAAGCCTCGATATAGTACCTGCGGTGACCAGCGCAGATGAACTCATCGTAGCCGATGTTTCTAACTGGGGGAGCTATGGTATGATCGCCTTCCTTGGCCTATGGCAGCAACAAGATTTATTGGCTAAAATTAAGCCTTCAGCTATTTTGCAGTATTTGTCAGACCTTGGCAGCGTGGATGGTGTAACACGTATAAATCAACTCACAGAAGATGGTTTACCTCCTAGCGAAGGCCAATCTGTGATTGATCAATTACGCCAAATAACTGGTTTTATTGATTAATATTGTTAGCGTCACTCAGCCAATTTAGTGTAGGAGCAGAATGTGCGTCTTCGTAATCTCAATAGCTTTATAAAGGTAGCCACTTTAGGAAGTTTTCATGGTGCTGCAGCTCAATTACATGCATCACAACCTGCAATTTCTGCACGTATTGCCACCCTTGAAGAGGAGTTGGGTGTTAAGCTATTTAAACGCGATCAAAGTGGCACTAAACTCACCGCTCGTGGCAGACAGCTTTTGCCTTTTGCAGAACGCTTAGTGTCTATTAGTAATGAAATGAAAGCCCAACTGCAAGATGACGCTCCTCAACAAGGTGTGTTTCGTATCGGCATTGCTGATACTGTCGCCCATTTGTGGCTAAGAGACTTGTTAAAAGTTTGGCGTGAACAACATCCTTTGATACAATTTGAGCTCACTATTGATCTGTCATTAGCTCTATACAAACAATTAGAAGAACACCAGTTAGATCTTGCATTAATGGTCTACACAGGACAGGCGATCGCAGTGAATACGCAGCCATTAAGTGCCCTGCCACAAACCTGGGTCGGCAGCCCTCACTTTGCGAAGGGCAGCCGTAAGATGGACATCGAAGCACTAAGCTGCTGTCCCATCTTAAGTTTCCCAGCAGCCACTGGGCCTGGCAAACACTTACAAGAATTATTCAGCCAAGTGGTAGAAAAACCTAAATTTCATACCAGTAATTCGGTGTCAGGCTTGTTAGCCATGGCCGAACAAGGTGCTGGTATTGCACTGCTACCAAAGCCCATCGTAGAGGATGCTTTGCGAGCCGAGCGCCTCATTGCTTTTGATGTTGATCCTACACCCCCAAAATTAAAATTTTGCTGTGGTTGGCGTCAAGATGAAGACCGTTTATTACCACAACTATTAGCCGATAGCGCCAGCCAACTGGTCAGTCAAATTATTAGAGATTAAGTTATGAGTATTGTTTACCTTGATGGCACTTACATGCCAATTGAAGAAGCCAAAATTTCCCCTCTTGATCGGGGCTTTTTGTTTGGTGATGGCATCTATGAAGTAATTCCTTCTTATGACGGGAAAATGGTCGGCTTTGGGCCCCATATTGATCGCATGATCGAAGGCTTAGGTGCATTAGAAATTGAACTAAACTGGTCTCACGACCAGTGGCGTGAGTTATGCGAAGAACTTATTCTGCGCAATCCTAATACTCAAGTAGGTTTATACTTGCATGTCACGCGTGGAGCCGACTCTAAACGTCACCACCTGTACCCCAAAGGAGTAGCACCTACGGTGTTTGCCATGCCTACTGATATTCCACCTGCACCTATTCCAGCAAGGGACAAGGTGAACGCATACAAAGTAACCACCATGCAAGACCAACGCTGGAAACGCTGCAACATCAAATCGATTTCACTACTTGGTAATGTCATGCATTATCAAAAGGGCTATAGCCAAGGCAGTGGCGAAGTATTGTTATTTAATGACAACGGTGAGCTCACTGAGTGCGGTGCTTGTAATGCTTACATTGTGAAAAATGGTACTGTAATTACTCCTGTTTTGGATAACCAAATTTTACCTGGTATTACTCGTCTTATCGCCTTAGGCGTATTGCGCGACGATGGCAGCATTGCCATAGAAGAGCGTATTGTTACTAGACAAGAAGTATTTGATGCCGACGAAATCTGGATTTCCAGTTCAAGTAAAGAGATTGCTCCAGTGACTCAAATCGATGACAAGGTGGTTGGTGACGGTATGCCGGGACCTATATGGGAAAAAGCAGCTAAGCTTTATAGCGCCGGCAAATTTAACTACTAATACGAGACCTAGCTATGGCACGTCCTAGCCACATGGTTGTTGACCTTGCAGCATTGATTAGTAATTATCAATGGGCTTGTAAGCTTGCTCCCAAAGCCCAAACCATGGCTATTGTTAAAGCTAATGCATATGGGCATGGGGCAGTAGCCTGCGCTACTGCCTTACAACCTTATGCGCCCGCTTTCGGTGTTGCTTGTATAGAAGAAGCACTGGCTTTACGTGCAGCGGGCATCCACAAACCCATATTGTTATTAGAGGGCACCTTTACCGCAGATGAAGTAGCTGTGGCTGCCGAACATGACTTTTGGCTAATGGTGGAAGATCCCCTTCAAGTGGATGCAGTTTTAACAGCCCATGTATCTAAGCCAGTTAAGGTATGGATCAAAATAGACACCGGCATGCACCGCTTAGGGCTAGCTCCTGCACGTGTGCAAGGCTATTACCAGCAGTTAGTTGCAAGCCCTAATACCTGTGAAAAAATAGTATTTGCTACTCATTTTGCCAGTGCCGATGAAACCAATAACCACTTTACCTTAGTTCAGGTGCAATTATTTATGGATACAGCTAAGCGATTTAAACAACACATAAGCTTAGCCAACTCAGCTGCTATAATGGCCTGGCCACAAGCCCACGGTGACTGGAATCGGGCCGGTTTTATGCTTTATGGAAACTCTCCCCTTGATGCTAACCACCCTTCAAGTAAAGGCTTACAACCCGTTATGCAGGTAAATTCAGCCATTATGTCTTTACGTTTAATAGCTGCTGGGGAATGTGTGGGGTATGCGCAGCAATGGTGTGCTCAAAGGCCTTCTGTCATTGCTACAGTGGCGATTGGCTATGGTGATGGTTATCCACGCAATGCAGACACTGGCACACCTGTATTAGTCAACGGCAAGCGTGCCAAGGTTGTAGGCCGTGTGTCTATGGATATGATTACCATAGACGTGACCGACCACGGTGCTGTTCAAATAGGCGACAAAGTGTGTTTATGGGGTAAAGATTTAAATATCAATGAAGTGGCTGGCCATGCTGGCACCATAGGTTATGAACTCATGACGCGGGTCACTCAACGCCTACCCATAAGCTATACCCATTAATTCTTTACTAAATTAACCTGGCTAAGTTCAAACAAACTTTCAAACAAGCTTAATGGTGCTAAGTACGCTGAGGCCTGCGTGCATGGATAGACATTAACAAGCCTAAACTAGCCATTAAGGTGACCACTGAAGTGCCACCGTAGCTTACCAGCGGCAAGGGTACGCCCACAACCGGCAACAAGCCGCTAACCATGCCAATGTTGACGACTATGTAGACAAAAAAGGTAAGCGTCAAACTGGACGCCAGCATTCGATCAAACGGATGGCTCGCGTAGCCAGCGATAACTAGGCCTCTAAGCAACACCAAAAAATACAGCGTCATTAACAACAATACGCCTACCAAGCCAAACTCTTCCGCCAGCACAGCAACGATGAAATCGGTATGGGTTTCAGGCAGAAAATCTAAATGAGACTGGGTACCTTGTAACCAACCCTTGCCATCGATACCACCAGAACCAATGGCAATTTTAGACTGTATAATATTCCACCCAGCCCCCAAGGGATCACTTTCTGGATCTAGGAATGTGATCACCCGCTGTTGTTGGTATTCGCGCATGCCCATCCACAGCAGCGGCAAACCTGCAGCACTTAAAATGATGGCAACAATGACATAGCGCAACAACAAACCTGCAAAGAAAATCACAAACACACCAGAACAACCAATAAGTAAAGAGGTACCTAAGTCTGGTTGCTTGGCAATCAGCATCATGGGCACCAACACTAGAGCCATGGCAATGATGACATGGCTTAACTGGGGTGGTCTGGGTCTACTAGCTAAATACCAAGACACTGTCAGCGGCACCACTAGCTTCATAATTTCTGAAGGTTGAAAACGGGGTAATCCTGGGATAGCTAACCATCGCTGGGCTCCTTTTGCTCCCACACCAAATAGCAGTACTGCAACAAGCAACAACAGCCCGGCGATATATAACAAAGGCATCCAACGCTGAACGTGGCGTAGGTTAATTTGGGTGATGATTACCATACCAAGGAGAGCCACACCATATCTCACTAGTTGCCTGTGCACTGCAGCTTCGCTGGAACCAGAGCCAGAATACAACACCAATAAACCAAACGACATAATGAATAATAACAACACTAGTAGCCATGGATCCAACCTAAGCTTTACCCACAGGCCAGGGCCACTCTTTAGGTGTTTTCTTGCTTCTGGGGCCCAGCGTTGGAAGTCAGCCATCGTTTTCAGCCGCCCCTTTGGATTCTACTTTAGTCCCCAAAATATGTGCATCAAACAACTTTCGGGCCAAAGGTGCAGCGGCAGAGCTACCGCCACCACCATTTTCAATAATCACAGCAATAACAATGACCGGATCTTTTGCGGGTGCCCAGCCAATGAACAAACCATGGTCACGAAATCGTTCAGCAATTTTTTCAGCATCATAGGTCTCGTCTTGTTTAATACCTAGAACTTGCGCGGTGCCCGTTTTACCAGCTATTTTATAGCTACTATTGGCACCACTGCGCCGTGCTGTACCATGTTTCCCATGCATCACGTCAATCATCGCATCGTGCATTCTGTCCCAATCACTAGTGCGCTTTAGTGCTAATTTAGCTGGTTGCTTAGGGTTGGTGCGGTCTATGTCGCTGACCTTTTCCACAGGCTTACCATCCATAGCTTTAATCATACGTATTTGATGCCATTGACCCTTATTAGCCAGCACCATGGTCATCGTTGCCAACTGTGTTGGTGTGGCTGATAAAAAACCCTGGCCAATGCCCAGGTTAAGTGAGTCCCCTCGGAACCATGAAGCATCACGATTTTTTCGCTTCCATTGTCTAGTAGGCAAAACAGCCTTAGTGGCTTCTGGCTGATCTGCAATAGTCACCTGACCAAATCCAAACAGAGCAAGGTACTTAGTCATGGGATCATTACCCATGGCATCAGATATGGCGTAATAAAAGGTGTCCACAGACTCAACAATAGACTTGTGCATATCTACTTGTCCATGGCCCCCTTCTTTCCAATCACGATAAAGACGCCCACCTTCTGTAAGCTGATAAAAACCAGGATCCCAAAGTGAGTATTTGCGGGACACGATGCCAGAGTCTATACCAGCAAGAGCAATTACCGGCTTTACCGTTGAGGCCGGTGGATAACGACCCCGCAGAGCTCGGTTAAATAATGGCAAATCATCAGAGTTTCTTAACGCTTGGTAGTTGGCGTGGCTAATACCAGTCACAAATTGATTAGCACCGTAACTGGGTGCACTAGCCATAGCTAGCACTCCCCCAGTTTTAGGGTCGATAGCGACTATAGCGCCACGCTTACCCTCTAACAACTTCGCTGCATTCTGCTGCAGTTCAGCATCTAAGTAGAGGCTAATGTCTTTCCCTGGCAAAGGCTCGAAGCGCTCTAACACTTGGATCACTCGGCCTCTAGCATTGGTTTCTACAGTTTGGTGGCCTACTGTACCGTGTAATTCAGTTTCGTAGTAACGTTCTACACCCAATTTACCCACATGGTGAGTGGCACTGTAGTTAATACTATCTAGCTTTACCAGTTCACGGTCATTAATGCGGCCTACATAACCCAAAGCATGCACAAATCCTTCATCCAGTGGGTAGTATCGAACTAACTCTGGTACCACTCTTACTCCTGGGAGGCGGTGTTGGTTGACCGTAATTTGGGCTATTTCTCTTTCGTTCAATTGGAAACGCAGTGCCACTGGACTATAGGGCCTGCGCGGCTGTTTCAAGCGACGCTTAAAACGTTTTATGTCGTCCTTATCGATGGTTACAACTTGCGCCAATTCAGCAAGCACCTTGTCAATACCGCGCCGGCCTCCCACTAACTGTTCAGGCACCAAAGTTAAACTATGGCTGGCACGATTGCCCGCTAACAAAACACCATTGGTATCGTATATTAAGCCCCTAGTAGGAGCGATTGCTTGCAACTGCTGGCGGTTATCGTCTGATTCTGTGACATAGCGTTGGTGTTGCCACACTTGCAAATAAACCAAACGAGAAACTAGTCCTGCAAAAACTAATACAATAAGCAGCAGGGCCCACCAGAGACGCGCCTTAAACTGGCTTACTTCTTGGCGTTGATTATCCATTTTTGACCAAGGCATAGTATGATCAGTTACTTATGGTAGGGGTGATTATTAAGCAAGCTCCATGCGCGGTATATTTGCTCAGCTAGTACTACACGTACTAAGGGATGTGGCAGAGTGAGAGGTGATAAAGACCAGCGCTGGTCTGCTCTTGCAACACAGGCTGGGTCTAATCCGTCTGGCCCACCCACCAGCAGGGTGACATTACGCCCACTCATACGCCAGTCTCCACATTGTTTGGCCAGTTGCTGGGTACTCCAAGGTTTACCCAGCACATCTAAGGCAATAACGTAGTCTTGAGCTGGGATAGCAGCCAACATTTGTTCACCTTCTTTAGCAATAGCACGCTTTAAATCAGCGCTTTTGCCTCGAAACCCTAGGCCTAATTCTTGCAATTGTAGCTGCATGTCACTTGGCATTCTGCGAGCATACTCGTCATAGCCTTGAGTGACCCACGAGGGCATTTTAGTGCCCACCGCTAGCAACTTAATTTTCATTTATACACGCGGCTCTACATCGCTGGATAAAATTTCTTTAAGAGCTGGGTTCCATAATCGCTCCAAGTCATAAAAATCACGGGCTTCAGCTTGCATCACGTGTACTACAACATCACCAAGGTCTGACAATACCCAGTCGCCACTCATTTCGCCTTCAATACCTAACGGTATGACACCATTTTGCTTAGCTTGAAATGACACTTCGTCAGCCAAAGATTTTACATGACGGTTAGATGTTCCTGTAGCGATCACCATGTAATCAGTTACATTAGATAAGCCCCGCACATCTAACTGCACAACATCTTTGCCTTTCATATCTTCTAGGGCAGTGGAAATCAATTTCAATAAATCTTCTATTGGCATAGCCATAATTCGTGTTCCAAAAATTCTAATTAATGCCGTATAGGCTTTGGCTTGCAATGTATTGTGCCACTGCAGGCGCTAATTCTGTTACGCTAGGTTGGTAACCTGAGCGCAGTTGCCGACGTATCTGTGTTGCAGATACGGCATGCTGCCCTAATTTCAGGTGGGCTACCTGACCTGATGAAGAAGCTAACAAATGTTTGGCATCATCCACTTTGTGAGTTGCATACCAGGTAAGCAACTCAGGATCTCTGGGCCAAAAACTGGCTGGCCTGGTGAGCACTAACACATGCCCATAATCTAATAATTCTTGCCACCTATGCCATTGCCGCAAACCTGCAAAAGCATCCATGCCCATGCACCAAATCAACGGCATAACTGGGCCTATTTCTTGCCTTACTTCAATCATAGTTAACACGCTATAGCTTAACCCATGGCGGTCAACTTCACGTGTATCGATGGCTAATTCATCATGGCCTTCAATCGCCAAAGATAACATCTGTACCCTTTGCTGTGCCGTGGCTAAAGGGCTTTGCCTGTGGGCAGGCTGGCAATTAGGCAATAATGCCACATCGTGTACCCCTAAGCATTGACTCAGCTCAATGGCCGACAATACATGGCCTTGATGAATTGGGTCAAAAGTACCACCCCACAAAACCTTAGCGTGGGTTATTGGTATGGGCTTAGATATAACATTAACCTCGGGTATGACCATCACCAAAAACCACATACTTCTGCGATGTTAAACCTTGCAGCCCAACAGGCCCACGGGCGTGTATCTTATCCGTAGAAATACCTATTTCAGCGCCAAGACCGTATTCAAAACCGTCTGCAAAAGCAGTGGACGCATTGATCATTACAGAGCTTGAGTCCACCCGTGCCATAAATTCTCGCGCCTTGGTGTAGTTTTCACTGACTATGGCATCCGTATGATGAGAACCATAAATATTAATATGCTCAATAGCAGCATCCATGTCTGTTACCACTTTAACAGATAGAACAGGTGCCAAATATTCGGCATACCAGTCGTCTTTCGTCGCTGCGGCAATAGTGCCTGTGTAACTACTGGAGTAGCTGCCTATTATAGCCATAGCTTGGGGGCATAGGCGCAGCTCTATATCAAACTCTTGTAAACCTTGCGCCAGCTGCGGCATTAGTTCTTCCACACGAGACTGAGCAATTAACAAAGACTCAAGAGCATTGCACACACCATATCGTCTGGTTTTGGAGTTGATCACAATATTAATAGCTTTAGCCGCATCAGCATAGTCATCAATATACACATGGCAGTTGCCATCTAAATGTTTGATCACAGGAATCAACGCTTCTGCACTCACCCGCTTAATCAGGGTTTTACCACCCCGAGGAACAATAACGTCAACAAACTCTGTCAAAGTAATAAGCTCACCTACAGCTGCTCGGTCTGTGGTTTCAACAACCTGCACCGACGCAGCTGGTAACCCTGCTGCAAGCAACCCTTGTTTTACACATAGGGCGATAGCTTGGTTTGAATGAGTTGCTTCTGACCCACCTCTTAAAATAGCGGCATTACCAGACTTAATACATAGGCTAGCTGCGTCTACAGTAACGTTGGGGCGGGATTCATAAATAATACCCACCACACCCAATGGCACACGCATTTTACCGAGCTGAATACCCGACGGGCGAAAGTTCATGTCTGAAATCTCACCCACAGGGTCTGCAAGTTCTGCAACCTGTCGAAGGCCTAACATCATGGCGTCTATGCCTTCGTCTGTTACTCTAAGGCGGTCAAGCATTGCGTTATCTAAGCCATTATCTAAAGCGTTAGCTAAATCTTTTTCATTAGCTTCTTTTAGGCTTACTCTAGCTTCATCTAGAGCACTAGCCATTGCTAAAAGGGCGTTGTTTTTTACCATGGTTGACGCAGTGGCCAAAACCTTAGAAGCGGCTTTAGCTTGGGTACCTAATTGCTGCATGTAATCAACCACAGACATGAAAAACTCTCTTAAAAAATGTAAAAATACTAGGGCGGACATTATAGCGCGATTTAAAGCTAAATAGAGTAAAAAACAGCGCAATAGCTGGAATTTTTCTATTCACCCCACGCGGGCACTAAAGTCTGCGGTAAACCTAGTTGAGACATAATTCGCGCCACCACGAAATCCACCATATCTGCCACACTTTGAGGGCGATTATAAAATCCTGGGCTAGCCGGAATGACCACCACACCCATGCGCGTTAACTTAAGCATATGCTCTAGGTGGATCTCTGAGTAAGGCGCTTCGCGCGGCACCAAAATCAACTTGCGTCGTTCTTTTAAATACACATCTGCAGCCCGCTCAATGAGGTTATTACTGGCACCACAAGCAATCGCTGACAAACTACCCGTGCTGCACGGACATACCACCATGGCATCACCACCACCAGAACCAGAGGCCACTGGAGCCATCCACTGCTGCTTAGCAAATACCCGCAACTGCCCTGGCTTGGCATCATACAATTTAGTAAAAAAGGCCTGTATTAAGGCTGTTGCCGAAGGCACCTTAAGGTCTGTTTCTGTAGCTAACACCACTTGTGCTGCGGAAGAAATCATTAGCGACACTTCACACTGCGCCATCAAAAGACACTGCAGCAAGCGCAAACCATACTGGGCGCCCGAAGCGCCAGTAATGGCCAGAGTTACCTTAATAGTCACTTTTTCGGGCCCATTTGATATGGGCAGCAAGGGCGTGGTTGTTTGATTCATAACAATGACATAACAATAAAAAATGAGTGATTAACAGCCTCATTGTACCAGCTAAAACCCTATAAGCTACCACCTAAAGTAAAGGCTGAGAATGATAGTTAGCCGCACCACTAACTAAGCCACACAAAAGGGTAGAGTATTAGGCTTAAGCAGCAAGACTTTTTGTGGTAAGTGACATATAATCACGCTCACATTTTATCCATCAAAATGGACACCACTAAAGATCCCATGTTGAGCCTCAATCAAACCTTTAAGCAAGCCCAAGTTGACCCACAACTTGTCTCCGTAGTTGACTCTATCACCACCACCTGTAAAAACATTGCTGAACGCCTTCGTGGTGGAGCCCTAAGTGGCCTCTATGGTTCTGCTGAACAAGAGAATGTTCAAGGTGAAGTACAGAAAAAACTAGATGTTATTTCCAACGACTTGCTAAAACAAGCACTGCTAGCTAACCGCAGCGTTGCAGGCATTGCCTCGGAAGAAGAAGAAGATGCTATTGCTGGCAATTTAGAGGGTCAGTATTTAGTAACCTTTGACCCACTGGATGGCAGTTCCAACATTGATGTTAACGTGACGGTAGGCACTATTTTTTCTGTGCTAGCATTACCTGAAGGTTGCACAGAAGTGACCACAGATACTTTTTTACAGGCTGGCCGCAAACAGATAGCCGCAGGGTATGTATTATATGGTCCCTCGGTGATCCTAGCCATTACTACAGGCAGTGGCGTAGCCATGTACAATTTAGGTGCAGATGGCGATTTTTACCAAACCGAAGACCAAATCCAAGTGCCACATAGCACGCAAGAGTTTGCTATTAATATGTCTAACCAACGGTTTTGGCAAGCGCCAATGAAAAGTTACGTGAATGACTTGTTACTGGGCGAAGATGGCCCCTTAGGCAAACGTTTCAACATGCGCTGGATAGCTTCCATGGTTGCTGAAGTGCACCGAATTTTGACCCGCGGTGGTATTTTTATGTACCCCTATGACAGCCGTGACCCAGGTAAAGCCGGCAAACTACGGCTAATGTATGAAGGAAACCCAATGAGCTTTCTCATTGAGCAAGCAGGTGGTGCTTCTAGCAATACCCAGCAACCCATTATGGACGTAGAACCTCACCATATTCACCAACGCGTACCTGTTATTTTAGGCTCTAAGCAAGAGGTTGAGCGAGTTAATCGCTATCACCAAGCTTAGCTTGGCTTGGGTCGACTTAGCTGAGCTAAGCTAATTCAGCCTTTTAGTTACCGTATTAGTTACTAGACCGTTATCAACCATTATTAGGATCAGATTAGATCATGAGCTACCAAAACATCCCAGCCGGTAAAGATTTACCTAACGACATTTACGTTGTGATTGAAATTCCAGCTAACAGCAGCCCAGTTAAGTACGAAATTGACAAAGACGCAGACGCTCTCTTTGTTGACCGTTTTATGGCTTCGCCAATGTTTTACCCAGCCAACTATGGCTACATAAACAACACCCTTGCCGACGATGGCGATGCTCTAGACGTTTTGGTTGTAACGCCTTACCCTGTTGTGCCTGGCAGTGTGATCCGTTGTCGCCCAGTGGGCGTTTTAAACATGACCGACGAAGCAGGCGAAGATGCTAAGCTTTTAGCGGTACCCCATGAAAAACTAACTCAAGCATACAACGACGTGCAAGACATTACTGACCTTCCAGAAATGCTGCGTAACCAAATCAAAGAATTCTTTGAGAACTATAAAAACCTAGAAAAAGGCAAGTGGGTTAAGGTAGAAAGCTGGGAAGGCGTAGAGTCTGCCAAAGCCAAGATTCTTGTAGCCGCAGCTGCATACAAGAGCTAAGCCCTAGGGCCTGTAGATCACCTATACATTACTTGCCATCGCTCATAACAAAATGAGAGCGATCGCTGGCAAGTAATGCTTATATTAGCCCTGCGTTAAAAGGCCCCTCAAGTCTATAATAGCAGCGTTAGCTCGGGCGATATAAGATACCATCACTAATGAGTGATTTGCTACCAAACCAAACCCTGAGCCATTCATAATCATAGGGCTCCATAAGGCTTCTTGGGTTGATTCAAGTTCACGAATGATCTGCCTCAAACTCACTAAAGCATTTTTCTTTTCCAGCACTGATTGAAAATCCACTTCAACTGCCCGCAATAGCTGAATCAATGCCCAGCTAGCCCCTCTAGCCTCATAAAACACATCGTCAATTTGTGACCAAGGTGTTTTGATTTCTAACTCACTAGCAGCCGTAGTTGATTGCGTTGCTGAAGCATCTCCCGCCAAGTCTGTATTTAAACGTTTTTGACCTACGCTCGCACTGAGGCGTTGCGATAAACTTCCCAAGCGGGTTTCTACATCGCCTAACCAGCGTGTTAAGTTATCTGCGCGGGCGTAGAATTGCGCTTGGCTTTGTTGAGAATCTGACAGTCGGTCTAAGTATCTTGTTAGTGCCTCTATACCCGTTCGGTATTCACCTTCACTTGATGGCAATATCCAGCTTGCACTGTCAAAGTTAAACTGGGGCTCCGCAACAGCCAAGTCAATATCTTCAGTGGATTGGGATTGAGAGCGGCTAAAATCTTTGCGCATGGCACGGGATAAATCACGTATTTGAATCAATACGCCATATTCCCAGTTAGGAACGTTATCCATCCACACCCCAGGTAGAGACACGTCGTTAGAAAGGTAACCACCTGGCTTGTCCATTAAGGTGTTCGCCAAGTGCAACAGGGCGTGCGTGGTGGCAGCACCTGTTACTGTTTGAGCACTGGGAGGTGGTGATAAATCAGGCTCACTATTCCAATAAAAACCAAACACTGCAGCCATTAACAAATAAACTAACAACACAGTTCCAGCAGCCTTCAATACCCAATGACGCCCATCAACATAATCCTCTTTAATGTTGCGTAATCCTTGCTTGATGTTGAGCATTGTAAATTCCTTTGTATTTGGCTTGTTATAAAAGCACTAGCGCTCAGTTTTATATGGTGTTAGTTAGGGTAAACTTCAAGCTCATCTTTTTGAGCAAGATAGCTGACTTCTAACCGTGCAGGCATACTACGTTTAATATTGGCCCTTATACGCTGGTCTGGATCTGCACTATTCATAGTCTGATAGACCCAACGGGCATGAGCGTCTGTGGGCGCTACAATAAGTATTGTAGCCTGCAATTTTTGAGCTGTGTTAGCCACTACTGCTAGCCACCTTGCTAGCTCCTTATCTTGCTGTTTAATAAGCTTCGTTGGTAAAAGTAAGTTTTGAGTGCGCATGGCTGGCACTGCGGTATCTGGCATTGGTAATCGTGGTACTGCCACCGATGCTATCGGTGGCTTAACAACGTGACTGTCCATCATCGACTTCATGGTGGTTAATTGGCTATGCTTAGGTATTACTGTCTTGGCTCGAGAAAAAAACACTCTAGCCTGATCCACTTTTCCTTGGATAAGGCTTGACTGTAATAATACATAATAGCGCTGTACTATTCTCTCTAGGGCTATTAATGCTTGAGGGTTGCCCGGCTCTTTCGTTAACACTCGCGTCAAATAATAGTGGGCATTTTGACCTTCGGGCGTAGTCAATTGATCTTGCTCAAAAGCCAAGCCAGCTTCACCTAACCAAAAACCAATACTATCAGTGGGTTTATTACTGGACTCTCCGTTTACAGGTATGCTTTTTGGGGCTGTCAAAACAACTGGTAACACCGGTTCAGCCCTTGAGGGCGACGTGAATGATGAGGCTAAGGTTTGCACTGTTTGAATGGGTGATTGTAAGATTTGTATTATTTTTTTTGAGGGCACTTCAACAGCTTGATTAACTTCAACAGGCGCTGTTTCTGGCATTATTGGTGTTTGGTTAGAACAAGCTGTTAGCATTAAAAATGTAGTTACAGAAATGGCTGTCCTAAGCCTAAATTGTGGGTAGAGGTATGGCAACGTCATAAATAGGATCCGAAATAATTAACACCATATAAGAGTAACAGACACAGGAAGACTCCCCTAGGACTAAATAAAATACAAAAACTTCGGCAAAATCCTTCCAATCTGCTATCATCTTCCACCATCTTTATCAGTTTGTTGCAGCAACGGAAAGTATTTAATGGCACAAATTCTGCTACTTAACGGCCCAAACCTCAATCTCCTTGGCAAGAGAGAACCCGGCATTTATGGCAGTCTAACTTTGGCGCAGATTGAATATCAATGCCAATCCAAATGCCAACAAGCCAGTATTTCTTTAGACTGTAAACAAAGTAATGCCGAACATCTGCTTATTGATGCGGTGCATGAAGCACAAGAACAGGGTGTTCAGTTTATAGTCATTAACCCAGCAGCCTTCACACATACTAGCGTAGCGCTGCGTGATGCCTTACTTGGGGTTAACATTCCATTTATTGAAGTACATTTAAGTAATGTATATAAGCGCGAAGTATTTCGCCATCACTCCTATTTATCCGACATTGCTGAGGGTGTCATTTGCGGCCTTGGCGCGCACGGCTACTACTTTGCTATGGACGCCGCCATTGGCCGTTTGAGCAGTTAATCATCAATATAAAAATCATAGAGGGATCCCATGGATATTCGTAAGGTTAAAAAGCTCATCGAGTTGTTGGAAGAGTCTGACATTAACGAAATTGAAATCAAAGAAGGTGAAGAGTCTGTGCGCATCAGCCGCGCTTCACCTGCAATGATGATGGCAGCAGCACCAGTAATGCAAGCTGCTCCTGTTGCGACACCGATTGCCTCCGCTCCAAGCGCTCCAGCAATTAGTGGGCACGCCGTGGCTTCTCCTATGGTTGGCACCTTCTACCGCTGCCCCTCCCCAGGAGCACCTGCGTTTTCTGAAGTGGGCCAAACTGTCAAAGAGGGCGATGTTATTTGTATCATCGAAGCGATGAAGATGATGAATCAAATCGAAGCTGACAAATCTGGCACCATTACTGCAATTTTAGTTGAAGACGGAGAAGCTGTTGAATATGATCAGCCTCTGGTAACCATCGCCTAATACTGGAGTTCCCTATGTTAGAAAAAGTTGTTATTGCTAACCGTGGAGAAATTGCCCTACGTATTTTACGTGCCTGTAAAGAATTAGGCATTAAAACTGTAGCGGTACACTCCAAAGCAGACAAAGACCTCATGCATGTGCGTTTAGCAGATGAAGCCGTATGTATAGGCCCAAATTCGTCTACCGAAAGCTATTTGAACATTCCACGCATACTTTCTGCCGCAGAAGTTACGCATGCTACAGGTATCCATCCAGGCTATGGGTTCTTGGCAGAAAACGCTGACTTTGCAGAGATGGTAGAAAGTAGCGGCTTTACCTTTATCGGCCCTACCGCAGCCACCATTCGTATTATGGGTGATAAAGTAGCGGCTATAAAGGCGATGCAGCAGTCAGGTGTGCCCACAGTGCCAGGCTCTGATGGCCCACTCGATGATGACGAAGAGCGCACCAAACGTATTGCCAGAGGCATAGGCTACCCTGTCATTATTAAAGCCTCAGCAGGCGGTGGTGGTCGTGGTATGCGCGTGGTGCATAATGAAGAAACTTTGATTACGTCTATTTTAGTCACCAAAGCAGAAGCCAAAGGCGCTTTTGGTAACGACACAGTTTACATGGAGAAGTTCTTAGAAAACCCACGCCATGTAGAAGTGCAAATTCTGGCTGATGGCCAGGGTGGCGTCATTCATCTTTATGATCGCGACTGCTCTATGCAACGTCGTCATCAAAAGGTGGTTGAAGAAGCTCCAGCGCCACACATGGATGAAGCCGCTAGAGTGCAAGTGCTTAAGAGTTGCACTGATGCCTGTCTTGAAATAGGTTACCGCGGCGCAGGTACGTTTGAGTTCTTGTACGAAGACGGTGGGTTCTACTTCATAGAAATGAACACTCGTGTTCAGGTAGAGCACCCAGTCACAGAAATGATCACTGGTGTAGACATTATTAAAGAGCAGCTGCGTATTGCTAGCGGATACCCTTTGTCTGTGAAGCAAGAGGATGTGGTGATTAGTGGCCATGCCTTTGAGTGCCGCATTAATGCCGAAGATGCTAAGACCTTTATGCCAAGTCCAGGTAAAGTGACGCAATTTCATGCCCCCGGTGGTTTAGGTGTGCGGGTAGATTCACATATTTATAGTGGTTACACTGTGCCGCCGTTTTATGACTCTATGATTGCTAAAATCATAACCCACGCACCAACACGAAAAGAAGCGTTGAAGCGTATGGAAGTGGCTTTAGATGAGATGATCATTGCCGGCATCAAAACCAACATCACTCTGCAACAAGATATTGTCCGCGATGCACTCTTTGCTGAAGGTGGCCTTAACATCCACTATCTAGAGAAAAAACTAGGCTTGTAAGGCTATATTTTTCTTCACACGCCACCTTGGACCACCTAGGCGGCGTTTTTGTTTTACACAACACTTTATAGAGATCTGAAAATGCCTTGGGTTCAAATCACCTTATCTTCCACACCTGAAAACTCTGAATTTTTAGAGGAAATGTTGCTTATATGCGGTGCCGGGGCTGTGAGCATGCTTGATGGCGCAGACCAACCTGTATTTGAACCCCTTAAAGGCACCACTCCCTTGTGGCAAGACACACAGGTAATGGGTTTATTTGAAGCCGATACCGATGGTGATGCGCTGCTAGATTATTTAACTAGCGGCTGGCAAGACACCTTCCCTGACACTAATTTCCCAAGCCACAAGTTAGAAATTTTAGAAGACAAAGATTGGGAAAGGCAGTGGATGGATCGTTTTGAACCGATTCAATTTGGTGAGCGTCTGTGGGTTTGCCCTAGCTGGAAACCTATACCAGACCCAACAGCCGCTAACCTTATGTTAGACCCAGGCCTTGCCTTTGGTACCGGTAGTCACCCTACTACAGCGCTATGTCTACAATGGATTGCACAGCAGCAGTGGCAAGGAAAAACGGTTATCGATTATGGTTGTGGCTCAGGCATTTTAGCCATCGCAGCAGTGCTAATGGGTGCCACACATGTAGCTGGGGTAGACAACGATACGCAGGCATTAACAGCCACAATGGACAACGCCCAGCGTAACGGCATAAGTTCAAACACAATACCTGTTTTCTTACCTGAAGAAATCCCCCATAAGGCCGTAGATGTAATGTTGGCCAACATCCTTGCAGGCCCGTTAATCGACATGGCTGCAGGCTTAGCCAAACTCACTAAACCTGCTGGTTTAATTACTTTGTCTGGCATTCTTGAACACCAGGCAAACGCTGTTATTGAAGCTTATGAGCCATGGTTTGATATGCATACTGTTGTCTCCAAAGACGAGTGGGTCCGTATTGACGGACAAAAACGTTAACACCCAGGAATTATAAAATACATGGATTTTAGTACTGCACAACTTGTTGCCGTTAGCGCAATTTTTGTTTGGTCTGGCTTTGTGCGAGCAGGCCTTGGTTTTGGTGGTGCGGCCCTTGGTTTACCATTAATGTTACTGGTAGAAGATCAACCCTTGTTCTTTCTACCTATTGTTGCCACCCACCTCCTCATTTTTTCTGGCATCACTACTGGCTTACGTTTTCAGCACGTAGATCGAGCATTCTTGCGTGAATCATTAACTTGGATGATCATCCCTAAGCTTATTGGTGTTATTGGTTTATTAAGCCTGCCAAACGAATGGATGGTAGTTTTCATCTATGCCATTACCGGCTTATACGCCATAACATGGATTATTAAATGGGATATCAACAGCCAATCACCATGGGTCGATCGTTTATTGTATATCTTAGGTGGCTATTTTAGTGGTACCTCACTCATTGGAGCGCCGCTCATTGTGGCCGTAGCTGTTAGGAAAATGACCCTATCAGCCTACCGTGATACCCTATTTGTGCTATGGTTTATTCTGGTTGTAATCAAGATGTTAGCCTTTGCAGTTGCAGGAGTGGACCTACAGTGGCAATGGTCCCTTGCCCTACTTCTGCCTACAGCATGTGGCCACTGGGTTGGCCTTAAGTTCCATCAACAAATGCTTAAACGAGATCCAAAAGTGGTACGCCAGTGGCTTGGAGTCTGTTTGTTAGGGATTATTTGTATCGCTTTGTTACCGTAGTTTCACTAACTGCATTGTAATCGATGCAAGACCGATAACACTCGTCAAAATGGCAGACCAAATTGACCGTTGGGTGAGTCCAAAAAACGCCAGCATAGCTTTTTAATCAATGCCAAGAACCGTTGCTTTAGCACATAGGCAGCAGCGCTTTGCTCAGCACCTGGGCTTTGGGCAATTTTCATTTTTACATTAATGATCAGATCTAACAACACGTTTAGTATTCAGTGGTTATTATTTACAAAAACAATAACCTTTTCCTTAAAGGTTTATCCGACTGAATGGCGCCAATTCGTATGCTGACACAAAGGGTACCTTTGGTGAGGGCTATGGGTCGATTTAACTAACATCACGCAATAATTCTAACTTCACCTGTGGGGCGTTTTTATCTGCGTGAGTGGGAGGCCGCCATTGTTGCCCGCTGGGTAGCCGCTGTTTGTGCTACAATAGCGCACTGCAGTTAATCACACAGGAGTAACAAGAATCTTATTAATTACACTAGGAGCAAGGGCTAAATGAAACGCATCACATTAAAAGTAGGCAGTGGCGTATTAACTGAAAATAACACCATTGCTAAGCAGCGAATGCTTAATTTAGTCTCATTTATTGTTAATTTAAAGTCATTTTATGAAGTTATTCTAGTCTCTTCAGGGGCAGTTTCATCGGGTTATACCGCCCTAAAGTTAGACCGAAAGAAACATATCAGTAAAAAGGTACTGGCGGCTGTAGGTCAGCCCATTTTAATGAGTAATTATAAAGCGTTGTTTGATATTTATGATATGGATACTAGCCAGGTACTAATGACAGAAGAAGATTTTGATTCTGTAGCACATATTGAAATCTTTCGTCAAATCATAGATTCCCAAATTGAGCATGACATTCTGCCGATCGTCAACGAAAATGATATTACTACTATTTCTGAGCAGGTGTTTGGAGACAACGATCAATTGTCTGCCCATGTCGCCCATCATAGTGACTCAGATATGCTGGTTATCCTAAGCGACATAGATGGCTACTATGATAAAAACCCCAACGAACATGATAATGCCGTCATGTTTAAGTTGGTTAAAGAAATCCCTAAGGCTGAGTTAGAGAAACCAGATTCATCTACCCACGAATTTGCCACTGGCGGTATCGTAACTAAACTTAAGGCTGCTCAGTTCATGTTAGACAAGGGGCGTGAGATGTTTCTTTGTAATGGCTATGACCTTACCTCGGCAAAAGAATTTCTAATTGACGGTGAGCATAACAAAGGCACTCTTTTCTCTCGTTGATTGAAGTGAAGCTGAAGTTTTTTGTCCCGTAAGCGCTCTTGATTAGCCCTACCTGCAGCAATTAATCTGCCGCAGGTAGCTGTTTAGTTGTGAGTTGCTTACCCAACCGCAACAACCAAGGTAACAACAATATAGTAACGGTAATGCACATGGTAGAGAATGTCAGTGGGCGATTCCATAGGAAGTCAAAACTGCCATCGCTCACCACCGAGGCTCTACTCAAGTTTTTTTCTAACATACCACCCAAAATAAATCCCAGCAACATAGGAGCCATAGGGAAATTGAGCATCTTTAATCCAACCGCCATTAACGTGATAAACACCATCATTTGAATGTCAAAGGTATTAAAACTGACCAAGTAAACGCCAATAATAGAAAAGAAAATAATCAGTGGGTTCAATATTTGCGGCGGAATTGCTAACAATCTAGAGATGTAAGGAATTAAGGGTAAGTTCAAAACCAATAACACTAGGTTGCCAAAATACATAGAAATGATAACTGACCAAAACACATCTGGATGATCCACATACAGACGTGGGCCTGGCTGAATCCCATAAGCAATTAGTGCCCCCAACATAATAGCCGTAGTGCCTGAGCCTGGAATGCCTAATGTAAGCAAGGGCACAAAAGAACCAGTAGACGCAGCATTATTAGCCGATTCGGGTGCAGCTAACCCTCGTAACGCACCCTTACCAAACATTTTACGCAACCTTTCTGGAGCCAAGTTGCGCTCTAAACCATAGGCTAAAAATGACGCAATAGTAGCGCCTGCGCCCAGCAAAACACCTACAATAAACCCAAATACAGAAGAGCGAGCAACCGTAGGAGCTACTTCTTTTACTTCGTCCATCGACAGCTTCATGCTACTTAGAGCAACCGGCTGCATGGTTTCGCTAGTAGAAAACATTTTGCCACGCATAATCGTCATCATCACCTCTGCTAACGCAAACGTAGCCATGGCTAATAATAAGAAACTGATGCCATCCACTAGGTCCATTTGACCAAAGGTGTATCTTGGCGCACCAGTAATGACGTCATTACCAACCGTAGCAATCATTAAACCAAACACCGTCATCATCATGGCTTTTATCACCTGGCCTTTACCAGAAAAAGCGGCCACTGACGTAAGGCCTAGCAACATCAATGCAAAGTAATCAGACGATTGAAAACTTAAGGACACACTAGCAAGTGCTGGTGCGGCAAATATCAAAATGATGGCGCCTACAGTGCCTCCACAAAAAGAAGAATATGCAGCCAACGCCAACGCCTTACCTGCCTGATTTTTTTGCGCAAGAGGATAACCATCAAAGGTCGTTACTAAGGTGCTAGCACAACCTGGCGCATTGATTAGAATGGAGGATGTAGAGCCGCCAAATACGGCACCATAATACACCCCCACCATTAAAATAATACCTGACGAAGGATCTAACGTGTAGGTGATCGGGATCATCAAAGCAACAGCTGATATCGGCCCAAGGCCAGGTAACATACCAATAAAAGTGCCAGCAAAACAACCGACCACAACCATCAGTAGGTTAAAGGGCATAAGTGCCGTTGCTAAACCAGTAAACACGCCTTCAAACATGCCAAACTCCTACCAAAAAATAAACCGCGCTGGGGCAATATAAACGTCCAACACTTGGGTTAATAACAACCAAAAAACTAACGCAAAAGGTACTGAAGCAAACAGCAGCATTTTAAGCCTACGTTCACCTAACAGCCAATAGCTCGAGGCTAAAAAAATACTTGTGGTAATAGGAAACCCTAGCCAAGGCAGGGCAACAGAGAACGCAAAGGTAAATGCCATGAGACCCAGCATAAGTAAAAGATTCGAGTTGGATATAACATCATTTTCAGAGCTTAAATCAGATTTCAATCCAATCAACAAAATAGAAAAAATAATACCTAATCCAGACAACCAATACGGCAACGTTTGTGCATGAAAGGGTTCAAAACGGTCCCCTGGAAGAAGGGGGATATCAGCGGCATAGTAGCCGTAGGTGACAGATAGCAATAAGAACAATAGTCCGCCAAAGCGGTCTTTAGTAAGGTTCATAGGTTAAACCCTCGCTCAAGAAAAAAGGCTTGAGCCAACGCCCATAAGCGTCAGCTCAAACACACCATTATCTACTATAAATAGTGTTAATAACTTATAGGAAGCCAAGCTCGCGCATGAGGTTGCCTATCACTTCTTCTTGCTGCTCTAGGAAAGTAACAAACTCAGCACGGGGCTTGAATATTTCAGTCCAACCGTTGCGAGCACGTACCTTTTCCCATTCTTGGGTATCATACATTTTTGCAAGTGTTTGGGCATATTCATCCGCTTGTGCATCAGTCAAACTGGGAGCGCCAAAGAATCCACGCCAGTTAACAAAGGCTGCATCATAACCTTGTTCCTTTAACGTTTGTACACTTGGAGCAGCGTCAGAGCGCTGATCACCTGTCATTACTAAGATGCGCACTTCACCGGCTGCAGCCAAGGCTAGAGCCTCACTGAACCCAGTTGAAAGCAATCCTGCTTCACCAGACAAAAGGCTAGCCATGGCTTTACCACCACCATCAAAGGCTAAGTACTTCACCTTATTTGGATTAGCACCTGCCGCTTTAAAGGCCATAGCAGCCACTAGATGATCCATACTTCCACGTGCTGAACCGCCAGCAATAATGACTGAGCGAGGATCCGCCTTGTAATCTGCTACTACGTCACTAAAGTTTTGGTAGTCAGAGTCTGCTCTCACTACAAAAGCACCAAAGTCACCAATAGTGGCAGCGATTGGTGTTAGATCGCGAAATGACTGTGGAAACACTTTAGATAACGAGCGTATAACGATCGGTGTGGAGTTGACCATAAGCGTGCCATGAGCTTGGTCAGCAGTTTCTATAAGATGAGCAATGGCTTTACCACCGCCACCACCAGACATATTCTCATAAGAAGCATTATCTATTAATCCAGCATTAGTTAGCGCTTCACCTGTACCACGAGCAGTACCATCCCAACCACCACCTGCACCACCTGGTATCAGGAAGTGGATTGAATCTATTTCAGCTTGAGCTGCACCCGCACCAAGTAGACCACTCATCAAAACTGCCGTAAGCAACATCCGTTGCTTCGTTTTAAATTGTTGTAACATAATTAGACCTCAGTTATTTTTTTACTTGCAGTGATATACTAACGACAGTTTTAATAGCCCAACAGATTATGGCCGTAAACACTTTAAAGGGCTTAAAATTTATTTTGGTCATAATGTTCACGAGTAATAATGCGCTACATTGAGTAGTATGTATCGATGCAAATAACAATAAAAACTCTTAAACTTCCCTTTCGTAGGCTTAAATTGAAAAGCCGTATGATGCTGATACTTGGCCTTATGGCATTATTACAAACTAGCATGCTAGGCTGGTTTGCATTGCAGTACCTCAATCAGTCTCTCAATGATGAAATAGGTCTTAAAACCTTACATGTAGCTAAGACTATAGCAGCCATGCCAGAGGTGGCTACGGCAGTACACAATAATGATTCAAGCTACCTGCAGCCATTAAGCCTAACACTCGCGCAGCAAACTAATGCTTTGTTTGTGGTGTTTGGAAACCATCAAGGCCTGCGATTGGCTCACCCTAATACTGCCAAACTTGGCGCCTCTATGATGGATGATGACAATATTAGCCCAACTTTAAGCCAAGGTCGGGCTGTAATTTCCAAGGCACAGGGTAGTTTAGGCTGGTCTATGCGGGCACGGGCACCCATATTTGGGCACGATGGAGAGGATATCGTAGGGCTGGTGTCCGTAGGTTACCTACTAGACAGCATAGACTCTGTTATCAACACCTACCGTGCTACCTTACTATGGGTTATTTTTGCAGGCTTTGGGTTTAGCCTCTTAACTGCGTTATGGTTTGCAAACCATTTTAAGAAAGCCATCTTTGGGCTTGAACCCGAACAAATTGGACAACTTTATCAACAACGTAATGCGACTTTAGAGTCTGTCCGAGAAGGGATTATTACCACCAATGCTCACGGCGAAGTGACCACTATCAACAAAGCAGCATTGCATTTTCTTGACCTCGACGCTGAGCAACAATGGTTGGGTCAAAACATCAGCACAATCATGCCCAATAGCCCAATGTTAGATAGCCAAACAGGCAATACCCCTGAATTTGACAAAGAAGTCTGGTTTAATCATAAGCCTTTTATCGTCAATCGATTGCCACTATTAAACCAATCGGAAATTGTTGGTTTGGTTGCAAGTTTCAGACCCAAAGACGAGTTAGACTTGGTCAGTCAACAGTTGCACCGTATACAACAGTATGCTGACAGCCTGCGCAGCCAAGCCCATGAATACACTAACAAACTTCATACTATTGCGGGCTTAATCCAAATCGGTGCAGCCGATAAAGCCTTAGTTCTAATTGGCCAAGAAAACCAAGCCCATCAAGCATTAATAAAGTTGCTGATGGATACAGTTCCCAATGCTATTTTAGCGGGTTGTTTACTCGGTAAATTTAACCGCGCCAAAGAAGTGGGTTTAGAACTACATATCGATCCTGATAGCCATATGAGTGACCTCCCAGCACACATACCAACAGACCAACTCGTTACTATGGTGGGCAATATTATTGATAACGCAATGGAAGCATGTTTAATAGAGGGCGCCTACGGCAAACAGGTTTTTTTGTCTATGACGGACTATGGTACCGATCTGATATTTGAAATTGAAGATCAAGGGCCTGGCGTAGAACCGTTGCACCAAAAAATAATTTTCACCAAAGGTTATAGCAGTAAAAGTGGCCAAGACCATGGTATAGGATTACATTTAGTGAAAAATCTTGCCACTCGCCTTGGCGGTTACGTATCGATGGAACAGGTCGCAACTGGCGGTAGCCGCTTTACCATTAGCTTACCTAAGCAGGCCCCAAGCTTATGACACAATCAAACTCTATCCGGGTTGTCATTGCTGAAGATGACCAACAAAATGCTTTAATTCAGCAAACTTATTTACAGCGTATAAAAGGCTTTGAGCTTGTAGGCATGGCTCACAGCTTAGAAAATGCACAAGATTTAGTGGATATTTTTAAGCCCGATTTACTACTGCTGGATGTTTATTTCCCAAGTGGTAATGGCATGCAGTTTCTACGCAGCTTACGGGCCAAAGATCACGCGACTGATGTAATACTCATTACCGCTGCCAAAGAAGTGGATGTTCTCAAAGCAGCCCTGCATGGAGGTGTATTTGACTACATACTTAAACCCCTTGTATTTGAACGACTGCAAACTAGCTTAACCAATTATCTACAACACCATGAACGGCTAAAAGCCTTAGCCGCTGTGGCACAAACAGACTTAGATGATTTAATACACCGGCCTACACTTAATACCAGTTCCATCAACACCCGTCTTCCCAAAGGCATTGACGAATTGACACTTAGTACTGTGCTAAGTGTTATATCTGAACAAACTCAAGCAATGAGCGCAGAACAGATCGGTAGTAATATTGGCGCAAGCCGCACCACTGCCAGGCGTTATTTAGAGTATTTAGTGGGTTTAGAAAAAATTATTGTGCAAATCCATTACGGCAGCGTTGGCCGCCCAGAACGGTTATATACATCTATTTAGTGGCTAATCTTTTAAACTGGCACCATGCTACTTGCATACAAAACCCGCATATAAGCCGTTAAAAATAAGCTGCTAAAAAAATTGTGCCAATACGAAACATGTTTGGCAGACTTCGGTCTAATCTACTTCGCTGTTTATGCAGCAAGAGCGCTGTAAGCTCGACAATTCAGTTGAACAAAAAACGTACAACTCGTACAATACCTCATCGAATTTTAACACTCACTTCTAAGAAATTTTAGGCATTTATTGATCTTGCAATGAATCACTCTAGCGTTGTTCACGGCTTTGCCATTGGCCCTCATCAGCTTGCAAATGGCTTGATTTTGGCACCCATGGCAGGCATTACTGACCGCCCATTTCGGCTCTTGTGCCGTCAACTTGGCGCGGGTTTAGCTGTGGCCGAAATGCTCACCTGTGACACTTCATTGTGGCACACACCAAAATCTCAGCGACGCCTACCTCATGCTGATGACAGCACCCCTATTAGTGTACAGATTGCAGGTAGTGATCCAGCTCAAATGGCTTACGCAGCACAAGCTAATGTGGCGCTAGGAGCACAAATCATTGATATTAATATGGGTTGCCCCGCAAAAAAAGTACTTAAAAAAGCTGCAGGTTCCGCATTGTTACGCGACCCTGCATTAGTTAAAGATATACTGATGGCGGTAGTTGCTGCCGTAGATGTACCCGTAACGTTAAAAATTCGAACGGGGTGGAGTACAGACCAACGTAATGGTTTAGATATTGCCAATATTGCCCAAGATGCTGGCGTCCAAGCCCTGGCAGTGCATGGTAGAACCCGTGCTTGTGGTTTTAAAGGTGAAGTAGAATACGACACTATAGCTACAATTAAGCAAGCCCTAGAAATCCCAGTGATTGCTAATGGCGACATTAACTCCGCAGCAGATGCGACTAATGTACTGTGCCATACTGGTGCTGATGGCCTTATGATCGGCAGAGGAGCACAAGGAAACCCTTGGTTGTTCCAGCAAGTGCATCACTACCTTAAACATGGCACGGCCTTGCAAAAGCCGAGCAACGACATCGTTTGGCATGTACTACAGCAACATCTTTATGGCCTATACAATTTATATGGAGAAGTGATGGGGCCGCGCATTGCCCGTAAGCATGTAGGTTGGTATCTGAAACAAGAACCAGCTCAGCGCAAGGCTTTTAATGAATTACAAAATCAACTACAACAACTAGATTTTTTAAACCACTATTTTGCCAACGCCCAAGAGCACGCGGCTTAATACTATGATTGTTAACACCAAAGACACCATGAACAGTATGACACAAACCACTCACACCCAGCCGAGCAACAAGCAAACTGTGATCCAAGATCATGACGCCAACCAGCCCCAAGTCCCTCGATCTTTGCGCCAAAGTGTTGAACAGTCTTTAACTCAGTACTTTAACGAACTGGACGGTCAGCAAACTAGTGCGCTATACGAATTATTCATGCAGCAGGTAGAAGCGCCATTATTTCAATGTGTGATGCAACACACACACGACAATCAGTCTAAGGCGGCTGCGTTACTTGGCCTCAACCGAGGCACTTTAAGAAAGAAACTAAAACAGTACGATTTACTTTAGACAGCCACAATCACGCAGTTAAAAGGATAGCATCATGTCACAAGCACACGCCATTCGCCGCGCTCTTATAAGCGTTTCAGACAAGCAGGGCATTGTAGAATTTGCCCAACAGCTAAGTAAATTAGGGGTGGAGATCCTTTCTACAGGAGGCACCTTTAAGTTATTAAATGATGCGGGAATCGCTGCTATAGAAGTGTCTGACTACACCGGTTTTCCGGAAATGATGGATGGCCGTGTAAAGACATTGCACCCTAAAATACACGGTGGAATTTTGGGCCGTCGTGGACAAGACGATGCGATAATGGCGCAGCATGGTATCCATGAAATTGACCTTGTGGTGGTAAATCTCTATCCATTTAAGACGACTATAGAGCGTGATGACTGCACTTTAGACATGGCTATTGAGAATATCGACATTGGTGGCCCTACCATGGTACGTTCGGCGGCTAAGAACAACAAACATGTCGCTATTGTTGTTAACTCAGACGACTACACCAGCATTCTTGAAGAACTGACGGCCAGCGGTGGTTTAAGTCAAACTACGCGTACTGATTTAGCCTGCAAGGCCTTTGAACACACGGCAATGTATGATGGTGCTATCGCCAATTATTTAGGCGCTCAACTAGACACCAGTTCTAAGTTTCCACGTACCTTTAATACCCAATTGAAAAAAGTTCAAGATATGCGTTACGGTGAAAACCCACACCAAAATGCCGCTTTTTACATTGAACATGAACCTAAAGAAGCCAGCGTAGCCACTGCTCATCAGGTACAAGGCAAAGCACTTTCTTTTAACAACATTGCCGATACTGATACCGCCATAGAATGTGTAAAAGCCTTCCAAGACCCCGCCTGTGTCATTGTAAAACATGCCAACCCATGTGGCGTAGCTATGGGCGAAGACATCACTAATGCCTATGAGAAAGCTTATAGCACCGATTCCACCTCAGCTTTTGGCGGTATTATTGCCTTTAACCGCGAATTAGACGCTGCCACAGCCCAACGTATTATTGATTGCCAATTTGTAGAGGTAATTATAGCCCCAAGCATTAGCTCATATGCGGTAGAAGTTTTAGCGCGCAAACCCAATGTTCGGGTGTTGGTCTGTGGCGACCTAACTCACCTGCATGTGGCAGAGTTAGACTACAAGCGCGTTACTGGTGGCTTATTAGTTCAAGACCGCGACTTAGGACAAATACTTGAAGCCGACCTAAAAATTGTTAGCGAGCGCATGCCTACAGAAGCTGAAATGCACGATCTACAGTTTGCTTGGAAAGTAGCCAAGTATGTCAAATCTAATGCCATTGTATATTGCAAAAACGGCATGACTATTGGTGTTGGTGCAGGCCAGATGAGCCGCGTCTATAGTGCTAAAATTGCGGGCATTAAAGCCAGTGATGAAGGTCTAGACGTCAAAGGTTCAGTAATGGCGTCAGATGCATTCTTTCCCTTCCGAGATGGTATTGATGCCGCAGCAGAAGCAGGCATTAGTGCTATTATTCAACCTGGTGGCTCTATGCGGGATGATCAAATTATTGCGGCAGCCAATGAACACAACATTAGTATGATATTTACTGGCATGCGCCATTTCCGTCATTGATAACTAACACACACCAGCAGCACACTGTTATTAAGCACTTAGCAGCATTCCATGTCGAACACAGTGGATAGATCTGGGATGCTTCTGCTTCGTTTAATATGACAATACATATCAATTTAAAATGGTAAAGGTTAATCATGAAGGTATTAATTATCGGTAGCGGTGGTCGAGAACACGCACTTGCATGGCAAGCCTCTAAAAACCGTGGTGTACACAAAGTATTTGTAGCTCCAGGCAATGCTGGTACGGCCCTAGAAAACAAGACTGAAAATGTAGCTATTGACGTTATGGACATTGAAGGGCTGCTGAATTTTGCCAAAACCAATGATGTAGACCTAACCATTGTAGGGCCAGAAGCACCACTTGTGGCTGGGGTAGTGGATCTTTTTCGTGCTGCAGACATGGACATTTTTGGGCCCACAAAAGGTGCTGCTCAACTTGAAGGCTCTAAAACCTTTGCTAAAGACTTCCTCAAACGCCATAGCATCCCTACAGCTGCCTATGCCACTTTTACCGAAATTGCACCTGCCGTTGCATACATCAAAGCCCAAGGCGCGCCCATTGTTGTTAAAGCCGATGGTTTGGCTGCAGGCAAAGGTGTTATTTTAGCTGACACAATAGAGCAAGCCTGTGCAGCAGTTGAAGATATGCTGGCTGGGAACGCTTTTGGTGAAGCAGGCAACCGAGTTGTTGTGGAAGAGTTTTTATTAGGTGAAGAAGCCAGCTTCATTGTGATGGCCGATGGTAAAAATGTATTACCACTCGCCTCTAGTCAAGACCATAAAGCGCGCGACGAAGGTGACCAAGGCCCTAACACGGGGGGCATGGGAGCCTACTCTCCAGCTCCTGTGGTAGATGAAGCTATGCATCAACGTATTATGGATGAAGTCATTATGCCCACTGTTAATGGCATGGCTGCAGATGGTTATGTGTACACGGGGTTTCTATACGCCGGCATCATGGTAGCCGCCGACGGCACCCCTAAAGTGCTAGAGTTTAACTGCCGCTTTGGCGATCCAGAAACTCAGCCTATTATGATGCGGCTGAAGAACAGTATTGTAGAGCTTTGTATCGCAGGCACTATGGGAGTGCTGGATCAGACTATTGCATACTGGGATGAACGTCCTGCTGTGGGTGTGGTGCTGGCAGCTAAAGGCTACCCAGACAACTACCCAAAGGGTGATGTCATCAACCTACCCGAAGAATCAGATAAAGCAGGTAAAATTTTCCATGCCGGCACTGCTCTCAATGAAGATGGCATGGTAGTTACTAATGGTGGGCGGGTAATGTGCGCTGTAGCGCTGGGTGATACGGTAGGTGAAGCGCAGCACAAGGCTTATGTATTGGCTGATAAGATCAGCTGGGACGGAAAGTTTTGCCGTCGTGATATCGCCTACCGAGCAATTGCTCGTGAGCTACTTCATTAATAAGCCAAAATAAACCAACTTTAACTGAGTACACTATGAGCACTATTTTCGACAAAATAATCAGCCGAGAAATTCCAGCTGAAATCGTTTTTGAAGATGAACAAGTGTTGGCGTTTAAGGACATCGCACCTAAAGCACCAGTGCATTATTTGATCATTCCTAAACTGCCTATCGCCACACTTAATGACGCCAACCCAGAACATCAAGCATTATTAGGCCATATGATGCTAACGGCGGCTAAGCTGGCTAAAGCAGCAGGTATTGCAGAAGGTGGCTACCAGGTACAGATGAACTGCAACCCAGACGGTGGCCAAGTGGTGTACCACATTCACTTGCATATGATGGGTGGTAGAGCTTTTAGCGCCTAGCATTTTAGCGCCCTTGGGCTAAAAAAAAGCTGCCTTACAGCAGCTCTTTGAGGGCCTGCACTAATAACTCACACTCACTTGCACTGCCTATACTAATACGCAAGTAGTTGTCGATACGTGGGCTACTAGTGAGGTGACGTACTATAATGCCCGTTAACCTTAAGGCGGCACAAATATCTTTGGCACTTGCAGTTTCATGGGTTACAAATAAGAAATTGGCATGGGAGTTTGTCATGCTAAATCCCAATGCCTGCAACTGCCCTGCTAGTTTTTCACGTTGGGCTATATTGGCTTGGCAAGTGTATTGAAAGTAATCTTCATCTTCGATTGCAGCAATGGCTCCAGCTTGAGCTTCGTGGCTTAAAGGGTACGAGTTGAAGCTGTTCTTTACTCTTTCTAACGCTTCGATTAAGTGCGCTTGCCCAAACGCAAAACCCACCCTTAAACCTGCTAACGAGCGAGACTTGGATAACGTTTGCACCACCAAAAGGTTATCGAACTCAGGCACCAACTGAGTAGCAGACTGGCCACCAAAATCAATATAGGCTTCATCTATAACGACTACTCTGTTGGCATTAGCCGTTAGCAACTGACGGATAGAGTCTAAACTGAGTAACTCGCCAGTAGGTGCATTAGGATTAGGTAAAATCACCCCACCATTAGGCTGCTGGTAGTCAGATACATTAATGGTAAGGTCCTCAGACAAAGGCACTTCACATTTCTCGATACTATATAAGCCACAATATACTGGGTAGAAACTGTAGCTAATATCAGGTATCAGTATGGGTTGCCCATGTTGTAATAAAGCTTGAAAAGTATGGGCCAACACTTCATCAGAGCCGTTACCAACAAACACTTGGTCTGCCGTTAGACCTATATAGCTGGCTAAACACTGCCGTAGGGCAGTGGCGTTAGGGTCTGGGTATAACCGCAATAAATCACCCAGTTGTTCCTCCATTGCTGCAAGCGCCTTGGGGGAGGGAGAGTATGGATTTTCGTTGGTATTAAGCTTCACTAAGTTACTTATCTTAGGTTGCTCTCCTGGCACATAAGGTGATAGCTCATGTACTTTAGGAGACCAAAAACGACTTAAATCTGTATTCGATAAATTCAACTTAGGCTTCCATTTCTACAATTTCGTAATCGTGGCTCATTACTACACCGCTCTTCTCTAACATGATGGAAGCAGAACAATATTCTTCAGCAGATAATTGAATAGCACGGGCAACATGCTTTTGTTTTAAGTTTCGTCCCGTTACTACGAAGTGGACGTGGATTTTGGTGAACACAGAAGGTACAGCGTCGGCGCGTTCTGCGCTCAACTGCGCAACACAATCTGTGACATCTTGGCGGGTTTTTTTAAGGATGGTCATCACGTCAAAAGCGGTACAACCACCTAGCCCCATTAGTAATAATTCCATGGGCCTAGCCCCAAGGTTTTCACCACCTAAGTTAGGTGGGCCATCTAGCGTCACTGTATGGCCTGTACTAGATTCGGCTTTAAAACTAACACCACCGGCCCAACTAACTTTTGCTTCCATAATATTATACTACCTAATGTATATGTCGAACTATGACCTTTACGGCTTAGGACGCCAAGTTTGAGTACGACCAAATAAAGAGATACCAATATAGCCACGAAGATCTAGGGTGCCATCGGCATTAAGTTTGATAGTGCACTTATACGCTTTACCATTACTTGGATCGTAAATAGTGCCACCCTGCCACTTATGCTTACCTTTCTTTTCGCCAGCGTAGGTCATGCCATTAAGCATTACTAAGCCAATAATTGGTTGTTCATGTTGCATAGTGTCTGGATTATTGCGGTCTACTTTTATTTGGCCACTCAAACCATCTGCATTATCTGCGGCATAGGTGGGTTCTTTTAAAGAAACAAACTTACCGAAATATTGGTCACCTTGCTGGTAAATTTCAACCACGGCTTTGTCATCTGGAGTCACCCAGGAACCCACAATTTGATCGCTATTTGCCCATACATAACTGGAACTAAGCGCCCAAACTAAAGCCACTAGTGCCGTCAGCAACGCTGCTTTTATAGTATTAACAACTGGGTTAACCACCGGGGCTGCAATCACCCGTGTTTGGCTTTGGGTTTGAAGAAGTAAGGATTTTTTCATAGCAAATGATCTCTTATTATAGTTGCTGTTTTTAATTATGATTAACCGAACAATTCAGCTAATTTTGCACCAGGGTCATTGGCACGCATAAAGGATTCTCCCACCAAAAATGCATTCACATTTTGGTCTTGCATCAGCGCCACATCAGCGCGACTATGAATGCCACTTTCGGTAATCACTATTCGATCTTCTGGCATCATAGCCAATAAATCAAAGGTTGTCTGCAGAGTCAGGTCGAATGTGTGTAGATTACGATTGTTAATACCTATTAAAGGGGTAGTTAACTTTAATGCCCGGATTAACTCTTGTTCATCGTGAGACTCTACCAATACGTCCATGCCTAAGTTTTGCGCCAATTGCGCTAAATCTTGCATTTGCTGATCTTCCAAACAGGCCACAATCAGTAAAATACAATCTGCACCAATGGCTCTAGATTCATACACTTGATAAGGGTCTATAATAAAATCTTTACGAATAACCGGCAGGCTACATGCGGCACGTGCTTGCTGCAAATAGTCTTCGTGGCCTTGAAAGAAATCAGCATCAGTTAAGATCGACATACACACAGCACCACCGGCTTGATAACTAGCCGCAATTATTGCCGGATCAAAATCTTCACGAATAACGCCCTTACTAGGAGAAGCTTTTTTAGCTTCGGCAATGACAGCTGGTAAACCCTGGTCTAACTTTGCTTGCATAGCTTTGGCAAAACCACGAGGGGCCATAGCCCCACTGCGGTTAGCCTCAATGTTTCGTTTTAGCTCATCAATGGTGGTATGTTGCTGGCGCTGGGCTATCTCTTCAAGCTTGCGCGCTACAATGCGTTTAAGTACCGTTGGGGTGTTCATTATGGCTTTGGCCCTTGAGTAAATTGGATAAGGTCATCTAGCTTTTGTTGGGCTGCGCCGCTATTAATAGCAATTTTGGCCTGCTCTATACCTGCTGCCAAGTCCACTGCTAAATCGGCACTATAAATGGCTGCACCTGCGTTAAGCAGCAGCATATCCAAGGGTGCACCAGCTTCGCCAGCAAAGGCTTGTTTAATCAATTTTAGGCTACCTATGGCATCATCTACGACCAAGGCATCTAAACTTGCATGAGATAAGTTGTAAGCGGCAGGGTCAATAGTGTACTCGGTAATCTCGCCATGCTTAAGCTCCACCACATGGGTAGGCGCAGCAATGCTAATTTCATCTAAGCCGTCTTCAGAGTGAACTACCATAACGTGCTTACTGCCCAAACGCTGCAATACTTGCGCCATAGGTCGTTGCCATTGGCGGCTAAATACACCTAGCACCTGATGCGGCGCACCAGCTGGGTTGGTGAGGGGGCCTAGGATATTAAATAGGGTCCGAATAGCCATTTCACGACGCGGGCCTATGGCATGCTTCATAGCACTATGGTGGGCAGGAGCAAACATAAAACCCACACCTAATTTGGCGATGCACTGTTCTACCTGTATAGGCTTAAGCATAATATCTACACTCGCTGCTTCCAGCAGATCAGAACTACCACTTTTGGAAGAAATAGATCGGTTGCCGTGTTTAGCGACTTGAGCACCAGCAGCTGATGCGATAAAAGCACAGCCTGTAGATACGTTAAAGATGCCAGAGCTGTCGCCACCAGTACCACAAGTATCAATAACATGATCACCGGCCACTACCACGCCAGACGCCAAGGCACGCATGGCAATTACGGCACCGGTAATTTCATCTACGGTTTCACCTTTCATACGCAAACCTACCAAAAACCCACCAACTTGGGCCTGAGTGGCTTCACCTGTCATAATAAGGTTCATCACCGCCTGCATTTGGGCTTGGCTTAAGTCTTGTAGCTCGGTAACGGCGGCAATAGCCTGCTGCATATTCATGATGTTTCCTTATTAAACTTGAGCCAACTCACGCAAACCCTAACAAAATATAACTAAGCCACTGGGCAAATTGGAAGAGTCACTACTCTAGCAAATAACGCCGTCAATAATTAGGTTTTATAAGCCACATTTAGTAAATAATTAGGGCTTTATTATATTAGCAGTTAGCGTTTGAGGAAATTAGCCAAAAGCTCATGGCCTTGGAGGGTTAACACCGATTCTGGGTGAAACTGAACGCCTTCGACATCCAGGGTTTTATGACGAATGCCCATGATCACCTCTTTTTCACCAGCTGCATTTAAACTCCATGCGGTAGCCTCTAAACAGTCAGGTAAAGAAGCTGCGTCTACTACTAATGAATGATAACGAGTGACTTCTACAGGCTGATCTAACCCTATAAACACACCCGTTTGGTTGTGGCACACCATAGAAGTTTTGCCATGCATCACTTTTTCTGCCCGAACCACTTTACCACCAAAAACCTGACCAATACTTTGGTGGCCTAAACACACGCCTAGAACAGGAATTTTACCAGCAAAATGAGCTATAGCAGCCATAGAGATACCTGCTTCGTCAGGCGTGCGTGGGCCAGGAGAAATTACTAAATGGCTTGGGGCTAGTTTTTCTATTTCGGCAAGGCTAATTTCATCATTACGATAAACCATAACTTCAGCCCCCAGCTCACGAAAATACCGCACTAGGTTGTAGGTGAACGAGTCGTAATTATCAAGCATTAACAGCACAGAGAAGCCCCGCTAGAAGAGAAATTACAAGCCACTAAATAGCTTGAACTATAAGGTATTATACGCTTTGGCGAACAACACGCCTACCCTGGCTATACGCTAGATGAGCTAAATCCTCTAAGGCCTATCATCATTAAGCAAGTCGCCAACACTAAATACACTACCATGGTTAACACTGCTTGCTGAAAACTATAACCTTGGTCAACTAAATACCCTAACCACAACGGTCCTAAGGCTGAGGCAAATACTACAAAGGTCCAATATAAGCTTTTAATAGAACCTAAGTAACGCACTCCATAACATTCTGGCCAAAGCGCAGCTTGAGCTGTTTGAGCCAAACCAGAACCCATTCCTAACAACACCATATAAGGCCAAATAACCCAATAGCTGTCTACCAAGTTAATCATTAACAAGGCTGCTGCTATGGGCATTAAGGTAAATGGCATGAGTGAAAGTGCGCTAAAGCGATCTATAAGCTGACCTGCAATAACAGCCATTACCGTGGCTACTAATGAGTAAAGTAGATAATTGCCAGTTATAAAGGCATGAGACCAACCTTTTTCATCAGCCAGATTAAGGTGATGAAAAAACAGCGCTGTACTCACCAATGAAGTGGCTGATACTGCTGGTAGAATTAAGTAAAAACGATAGTCTTTAAGGACGTCTCGGCGGCGCCAAGACTTTGCACTGGTGGCATTTTTAATAACTTCAGCTGATGGCTTTTTACTAACAACAGATGACTCGATATTATCAAGTGAAGCTGCTTCACAAGCTATGAGCTTTTGTTCGTAGTCTTGGTGACGGCAATTGTGGCCCCGCAGCAACCACATACTTGCTGGCAGTATTACCACCAACAAAAAAACGGCTACACCTACGTAACTCCAGCGCCAACCTACAGCAGCAATAGCCATCACCGCTATTAACGGCAACATGGCTTCGCCCGCAGCAAAACCCATGGCCACCATAGCGGTGGCTTTACCACGCTGCTGGTCAAAATAACGGCCCATAGAAGTATAGGCCACATGGCTCATTAAACCTTGGCCCGATTGTCGCAATAAAAACACTCCTACCACGAGCCAACCCAGGCTGTGCACTTGGGTAATAAACCAACAGGCAAAAGCCAAACATAACACCACAGTATAGGTGTAGCGTTGTAATGGCACTTGATCAATCCATTTGCCTGTAACAGGCAACAACAAGGCGCTCAGCAAGGTACCTGCCATATAAATACCACCCCACTGGGTGTGGCTCATAGCGAAGTCTTGCTGAATGGCGTGGCCAAATATACCTATAAAGTAGGTTTGCCCAAAAGAAGATGCAAAAGCGGTGATCAGACCAAATAATACAAAGCGCGTATGGTTTTTTAATAACAATCCGTAGGCGCCTAATATCATGCTTCAAAATCTCTAGCAGGTCAGTTTAAAAAAGCATTACTCCCCCGCTGCAATTAGGCTAGCATTGCCTCCTGCAGCAGTGGTATCGACACACAAATGGCGTTCCATAGTGTATCTTTGCGGGTCTATAGATTCGCTAATCAATGGCAGCAACGGGCCAGCTTTTTTAGCTAGGGCCTGCCTTAATTGCTTTTGGTAGAATGTATCACCATTTGCAGCTACGGCATGCAGGCCCGACATTAAGGTAATGTCTGCCGCCGCAAGTTGCCCTTCAATCACAACCAAAGGCAAATCACTATAGGGTAAGTTAAGGTCATTGACTACCAAAACAACACCATTACCTTGGGCTAAGGCAGTCTGAGCTTGCAACAACGCAGTGTGAAGGTCTGGGCCTAAACACAAAATAATGCCACGTGCGACAGTGCTTAGCTGATTAAGCTCTCCAGTTGGGCCAGAAAGCAATACTACATCACGACACAAATCCTCCAGTCGACTAGCCTGATCACCAAAAACCTCGGTTAATTGTAACAACCGATCTCCATTTTGTTGCCACTCATCCAGTATGTTGATGGATAAAGAGTCTATCGCCTGCTGCACCTCATTAAGGCTAACCACAGCCCCTGTTGGGCTGGCCTTCTGCACTGCGAGTGGTTGACGTAAACACTGAACATACTGCGGCCCTCCTGCCTTGGGACCAGTGCCTGACAGACCTTCACCACCAAAAGGTTGGCTACCAACTACTGCGCCAATTTGATTTCGGTTAACATATATATTACCTGCGTGTATGCCTTTCACTAGCTGATCAACTCGGGTATCTACACGGGTATGCACGCCGAAGGTTAATCCGTAACCTTGGGCATTTATGGTGTCTATTAGCTTACCTAAATCTTTTGCGGCAAAGGTAGCCACATGTAATACGGGGCCGAAAATTTCTTCTTCAAGGTCTTCAATACCATTAAGTTTAATCACCGCAGGGCCTACAAACAGACCTGTTTTCGGCGCTGACAGTTGCTTTAGCACATTACCTTTGGCCATATGATCAATAATGTGATTTTCGATTTTAGTTTTAGAAGCTGCATCAATCACTGGGCCAACGTCAGTATTTAAATGCCACGGATTACCTAGGATAAGTTCATCCATCGCGCCATACAGCATGGGCAGTATCTTGTCGGCAATATCTTCTTGCAGGTACAACATACGCAAAGCCGAACAACGCTGGCCAGCACTTTGGAAGGCTGAAGCTAATACGTCGCGCACTACCTGCTCTGGTAGCGCTGTAGAATCTACTACCATGGCGTTAAGGCCGCCGGTTTCAGCGATCATTACCGCATCTGCAGCTAACTTAGCGGCCATAATACGATTAATATGCTGCGCCGTGGGAGTAGAACCAGTAAAGCAAACACCATTCACTCGTGCATCACTAGTGATCGGTGCACCTACCTCCCTAGAACCACCAGGTAAAAACTGAATCGCTGCTACCGGTATACCTGCTTTATGCATTAGTTGCACCGCCCTATGAGCCACTAAGTTTGTTTGGCTTGCAGGCTTTGCAAGTACCGCATTACCTGCAGCAAGTGCGGCAAATACTTGGCCACTAAAAATAGCTAATGGAAAGTTCCAAGGTGAAATACAACTCACTATTCCAATACCTTGGTTCTGCGGGTCTGCTGCCATTTCTTGGGCGTAAAAACGAGCAAAATCTACGGCTTCCCGGAGCTCACCCACAGCATCCATCCACGTTTTTCCAGATTCCCTGGCTAAAATAGCAAATAGCTCGGTTGCATTGGCTTCATACAAGTCTGCCACCTTGTCAAAGCAAGCCACACGTTCTTCAATGGGCATTTCTAACCACTGCTGCTGCCCTAGAGGTGCAGCCACCATTGCGGCTTCCACTTGTGCTTCAGACGTTATAGAAACTTGGCCCACTTGCTCATCATCTGTGGCTGGGTTAATGACCCATCGGGCAGGCAGAGAAGCGCCTTTAAAGCCAGCTATAATAGGCATTGCATGCCACTGTTGGTGAACGGTATGTTGACGCTCAAGTTCCATCAATTCAACTGTAGGAGCATCAGTAATGTCCCAGCCTTTAGCGTTCTTTCTGGAATGGTCACCTTCTTGAAAAAACAAATCTTGCGGCTGTGCTATGGCATGGCTGCCACAAATTAGACCTTGGTCTAAGCGATTTAAAACCACACTTACCGGATCCTCAGCAATAGTTTCCGGGGTGATTTCTGGGTTCACCATTTGATGAACGAAGGATGAGTTAGCGCCATTTTCTAATAAGCGCCTCACAAGGTAAGCTAATAGATCTTGGTGCGCGCCTACCGGGGCATAAACTCGGCAACGAACACCCCCTAACGCCATTACACTAGCGTGTAAAGATTCGCCCATACCATGCAAACGTTGAAACTCATAGTCATGGTTGGGGCCTGCCAGCTGTAAAATAGCTGCGACAGAATGAGCATTATGAGTAGCAAACTGAGCATAAATCCGATCAGTCATGGTTAACATTTGTTTTGCACAAGCTAGATAAGACAAGTCTGTATTCACTTTACGAGTAAACACAGGAAACCCAGTTAAACCCATTACTTGGGCACGTTTAATTTCTGAATCCCAATATGCACCTTTAACCAAGCGCACCATAATCTTTCGGTCTAAGCCGTTAGCTAATGCATACAGCCAATCTAATACCCAAGGTGCACGCTTGCTAAAAGTTTGCACCACCACACCAAAGCCATCCCAGCCTGCTAGCTGGGGTGCAGCTAACACACACGAATAACATCGAGGGAAAGGTCTAAACGATCAGACTCTTCAGCATCTACATTAAAGCCCATGTTAGCTGCCTTGGCTTGCAAAGCTAAGGCTAACAACTGTGGTACTAGCTCTGTTAGCACACGGCTTCTTTGACCCCATTCATAGCGTGGATGGAGAGCTGATAGCTTTACTGAGATACCCGGGTTATTCCGAATATCATCATCATTACAATGGGGGGCAAGGTCTGCTATCGCTTGGCTATACGCATCAAAATAGCGAGTTGCATCTTTAGCTGTGCGGGCAGCTTCTCCCAGCATGTCATAGGAATGGGTATAACCTTCAGCGGTGATTTTTTTTGCGCGATGTGTCGCTTCTTCCATAGTACGGCCTAGCACGAACTGAGAACCCAGCTCTTTCATTGCTTGCACCACAGCTTGACGCACAATAGGTTCACCCAAACGTTTCACCAGGCCATGCAGAGTAGAACCTACTTTATCTTTATTAACTGGAGCCAATAATTTACCAGTCACTAATAAGGCCCAAGTAGACGTGTTGATCAACGATGAATTAGATTGACCAAGATGGCTAGACCAATCTCCAGCTTGCACCTTATCTTCTATTAATGCATCAACGGTGGTTTTGTCTGGTACTCGCAAAAAGGCTTCAGCCATGCACATTAAAGCAACACCTTTATTAGTACTTAGGCCATATTCGCCAAGAAACTTCTCCATCATAGTTGGGCTAGAATGATCTCGCACATAACGAACTAGATCTGCCGCCTGTGCTGATATTTTTTCACGGGCAGATACTGATAAGTCTAACTTTTTTAATAAGGCTTCAACACACACTTGTTCATCGGTGAGATAGGCATTACGCATACCTAGGCGAATGTTTTGCAATTGCTCCTTGTTGGGCAATGTAGAAATGATATCAGTCATGAAAGAGCCTAATTATTGATTAATACAAGCCGCCATTCTATGCTTTTTTATAAGTAAAATTTACTATATTAAGGAAATAAAGCACACTTAAAAACCATATTTATATCTATATTTAGCAATAAAAACCTATATAATAATAAATACAGGTAAATTCACTAAAAAAGCATCTTTAAGAACCTTGTAAAAGAATAAAAAGGGAACCACATGAACAAGTTAGACAGACAGGACCAGGCTATTATTGCAGCACTACAAAAAGATGGCCGAATGACCATTACCGCCCTATCAGAAAAAGTAGGCTTATCAAATACTCCCTGCCAAATTCGTCTTAAACGCCTGCAAGATCAAGGCTATATTTTGGGTTATGTAGCTTTAGTAGATAAAACTAAACTAGGCTTAGATCACGTCGCCTTTGTGCAAGCCACATTAGCCTCTACCAGCAGTAAAGCGTTGGCCGCCTTTAACGCCTCTGTGGTTACTATCGCAGAGATAGAGCAATGCCACATGATTGCCTCTAGCTTTGACTATTTGTTAAAAGTGAGAACCAAAGACATGTCCAGCTATCGAGCAGTTTTAGGTGAGAAGATATCTACCCTGCCCCACGTAGTGCAAACTAGTACCTTTGTGGTGATGGAAAGCGTAAAAGACATTTAGCTACACATTATAACCTGGGCCAGCTTAGCTTAACTAAGGCTAGCTTTGCAGCCAGCTAAGGCGCCCGACCTTAATTGTTTTAGGCCAGTACTCATAGTCCACATATCCACCATAAGCAGAGGTATCGATCGCCAACCATTTAGCTCTGTGGGGTGCAGTCAATTAGCTAAAACAGCTAATTAACATAATTGCAGGGGCTTTAAAGCTTTAATTTCCACCGTTACATAGTCAGGACAAATAGTTAGCGCCTAAGTCAGATTAAACTGGCTTTTAAGGTGGGCAATAATGTCATTAGACTCATACAGCCATTCTACAGAGCTGTCTGCTTTTTCAATTCTTAGGCAAGGCACTTTATGACGACCACCCTCGCGAATTAGCTCTTCCTTAAAATCGCCTTCCTTTTTAGCATCCCGCAACTCAATGTGCAGAGCGTGACGTTTAAATTGACGTCGGACTTTAACGCAAAATGGGCAAGCCTTAAACTGATACATCGACATAGAGGCAGTGGCATCGTCAATGGCTTTTTGAGCTAAAGTCTCTCGGATCACGGGCTTAGGTGAGGTAATAAAATCCACAAGCAAGATTATTTGTCCCAAAACCCATCGAATAACTATCATTGATAACTCCACTACAATCAGTAAATTTGAATACGTTTCTATATAAAAAGCACAAGCGCAGCTTTACTGCACTAGTGCCTGTAATACTGTCCACACACTATAGGCATAAGCCAACGACATAAAATACTTTCGTAGAAAGACCACTGGCAAAAGTTGGGTGAGATTAAACGCTAACTACTAACGAATGGCAAGGATTTATCAGTGATACACAGAAGCCCAAAGCTACAGATGCCTATTTCGTGGCGTAACAGCTGAGCACTTACACCAGTAACGTTAACAACTTAGTAAAAAGTTCTGCATCAGTTCCTTACCGCCTTCTGTAGCAAAGGATTCTGGATGAAACTGAATACCCTGAATAGGGTATTTTTTGTGCTTCACACCCATTATTTCATAGCTATCTGAACCAAATTCACCCACTACAGCAGTAAGCTTCAGGCAGTCTGGCATTGATTCTGCTTCAGCCATTAATGAGTGGTAACGCATTACTTCTAGCTGATCTGGAATGTCTGTGAAAATGCCATTACCATCATGGCTGATTGGGCTTACTTTACCGTGCATTGGCAAATGTGCCTTGACTACTTTGCCACCAAAACAGTGCACTATACCTTGCATACCAAGGCACACACCCAGTAGTGGGATTTTCGGCCCTAGTTCTGTAATCACTTTTGCACACACACCAAAGTAATTTTCATCATCTGGAGAACCTGGGCCTGGGGAAATTATAATTCTGTCTGTTTGAGCAGCTTCTATATCTGCTACGGTCACTTGGTCATTGCGAGCGACGATTACCTCAAAGTCACCAATTACTCCGTCAAGTTTTGCCGTTGAGAGCACTTCGCCTATGTATTGGTATAGGTTGTAGGTGAAAGAGTCATAGTTGTCTACTAAATATACAGTAAACTTGTTTTTATTTTTATTCGCATTGCTACTCATACCTTGTCCCCCATAAACTGCTCCAATACCTTAAGAGTACCCGCAAACTTACGCTGAATTTCTTGGTATTCATCATCTGGGTTTGAATCGTAAACATTACCCCCACAAGTTTGCACGTATGCTTTTGAACCATTGGCAAATACTGTGCGTATCGGTATAGCAAAAGTGCAATCACCATTAAAACCAAAATGACCTACTGCACCACCATAGGGCCCCCGGCCATCTAGCTCCAGTTCATCTATTATTTTCATCGCTTCAATTTTGGGTGCGCCAGTTAACGTTCCCGCAGGGAAGTTACTGGCTAAAGCTGAGAACATGTCTTCGTTTTCGGCCATGATACCTACGATCTCACTGGAGATATGCTGCACGTGGCTAAAGCGTTTGATGTCCATCAAACTACGTACTTTAACAGTGCCAAAACGGGCTACTTTGCCAATGTCATTTCGATGCAGGTCTACAATCATATTGTGTTCAGCAATTTCTTTAGGGTCTTTCAATAACGCACGCGCTAAAGCCGTGTCTTCTTCTGGGGTAGCACCACGCTTGGTGGTGCCTGCTAAGGGGTAGGTTTCCATTTCACCTTGGCGCAGGCGGAATAATAACTCTGGGCTGGCACCAATCACTTTTTGCTCACCAAATTTAATATAATACATTTGTGGTGATGGGTTAATGATGCGCAGTTGCTCATATAAATTAATGCTTTCACCCAACATGTCAAAGCGGTATTTAAAGCCTACTTCGCACTGAAATATTTTACCTTCTACTATGTCACCCTTCACTTTCTTAACAGCATCAGCATGCTGTTGGCGGGACATGTCTTCACCTTGGGGCACTACTTTTAGGCCACCAATAGCAGGCGTTTGGGCGTTGATCAGCTCTTCAATTAGGCTAATCCGATTATCTTCGTAATGGAAGTATATGAGCTCGCCAGTCATCTTGTCGTAGATAAGACCATCTTTGTACAAGCCAAATTTAAAGGCATCAAAGGCATCACTGGCGGTAAGGCTTAGACTTGGTTCAAAGTAGTTCATTGCGTCATAGCCAATGTAACCCGTTAAACCACCAGCGTAACGACGGCTGATGATGTTTTGTGGCACTATGTCACGCAATAGGTAGTAGGGGTTGTCGCTTTGATAGGCTTCTGTTCGGCCATCACGATGACTAATATGCAATTGGTTGCCATTGGCCCAGAAGATTTGCTCTGGGTCAAAACCAATCAATGAATGGCGAGAGATATGGCTATCTTCACCTAAAGACTCCAGCATGAAACAAGTATCAAAACGTTGTTCCACTTTTTTAAACAATTGAAAAAAATCACAGCTTGATGTGACTGTAATGTAACTCGGCTTACGAGCCATTTTAATTTTATTTGGATAGGTCAATTTTATAACTTCCAGCTTGAAGGGCTCTAGATCCCCGGGTTACAGTGGCTATGCCCACTCCGAGTTGTTGCGCTACTTGGCGTTGTGACACCCCTTGAGATAGCAACTCAAATATTTGTAATCGATTGATCAGTTCTTGTTGCTCGTATGGTGATAACAACCCCTCAAGTGCAGTAGACATACGCGCTTGCGTGGTTTGAGCCATAAGGTAATGGACTACGGGAGTGAGGAGTTTGTTACTAGCCATAAGTAATCGATAATGCAACTTGTATCAACGTACTAGTACATTAGCATAGAGTTAAAGTATTGCCAAGCTGTCTACAACCCAGTCCGGGTTACACTCAGCCACATCTCGGCCATGATTGTATCCGCCCCTGACACCTAAGCAAGGCATCCCACAGGCCTTAGCAGCAAGTATATCGTTACTTGAGTCACCTACCATTAAGCACTCTTTAGGGCTAAAACCGGTTTTTTGAGTGGCGTTTATTAGGGGCATGGGGTGGGGCTTTTTCTCAGTAAAACTGTCACCAGAACACACTAGGTCAAAATAATGTAATAGACCAAACTTAGCCAACAAGGGCTCAGTAAAACGGCTAGGTTTATTAGTAATGACCCCTTGCTTCACTTGGTTTTGATGTAACTCACCCAAGAGAGCTTCAACGCCATTATAAAGTCTGCTCTGCTGACTACCTAATCGCTGGTAGGCGTCCATAAATAGCCCTAGGGCTTGATCGAATCGAGGGTCCACCAGTGCAGGTACGAACTGGTTGGCTAGAATCCGTTGCACTAATAAAGCTGCACCATTACCTACCCATTGTTCAACTTGAACTCGATTGGGCACAGCAATTTCAAGCGCATTAGCCATGGACACGCTGGCTAAGTGGAGATCAGGCAAGCTATCGATCAGGGTACCATCCAAATCAAATAACACTAGCTTGGGCTCAAAACCTATGGTCTTAAACAAGGAAATCGGTGTATTCATGTTATTTAATCAGATTAATTTTAGTAATTAGCTGGCAGCTAGCTCTTTACGCATCAAGTCGATGGTGGCTTTGTAATCGTCGGTGTTAAAAATGGCAGACCCAGCTACAAAGGTGTCTGCACCAGCACGAGCAATTTCTCTGATATTAGCTACACCAACACCACCGTCCACTTCAAGACGAATATCTAGCCCTGCATTGCTAATACGTTGGCGTACTAACTGAAGCTTATCAAGGGTGGACGGAATAAACTTTTGCCCACCAAATCCAGGATTGACCGACATCAATAAGATCATATCCAACCGATCCATCACATGGTCTAAGTAATGTAATGGGGTGGCTGGGTTAAATACTAAGCCCGCTTTGGCACCACCATCTTTGATGATTTGTAATGAGCGATCTATGTGATCGCTGGCTTCTGGATGAAAGGTAATATAGCTGGCACCTGCTGCTAGAAATTCTTCTATCATACGATCTACTGGCTGCACCATTAGGTGCACATCAATAGGTGCAGTAATACCATGGTCTCGCAATGCTTTGCACACCATTGGTCCAATGGTGAGGTTAGGCACATAATGGTTATCCATCACATCAAAGTGCACTATATCTGCACCTGCTGCCAACACATTTTCAACTTCCTCACCTAACCGGGCAAAGTCTGCCGCTAAGATGGAAGGTGCTATTTTAAAATCAGCCATGGGCTTATATTCCAGTATTTGATGTCATTGTAACTACGTACAAGAGCTTTTACTTTCGAAACTTCTTAACTGCGTCGTAAGCTGCTTGAATTTCTTGTGTTTTTTCTTTCGCTAACTGCATCATTTCATCAGGTAAACCGTGTGCTACCAGCTTATCTGGGTGATGCTGACTCATCAACTTTCGATATGCCATTTTAAGGCTTTTCGCATCACAATCTTGGGGCACACCTAAGACGCCATACGCTTGCTTTAAGCCTAAACTTCCAGAGCCTTCAAACTGACCTTGGCCACCACCTTGGCCTTGACCTCCACTTTGATGAAATGACTGTTCAGACTTCATGCGGCTAGCCACCGCTTCAAATTCTTGCTGAGTAATGCCCAATAATTGGCACACCTGTGCTAGAACTCGGCCTTCAGCCGCGCTAAACCCACCATCAACTAACGCAGTTTGTAATTGAATTTCGATAAACATCTGTCTAACTGAGGCATTATTTGCCAAAGCTCGCCGCAAGGGTTCTAACACTTGAGCTAAGTCAAAATCAACTTCTTTACCCTGGCTAAAACACTCAATGGCACGCTGTCGAGAAGCGCCCTTAAGCTGCATGCGGGTCATGACTGCTTCAGCGTATTGAATTTCTTCAGCCGAGACCTGACCATCGGCTTTAGCAACCTTCCCCATCACGTAAAAAGTAGCGTCAAAAAAGGCTGTTTGAGCTTTAGCCTGAGTCCAACTTTCTGCCCCAGCTACACTGCGAATTAACTTGTCTAGATAGTAGCCAATAGAAGCGCCAAATAACATGCCCATAGGCCCACCAGTTAAGCCAATTAAAGCACCTAATACTAATCCTGTTCTATGACGCGCCATGTTGGCACCAACACCATAACTATTCACACACCCACCCTTCGTTTAAAAACTCGCCCTATAATAAATGGCCAAGGCGTCAAGTGCCACATTGCGCCCAACTAAATTACCTAAATTGACACTTTTATCCCCTTGCGCCCTAATTAGAAGCACCTATTTTTGAACATTTGGTTTAAACTTACGTTACGCTATTTAGACGCACCAATTTTTTGGTCCACAATTACTGGGTTTCTTTTGTTCACTTATACACCAGCACAAAGTCTTCGTCTGATGCTCGTTTACATAGTGACCTGCAGCTTCAGTGCACTTGCAACTGCAAATCACGAAACTATTAACTTAGACTGGCAAGCACAAAGCGCCACGACCAGCAATTATTGCTCAGGTTACTACCTACCCTACCAAACACAAGCCTTTGATAAAAATCTTGCATCAAACAAGCAACCTTTATATACCAACGCTGATTCAAGCGAATACGAGCAGGGTATCACTCTGTTTAACGGTAATGTAGAACTGCGCCAAGGCGCACAACAAATTACTGGCGACCAAGCGCGTTTTGACAATAACGAAAGTTATGTGGACATTGTTGGCCACGTCACATTTCGCCGCCCCAATATGATTGCTCAAAGTGACGATCTCAGCTTTAATATGGCTGATTCCTCAGCTCAGCTGAACCAAGCTCAGCTCGCACTCCCAGACAATGAGCTTAGGGCCACTGCTCAATCTATTAATTACCATAGTGACGAGACCGTCACTATGAATGAGGGTAGCTTCACCTTTTGCCCTCCGGGCAATAACGCATGGGGCATACATAGCAAAAAAATAGATTTGGACCCACAGGCAGGTTTTGGTGTGGCTCAAAATGCCATCCTAAAAATTGGTGTGGTGCCCGTATTCTACTTACCGTGGATGAGTTTCCCAATAGGCGATCAACGTAGGTCTGGTTTTTTGTTTCCTACCTTAGTGAGCTCAACACAGATGGGGTTAGATATTACAACACCCTATTACCTTAATATTGCACCTAACTATGATGCCTTAATCACCCCTAGATTTACAGAATTACGCGGCAACAGCATTGCAACCAAACTAAGACATTTAGGCCCGCAAAGTGATCAAGATTTGTATGTTAACTGGGTTGTTAGCGACCCAGAATCAACGCGAAATCGATGGCTAATAGAATACAACAATAGTACCGAAATCAGCCCTAGCCTCTCCAGCTCGACGCATATAAAACGCGTCAGCGATGGTGAATTATTTGACGATTATGGTTTAAGCCAAGATTCCAGTGAAAGCAGTGCTATAGTTAGTAACGCTAAGATTAACTACCAAGGCCGTGCCGCTTTGCTAAACAAAGCCAGCTTGGCTGTTATTACTCATCAAAACTTGACCACTGGGGTGCCTACCTATGATCAACTACCCCACGCAACCCTTGCTGGTGGGATTGTGATCGGCCAACAGGCACAAGTGATTATCGCCGACTACAACATAGACCTAAGCCGTTTTACCAGAGACACAGAAGGCTTAACAGGTAGCAACAAGATCACCGGCACGCGCACCCACCTAAAACCCACTTTAAATACGTCTTGGGTTAATGATTATAGTTTTTTCAAACCTAAGATTAGCTTACCTGTCACCCATTACCTGCTGAGTGATACACCTTCAAATATTGCCTCTGCTAAAACACGCGTTATCCCTCAACTAGAAATTAATAGCGGTTTGTTGTTCGAGCGCAATCTAAATAATGGCTATCGACAAACACTAGAACCTAGATTTTATTATGCCTATGCACCCTACCAGCAGCAAGATGACGTGGCGATTTTTGATACCAGTGCAACCAGCAAACCCTTTTATCAACCTAATCGATTTAATAGTTATGATCGCATAGGCGACACTAATCGCGTTACCCTAGGCCTAGACAGCCAATTTTTAAGTGCTAAAGGTTGGCAAAAAGCCAAGCTATCCGTAACGCAAATTCACTACCTTAGTGATCGTAAAGTACAGTTAAGTAGCACTAGCGCGCCTAGCACTGAAACTTTCACGCCAATCTATGGTCACATGAGTTACCAATTTACGCCTGATTGGAGTTCTAGTATCAATATAGATTGGAGCCCTAATTCTGGTAATGTTGAAGCCACCAGCGCAACCATGAAATACCAGGTTAATAACAATAAAATTATTGATATAAAATACACTGAAACGTTGAACAGCACCCAACAAGGTGAAGTGTCTTTAATTTGGCCAATAGCACCGCAGTGGACCTTCATCGCTAAACACAAAGAAGACCTACGCAACAAGCAATTGCAGGATGAAATCTTAGGTATAGAATACTCCAACTGCTGCTGGAAGGGCCGCTTGGTAAGCCGTAATTGGCTAGTGGACCAAACCAAAGGTATGGAACACGGCGTGTTTTTTGAGCTCTCGCTCAAGGGCTTGGGTGCCAGCGACAAACAATTGACCAGCGGCAACAAAGTACGCATGGCAGATTTTATGAAAGGAATTACCGGCTACAATGAATACACTCAGTAAATGGGGCATCAGCCTAGGCTTAGTTTTAGGATTAACATCGTCTTTTTCTGTTTTTGCGGCACAACAGCTTGACAGCATTGTAGCCATCGTTAGTGACGACATCGTATTACAAAGTGATTTATCATTTCGCCTTGTACAAGTGAAGCAGCAGCTCACCAATGATAGTACTGCAGCGCCAGATGAAGTGGCACTTACTAGCCAGGTGCTAGACCAGCTCATTATAGAAAATTTGCAATTGCAGTTAGCTAGCAAACGAGGCGTTCGTATTGCCGATGCAAGCTTAGACTTGGCCATAGAACGTATCGCTAAAAATAACCAACTGTCACCTACTGAGCTTGAGCAGGCCGTTGCCGATGGTGGCGAGACCATGGTGCAATTTCGGGCCAAAATTCGCCAAGAATTAACCATTAACGAAATACAAGCAGCCTCAGTTAACCGCCGCATTCGTATTAGTGAACACGAGATAGATCGTTATTTGTCATCAAATAAAGGCCAGAAACTAGCCGATACCGAGTATGAAATTGGCCATATATTAATCAATTTGAGTGCACAGCCTGACGCCCAAGAACTTGCTAAAGCGCAACAAAAACTGGACATTATTAACAGTGCTTTGGAACAAGGTGCTGAGTTTGAAAGTATCGCAGCAACCTACTCTGACGCCCTAAATGCTTTAAAAGGTGGTAACTTAGGTTGGCGTAAAGGTAGCCAACTGCCGGAACTATTTGCTGAACCTGTTAAAACAATGGCTGCTGGCGAAGTAAGCTCGCCGATCCGTAATGGTAGTGGTTTTCATATTATTATGTTGATCAATACGCGTGGCGTTAGTGTTCAAACTGTGGCTCAAACCAAAGCTAATCACCTGTTGATATTACCCAACGAAATTCGTTCACTAAGCCAAGCGCAGGATCTTATTAACGAACTCCACCAACGGTTGGTTAATGGTGCAGATTTTTATGACCTTGCTCGCACCTTTAGCGATGACGCCAACTCAGCCCCCAGCGGTGGTGATTTGGGCTGGTTAAATTCGGACCAGCTCCCAGCTGTTTTGCAAATGCCGCTAGATTTACTTGCCGTAGAAGAGCTTAGCTTACCAATTCAAAGTGAAAATGGCTGGCATTTATTGCAAGCTGTTGAACGCAGAACCAAAGACGTTGGCCAAGCTAACCTGCGTTTTCAGGCTAAACAAGAAATTAGACAAAGCAAGTTTGCTAACGAGTTAGAAAACTGGCTGCGCGAAATTCGCAACAAAGCCTACATAGAGATCCGTTAACTATGAGGCGACTACTGGTGACTGCAGGAGAACCTGCAGGTATTGGCCCTGATCTGTGCTTAACCTTAGCCGGAAAGCCAAGTACTGCAATGCAGGATGCTGAAATCGTTATTGTGGCAGACATGGGCTTGCTGCAAGATCGTGCAACATTGCTAGGGTTAACTATCGACTTTTGCCATATAACCCTAGAGCAGACCATTACCCCTACAGTACCTAACCAGCTTAAAGTGTTGCACGTGCCTTTAAAGGTTGAAAGCCGCCCTGGGCATTTAGATGCCGACAACAGCGATTATGTGTTGAACACCCTTAATATCGCATGTGACGCTTGCCTTAGTGGCAAAGCTAACGCCATAGTGACAGCGCCAGTTCATAAAGGCATTATTAATGATGCCGGAACTGTATTTAGGGGACACACGGAGTATTTGCAAACCCGCTGTAAAGTAGACCAAGTGGTAATGATGCTAGCTTGTGATGCCATGCGCGTTACTCTAGCGACCACCCACCTGCCTTTGAAAGATGTGTCTGCCGCGATTACGCCAGAATTGCTAAGTAAAACTTTACACATTATCGCTGCCGAGTTAACCAGTAAATTTGGCATTACAAGGCCTTGTATTTATGTGTGTGGTCTTAATCCCCACGCAGGTGAAGATGGTCATTTGGGCTCTGAGGAATTAAATGTCATTGTTCCTACCTTAAAACAGTTGCGTACCCAGGGATTAAACCTTGTTGGTCCTTTACCAGCAGACACCTTATTTAGCCCAAAAAATTTAGCAAAAGCAGACGCCGTATTGGCTATGTATCACGATCAGGGCCTACCAGTGTTAAAGTATGCCGGTTTTGGCGACGCTGTGAACATCACTTTGGGATTGCCCATTATTCGCACCTCGGTAGACCACGGCACCGCATTAGATCTAGCAGGTACTGGACAAGCCAAAAGCAGTAGCTTGTTAAAAGCTGCACAAAGCGCATTACAGCTTTCTCTTTACATTTAGGTCGCCTAACATACGAGATTTTTATGGCCAATCAAACCCCTAAAAAACACCAAGCGCGTAAGCGATTTGGTCAAAATTTTTTACACGATCAAGGTATTATTCGGCACATTGTGGCCTGCATCAGGCCAAAACCAGAACAGCGTATTGTTGAAATTGGTCCAGGCCTTGGAGCCATCACAGAGCACCTGCTTGCAACAACTGGCCACCTCGACGTAGTAGAATTAGACCGCGATTTACTGCCCTACCTGCGCATTGCATTTGCCAGCTATGGTGATAACTTACGTATTCACGAAGCAGATGCGCTGCAGTTTGATTTTCGCAGCCTAATTTCAGATAACCTGAGTGCAGATAGCCCAAGCACGACCGGCTCGAACACTAAGCAAGGTTTACTGCGAATTGTTGGCAACTTGCCATATAATATTTCCACCCCGTTAATTTTTCATCTGCTAAGCTATACTGATCTTATTACCGACATGCACTTCATGCTCCAAAAAGAAGTGGTGTTGCGCTTGGCTGCAGGCACAGGCACTAATAACTATGGCCGCCTAAGTATCATGGCGCAGTACTTTTGCCGCATAGATAACCTGTTTGAGGTACCACCAGAGGCATTTGATCCAAGGCCAAAAGTAGACTCTGCCATTGTCCGTATGGCACCTTACACCGAGTTGCCCCATACAGCGCATAACTTTAAGCACTTTGAGCAACTGGTTAAAAGTGGTTTTGCGCAGCGTCGTAAAACCTTACGTAATAACCTTAAAGGTATTGCTGATGACGAACAGTTGCAAAGTTTGGGCATTGACCCTAGCATTCGTCCTGAACGTTTAACCGTAGGCGATTTTGTCGCCATTAGTAACTTATTGATCCAAACACCTAGTTAGAGCCACCAAACACATGAGCACCTTAAGCAATAATTACGACCTTAACGTAGGCGTGAAAACAGAGTTTCTTGCCGAGCAATCAGATCCTAGCCGTAATCGCTACGTATTTGCGTACAAGATCACCATCACCAACAGCGGCATTCAGAGTGCCCAACTTATGAGCCGTAAATGGATCATTACTGATGGCGACGGTAAAATTCAAGAAGTTACTGGCACGGGTATTGTAGGCCAACAACCTATTATTGAACCCGGTCAGCAGCACCAATACACCAGCGGCACTGTGTTAGAAACTAAAGTGGGGAGTATGAGTGGCTTTTACAGCATGGTGGCAGCAGATGGACACGAATTTTCTGCAGTTATACCCTCGTTTACCCTATCTTACCCAAACGCCCTGCACTAGCGCTCTATAACCATGGCCAGTTACGCAGTAGGCGATATTCAGGGCTGCTTAGCAGCTCTAAAGGACTTATTGAATAAAGTAGGTTTTACAACTGCTGATAACCTATGGGTTGCTGGCGATTTAGTAAACCGAGGGCCCCAGTCACTAGAGACTTTGCGTTTTATTAAAGCATTAGGTAAGCAAGCTAAGGTAGTACTTGGTAACCACGACCTGCATCTGCTGGCCCTTCACTCTAAAAATGCTCAGTTAAAACCCAATGATTCCCTGGCGCCTATATTTGCAGCCCATGACCGCAAGCCCTTGTTAACATGGCTGCAACAGCAGCCCCTACTGCATTATGACGCGCAGTTTGACACCGTAATGACCCATGCGGGCATTTCCCCTTGTTGGAACTTGCAGCAAGCCCAACAGCACGCACAAGAACTACATGAGCTATTGTGCAGTAAAGACGCGCCCTTTTTTTTCGCCAGTATGTATGGCAATCAACCCGATCTTTGGCACGATCAGCTTGAGGGTATGGACCGCTGGCGTTGCATAACCAACTATTTCACTCGTATGCGCTTTGTCACGTTTAACGGCCAACTAGATTTAACCCACAACGGCAAGGCTGATCTCAATACTAACATCGCGAATAATACTCAAGAGCCCCTGACTCCTTGGTTCAATTCACCGAGTGCCATAACTTCACGGCAAATATTTGGCCACTGGGCGGCACTAGAAGGTGAAACAGGCAAAGACCGTGTCATTAACTTAGACATGGGTTGTGTGTGGGGTGGCCACCTTAAATTGATGCGCTTAGAGGATGGCGAATGTTTTAGCGTAAAATGCCAATAGGTATCACTTGACCTAAATCACAATCAATAATTAGCCTTATCTAATATAAAATTGCACAAAACACAGCCAAGCACTAAACTGCTGCTATGCCCACCTTATGTAGGAATTGAATATGTCAGAAGTTACTTCCATTGCCCCTGCTGATGTTATGGAAAAAGTTAACCAAGGTGCCTACCTAGTAGATATTCGCGACTTAAATAGCTACCAAACCAGTCACATTAATAACAGCGAGCGTATTGATAACGACACTTTGCCAAACTTTTTACGCGAAGCAAACCTGGATAAACCGATTATTGTGTGCTGCTACCACGGTATAAGTTCCATCTCGGCAGCAGGTTTTTTATCTCAACAAGGGTTTGATGAAGTGTATAGTTTAGAAGGTGGTTTTGCTGCCTATTGTTTACAGCATCCAGAGCACTGCACTTCACCATGAGGCACTTCTACCGTGGCCGCTAGTCAGACCTATTTAGTGGGCGGTGCTGTGCGCGATCAGCTGCTTGGGCTAGCTGTGCACGAGCGCGACTATGTGGTGGTGGGAAGCACACCCGAGGCCTTATTAGCCTTAGGCTATACCCAAGTGGGCAGAGATTTTCCGGTGTTTTTACACCCCAAAAGTAAAGAAGAATACGCCTTAGCTCGTACCGAACGTAAAGCGGGCCAAGGGTATAAAGGCTTTGCAGTGCACGCCACACCTCAGGTTACTCTAGAAGACGACTTACTGCGCCGAGACCTCACTATCAACGCCATAGCTCAATCGTCTGAAGGCCAGCTCATAGACCCCTATGGTGGCCAAGAGGACATACAAGCAAAGCTTCTGCGCCATGTGTCTGAGGCTTTTAGTGAAGACCCCTTAAGGGTATTAAGAACTGCTAGGTTTGCTGCCCACCTTCATCATTTAGGTTTTAGCATCGCAGCCAAAACTAAAGCATTATTGGCAACTATTACTTGCTCAGGTGAACTAGCCACACTTGCTAAAGAGCGCGTATGGCAAGAAACTCACAAGGCATTAAGCAGCCAGAGCCCATGGGTGTATTTTGAAGTATTAGAAGCTTGTGGGGCGTTACATGAACTAATGCCAGCCTTGGCAGACTTGCTTAACCGCAGGCCTCAAGCGTTAAACACGCTAAAGCTGTTGAGCGAATTCAACACCAACACTGATGTGCGTCTTTGTGCCTTACTGTACCAACTTAACAAACTTCAAATTGAACACCTAGCTGCGCAAATAAAAATACCTAATGTTCCCAAAGCGCTAGCGCTAGCCACCAGCAATCACCAACGTGCATTGCGCGCTTATACCGAGTTAGACGCAGCACAAAGACACCTATTGCTTAGCAACCTTGGCCTCATGCGCCACACCGAGTTATTGGATGAACTGTTGAGCCTGTGCCAAGCTATTACCCAAAACCAAGAACCTCTTTTTGGTTGGCTATCGCCAAAGCAACACATCTTAGAAGACTTAGCAAAGATACAAAGGGTAAAACCTAGCGAACTAATGTTGCAAGGTTTTAGTGGCAAAGCCCTCGGTGAGGCACTTAAAAAAGCACAGATAGAGTCTATCTAAAGCTTACTAGGTTATAAATAATCCTGCAAAAAATGCCTTTTTAGTTGTTACCTGTAAGCTTCATGGTTAAAAGCTGAACTGGGTAGACCTTAGGGTTTGACCCAGCTCACTGGATTGATTGAGTTGCCTCATTGTTTGAGCTCTGGTGGGGTGTATTAAATTGGGTGCAAGGTCTGCTAATGGCTGCAATACATAAGCGCAGCTCAATATATCCGGCCGTGGCACTTTAGCCGCTTCATCCACTGAATCACCAAATAACAGCAAGTCCATATCTAGGCCATGGCTACTGGGTTTATTATTTGAACCTGGTGACCTTATACGCCCATGTTTGGTTTCGGTAGCACGTATCCATGCTATCAATTGTGTGTGAGTCATTGCACATTCAAAGCCCACCACTAAATTAAGAAAATCTGGCCCATCCATACCTACAGCAGGGGCCTGGTAAACCGGAGAAATTTCTACATGACCAAAAGTAACCCTTAGTTCGCTGATACCGGCCCGAAGGCTATCTCGGGGTTCTATATTTGCGCCAAGGCCTAAATAAACCTGTGTCATTAGGCTGGCTTTAAACCGCGTTCAATCATTACACCTACATCACGCGCATTATCAATGGCATCGGGCTTACCCAGCTTGATGCGTACAAAAGGCACTGGAAATTGAGCCAGAATTAATGCCGCAATTTCTTCCGCCATAGTTTCAACCAGTAAGAACTCACTTTGCTCTACAAATTCGGTTAACCGATCTGATACGTCTTTGTAGCTCACAGTGCGGTCTATGTCTTCTGTAGCTGCAGAAACGCTAATATCCACCGCCATTTCCACATCTAAAACTACCTTTTGGCGAATCTCGCGCTCCCAATCAAAAATACCAATGACTGTGTCTACGGTTAGGCCATGTATATAAACTGTGTCCATTGTGAACTCTCTTTGTTTAATTCTTAATGTACTGTTACTGAGTTACCGCTGGTAGCTCATTTAAGGGCCACCTAGGTTTTACTTTAAGTGTTAAATCGTCAAACTGACCGGCAGCCAAACGTTGGGCACCCGCGTAAGCGATCATGGCGCCATTATCAGTGCAGTATTCTGGCCGGGGGTAATACACTTTTGCGCGTAATTTAGCTGTTTCTGCCTGTAATTTTTCACGCAAACGTAAATTGGCACTTACTCCGCCCGCCATCACCAAGGTCGATAGTCCTGTCTGCTGCAGGGCCCGACGGCACTTAATGGCTAAGGTATCAACCACAGCTTGTTGAAACGCCACTGCAATATCAGCTTTATCTTGGCCATTCAGCTGGCCTTGCTGTTTTTTAATGTCTTGAATAGCGTAAAGAGTAGCCGTTTTTAAACCACTAAAACTCATGTCTAATCCTGGTCGATCGACCATAGGGCGAGGGAATTTAAAACGTGCAGGATCTCCTAGCAGGGCCAATTTAGCTACTAAGGGGCCACCCGGATAATCTAAATCCATCATCTTGGCAACTTTATCAAAGGCTTCACCAGCAGCGTCGTCTAACGATTCGCCTAATAATTCATATTCGCCTAAAGACCTCACATGCACTAGCTGGGTATGACCACCAGACACCAACAACGCGACAAACGGCGGTTTAGGTGCGTTTTCTTCAAGCATAGGGGCCAACAAATGGCCTTCCATGTGGTGCACACCGATAGTTGGAAGATCCCAAGCCATACCTAACGCACGACCTGTAGCAGCACCCACCATTAGTGCCCCTATTAAACCTGGCCCAGCAGTATAAGCCACACCGTCTACATCACCGCAGGCTAGGCCCGCTTTATCAAACACTTCTCGTATTAAAGGTACCAGCTTACGGATATGATCCCGTGACGCTAACTCTGGCACTACGCCACCATATTCTGCGTGCACAGCCACTTGGCTATACAGCGCCTCAGACAATATGCCCTTTTGAGTATCGTATATGGCGACCCCAGTTTCGTCACATGATGTTTCTATGCCCAATACACGCATGAATAAGCCAACTAATACGATGATCTATAAGTAGGTGCGAATCTTACCTTTCATCAAGGCTAATGACCACACGTCCAAGAGTGATTTGCCCCATAGATTAAAAACACCTTTAACTTGATAGTAAATGGCTTGCAAATTGGCTTTACACTGGCCAACACATAAGAGTAAAATATGTGGCCTTAATCAATTAGGAACACAACCTTAGGTCTACTCATACGACCACTAGGTAGTGAATAAAAAATACACTCGGATTACTGCCTA
>MDSY01032976.1_pt1 | contig 60671 bp, 56 predicted proteins | sample 811131 | NCBI WGS metagenome assembly MDSY01 (sample SAMN05326643, study PRJNA326480) | marine metagenome | isolation source: seawater | place: Atlantic Ocean: South West | collected 2010 | reverse complement strand
TGGTCCGTGTCTCAGTACCAGTGTGGGGGGTCCCCCTCTCAGGGCCCCTACCTATCGAAGTCTTGGTAAGCCGTTACCTTACCAACAAACTAATAGGACGCATGCCCATCTTTTACCGTCGAAACTTTCATCCTTAATTCATGCGAAAAAAAGATAATATGGGGTATTAATCCAAATTTCTCTGGGCTATTCCCCTGTAAAAGGTAGGTTGCATACGCGTTACTCACCCGTGCGCCGGTCGTCAGCAGAGTGCAAGCACTCTCTGTTACCCCTCGACTTGCATGTGTTAAGCCTGCCGCTAGCGTTCATCCTGAGCCAGGATCAAACTCTTCGTTGTAGTTTGTTTTAATTTGTCTTACACGACATATCCCTCAAAGGTCTCAAAATGGTTCTGTTCTAGTTTTGTATATCTATTGATACACGCTGTCATTTTTCTAATCTTTCAATGAACTTTTACCTTTGATTACAATGAAATTGTTCTCTTTGGCGGGTGCAAATATAAAACCCTTTTTGTTTTCAACAACATCTTTCTAATAAAAAAATTTTTTTTTTTTTTGATATGGCAAAACATAAATACTAACTGATGAAATACAAGAACTTAAATACAATGATTTAGCTCTAATTTATTGTGTTTTTTTTAGATTTTGTAATTATTAATTGTTAAAAAAAAGTTACAGGAGCTAAATTCTTTTGACTCACTGAAAGTGATAAAGACAGGTTTGTAAACAACCAAAATAAACTTTTGAGAATTAGAAATTAAAAATCACTTCTTAGATTTCCAAATGAGATAAAGATCATCTAGATTAAATTCCAAAATGGCAGCTTGTTCTTCAAGATAATTGCCTACAAATGAACGCTGGAGAATATCTTCAATCAGGTAGTCTTCAAGAGAATTTTCTGGATCGTAAGTGTCTTTTAAAGATAACTTAAATAAAGAGGCGGTAGTTTGGTACCAAAAAGCTTTCCATCCCGTTCGAAGTTCTTTGACTAAGTCGTAAGTTGTTATTCCTGTTTGTCGGTGTACTAGACGAATTAAAATTTGTCCTTCAGACCTAGAGAACTTTTTGAGCTCTTTCTCAAATTCTCCGTAAATGAATTTCTCCATACGTTTTAAGTATTTTTTTCTACTTCGTCTTGAGTCCAGGCTTTCGATACGTTTATTGAGGATGATTAAACGTTTGGCAGCAATTTTAGCATATGGGTATACTTTCAAAATTTTCCTTCTAAGTATGAGGTAATGTTTTAACTTCTGGGGGTTTTTAAAATGTAAAGGTTGAAAAACAACAACCTCTTTAAGAGGTATTCCATAAGTGGGGATACTATCACCGTCAATGAGCACGAATTGATCACCGGGAAGATCGTTCTGCTGTGCTAACAATATCGCATAAAATCCTGTAAAAAAGAAAAGGGTTAAGAAGTGTTTTTTCATCGATTCCAAAAATACAAAATATTTACGGGCTAAGATCAATAGAATTTTATTGAATAATGTTAATTTAGCATCGCTTAAAAACTTAAAAATGAAAATAATAAACGACAAATCCTTAAGGTTTTTAGAGAAATATCTAAATAATTCTTCCCCAACAGGTTATGAAGCGGAGGGACAAAAAATATGGATGGATTATCTCAAACCTTATGTTGATAAATTCATTACAGACAGCTATGGCACTGCAGTTGGTGTGGTAAATCCAGATGCTCCTTTTAAGATTGTTATTGAGGGACATTCTGACGAAATTTCATGGTATGTAAACTACATTACAGATGAGGGATTGATTTATGTTATCCGAAACGGTGGAAGCGATCACCAAATTGCTCCTTCTAAATGGGTTAATATTCATACTAAAAAAGGTCTGGTTAAAGGTGTTTTTGGGTGGCCCGCAATCCATACCAGAAAAAGTAGTAAAGAAGAAGTGCCAAAACATGATAATATTTTTATTGATATTGGTGCTAAAGATAAAGCTGAAGTTGCAGAAATGGGTGTTCATGTAGGTTGCGTAATAACTTATCCTGATCAATTTCAAATTCTCAATGGCAACAAATTTGTTTGTCGTGCAATTGATAATCGCGCTGGTGGATTTATGATTGCTGAGGTTGCTCGTTTACTTCACGAAAATAAGAAACAACTCCCTTTTGGATTGTATGTTACCAATTCGGTTCAAGAAGAAGTGGGTTTACGAGGAGCAGAAATGATTACTCAACGATTGAAACCAAACATAGCTATTGTAACAGATGTTTGTCACGATACCACTACTCCAATGATTAATAAGAAACAAGAAGGTCATACTCGCATAGGTGATGGTCCTGTGATCTCTTATGCCCCTGCTGTTCACAATATTGTAAGAGAACGAGTTGTTGAGACTGCTCAAAAAAATGAAATTCCATTTCAACGTTTAGCTTCATCGAGAGTTACAGGTACGGATACCGATGCATTTGCCTACAGTAATGGCGGTATTCCATCTGTTCTAATATCACTTCCGTTACGTTACATGCATACTACAGTTGAAATGGTTCAAAAAGAGGATGTGGAGAATGTAATACGTTTGATTTATGAAACCTTGTTAAACATAAATCCCAAAGACTCGTTGAGTTACTTTGATTAAGCATTTTTAATTAGAGCCTTATTGATTTTTCTGATCAATGAAGGTCCTTCATAAACAAAGCCAGTGTATATTTGCACCAAACTTGCTCCAGCTTTTATTTTTTTAAGTGCATCATCTGCACAATGAATTCCTCCTACTCCCACAATCGGAAAAGCCCGATTACTTTTTTCACTTAAAAAACGAATTACTTCATTACTTCTTTTGTTCATAGGTTTACCACTAAGACCTCCTGTTTCTTCTCTGTTTTTATCTTGAAGACCTTCCCGGCTTAGACTGGTATTGCAAGCAATGACTCCATCAATCTTGACTTCTTTTATGATAGCAATTATGTCTGTTAGTTGATCGTTTGATAAATCTGGCGCTATTTTTAAAAGTATGGGTTTTGAGTTTTCTCTTCGATCGTTCCTTTTCTTTAAAGTGGCAAGCAACTTTGTCAACGGTTCTTTATCTTGAAGTTCCCTGAGATTTGGAGTATTGGGAGAGCTCACATTGACCACAAAGTAGTCTACATAGTCAAACAAAACATCAAAACAGTAGATGTAGTCATCAACTGCTTTTTCATTAGAAGTTACTTTATTTTTTCCTATGTTACCTCCAATAAGTACGTCCTTATTCTTTTTTAAGCGTTTTACAGCTTGATCAACTCCCTCATTATTAAATCCCATTCTATTGATGATGGCCTGATCATCTTTTAAACGAAATAAACGCTTCTTTGGATTTCCATATTGTCCTTTTGGAGTGAGTGTCCCAATTTCAATAAAACCAAAACCAAAGTTTGATAATTCTTTGTATAGTTTTGCATCTTTATCAAAGCCTGCAGCCATCCCTACTGGGTTTTTAAAAGTTAACCCAAAAACTTTTCGTTCCAATGCTGGGTGTTCGTGGCAAAAAAACTTCCGTATCAAAAAAGCTATCCCTGGAATTTTCGACCCTAAACGAATTACAGCAAAAGAAAAGTGGTGGACTTTTTCGGGATCAAAAAGAAAAAGGAAAGGCTTGATTAGTAATTGATACATCTTTTTATGTTTTTTACAAAAATAAAAAAACCAACCCGATAAGAGTTGGTTTTAAAATTAAATTAACAGAACTAGAACTATTCTTAAGCATTGAGTTTGTTGCTCATTTCTAAAGAAATTGACGAACGTTCCATTTTAATTTTTCCAGCTAAAGTTTCAACTACACAAGTATTGTCTTTTTCATTGAGCTCAGCGATTTTTCCATGAATTCCACTTTTTGTAATTATACGATTACCTTTTTTGAGATTATTCATGAATGTTTTCTCTTTTTTCTGTCTTCTTTGTTGCGGTAAAATAATAAAAAAAACAAAGATAACGAGCATCAATAATAAAAAGGGGGCCTGACTTGAAAATCCTTCCATTTAACTACCTTGTTAGTTTGTTTGTTGTAAGCGCGCAGCTTGTGCAGCCTCACGTTGTTGTTGTTTTATTGGATCAGCAGTAACCATTGCTTTAATTCGAATTGTTTCTCTTCCAGAATTTGAATTCGTCGTAATTGTAACCGTTTTCTGCTGTAAATTTGGTTTGTTACTTGAATCAAAACTAACACGAATTTGTCCTGAATCTCCAGGAGCAATTGGTATATTTTTAGGATATTCAGGAACTGTACACCCACAGCTTCCTCTTGCATCTTGAATTATAAGATCAGCTTTACCTGTATTAGTAAATGTAAAGATTGTCTCCACAAGCTCTCCTTCATTAATTACTCCAAAATCATGAATTCCTTTGTCAAAAGACATGATTGGCGCAACCGAGGTTGCTTTGGCTGCTGATGCCTCAACAGTAGATGTTGCAGGTTCTGATTTCTTTGCTTCATTACCACCACACGAAACTAGAGTTAAGATAGCAAAAGATAAAGTTGTTAAAAATAAATTTCTCATAGTATAAAAATTAGTTCGGATTAGATTCCAAAATTAAGGAAAAAATTACAATAAACCTCGTCCTTGTTTGTTCATCCGATTAGTTTTTTCGTATTCTTTTACTAGACTGTCCAAAACCCCATTGATAAACAAATTGCTTTTAGGTGTTGAATATTCTTTTGCAATTTCAAGGTACTCATTAAGAGTAACTTTTGGAGGGATCTCCGAAAAATAAAATAACTCTGCTATTGCTAATTTTATCAAAATAGCATCTAGATTTGCTATTCGATCTGAGTCCCAATTTGGAGTTTTCCCTTCTAATTCTTTTTGAAGCTCATCTTCATTCACAATGACTTTTTCAAATAATTCAACCCCAAAAACAATATCCTCTTCGTTTTTGTTAAAATTTGGAAAGTTAATTGAACTTTCCTCATCCAAATTCATGCGTTTAAGTTGCTTCAAAAGATAGGTGTTGACCAAAGGTAAATCATCAATCCAAGTTATGTTTAAATCTTCAAAGTAGTGGTACAAAGAATCATCAGGAGCAATTAAATTCTTAAACATGGAAACTACAAAACGAATTTGTTCCTCATTTGTGGGCTCAGATAATTTAATGTATTCTCTAAATAATTCACTTTCAAGTAATGAAGTGTATATTTTTTTTACATAATCAAACTCAAGTTCCCAATGATTCATTTTCTTTGTCTTCATAAATTCGACTAATATTTTATGTCGAGCTAAAAATTGAAGACATTTATTGTTTGCAATTATTTGATGTTTTTCGGCAAATGAATCTTGAATTCTAATTTGGGTTTCATTGATCTGATGTTGATTTAGGGCGTGATCATGAAGTGCTCTAAAAAAACTGAGTTTTATTAAGTAGAGATCAAAAACACCTTTGAGGCTTTTCTGGATAAATTTAACTTCATCAGATAAAGAATTTTGGTTTCCATTCGAAATGGCATAAACTGATTGCATGACTTTAATTCGAATATGTCTTCTTGTAAGCATGTATGAGAACTTTTGTTTCGGTCACAAAAATAGTGTTTTGAAAAATACTGTAACAAACATCATCTGTTTTTTTACTAAATAATTTCCCTTTTTTGCCGCCAATCAATTATGTACCTTTGCGCATCCTTATCGGTTTATGAAAGAATTAAAATATCTCAATAAATATTTAAAAAAATACAGTTTTAGCCTTGTTTTGGGGGTAATTATTACGGTTGTCGCAAGAATATTTTCTCTTTTTGCCCCGAGACTTATCGGAAACTCATTGACGGCAGTTGAGCGATATCTTCAAAATGATGGTTACACACTTGAAGTGATAAAGCAAGAGTTGCTGTGGAATATTATTATAATCATCTCTGCTGCTTTGGTTTCTGGATTTTTAACTTTTTTGATGAGGCAAACCATCATAAACGTTTCCCGCTACATTGAATATGACTTAAAGAATGAAATCTTTGAACAATACCAAAAATTATGCTTGAGCTTTTATAAAAACAACAGAACTGGTGATTTGATGAATCGTATTAGTGAAGATGTAAGTAAAGTTCGAATGTACTTTGGCCCTGCAATAATGTACAGCATAAATACATTTTCACTCTTTGTTATTGTAATTTCTTACATGGTAAGCATAGCACCAATTTTGACAATTTACACCTTGCTTCCTTTGCCCGTATTATCTATCATCATTTACAAATTGAGTAAAGCAATCAATATCAAGAGCACGGCAGTGCAACAGACTCTTTCAGATTTATCTACTTTTACTCAGGAGTCATTTAGTGGAATTACAATAATAAAGTCATATGGAATTCAAAATAAAATTGAAGGAGACTTTAAGAAATTATCATCCACAAGTAAAGAAAAGAATGTCTCTTTAGCTAGGGTTCAAGCGTGGTTTTTCCCTCTTATGGTTTTACTCATTGGATTCAGTAATCTTTTGGTTATTCTTGTTGGAGGAAAACAGTACATAGATGGTATAATCGAGATAGGAGTTTTAGCTGAATTTATCATTTATGTGAATATGTTAACATGGCCCGTTGCAACCGTTGGTTGGGTAACATCTATTGTTCAACAAGCTGAAGCTTCTCAAAAAAGAATTAACGCATTTCTAAATGAAGTTCCTGAAATTAAAAATGGAACTTTAGATAAAATTATTGAAAATGGAGTTCTGGAATTTAAGAATGTAAGCTTTACTTACGAAGAAACCAAAATTAAAGCCATCCATAAAGTTAGTTTTAAATTGAATCCTGGGAAAACACTTGGAATTATCGGAAAAACTGGATCAGGTAAATCCACTTTGCTGGATTTGATTAATCGATTGTATGACGTTAATGAAGGTGAAATTTTGATTGATAATATTCCGATTAAAAATTATGTACTCTCTGGAATACGCTCCGAAATTGGTTATGTGCCTCAAAATCCTTTTTTATTTTCAGAAACCATCGAAAGCAATATTCGTTTTGGTAAGCAAGATGCTGATTTTGAGAAAATTAAATCTGCAGCTAAAAACGCAAAAGTTTCGGAAGATATTGAGCGTTTTAAAGATAAGTATCAAACACTACTTGGTGAACGAGGTGTAACGCTCTCTGGAGGTCAAATTCAAAGAATATCAATTGCCAGAGCACTTATTAAAAATCCTAAGATTTTATTATTTGATGATTGTTTATCAGCAGTTGATGCAGATACCGAAGAAGAAATTCTGAAAAATTTAAAAAAACGTTCAAAAGAAAAAACTACTCTAATTGTTAGCCATAGAATATCATCTGTTATGGAAACAGACTTAATAATCGTGTTGGATCACGGAGCGGTTATCGAACAAGGAACTCATACTGAATTGATGAATAAAGATGGGTTTTACAAAGATTTGTGTCTAAAGCAAAAAAGGGAAAGAGATCAATAATTTTTTTTGTTTAATTTTTTATTCATTTTTACGGCTTGTTGGATCATTACCCTAAACAGAATTGAATTAATAATGGAAACCAAACAAGAAAAAATTTATTCAAAAGTACTCCGAGCTGGGAGAAGAACCTGCTTTTTTTTACATCAGAGAAACCAAAGCAAGTGATAATTATCTGACCATAACTGAAAGCAAAAAAATTACCAATGAAGACGGTTCATTTTTTCACAAAAAGTATAAAATTTTTCTGTAAAAAAAATATTTTTCAGAATTCAAAGACATTCTTGGTGAAATGTTTGATTATGTCATAAAACATAAAGGTCAAAAGGTTATAAGAAATCGATATAAAAAAGACTTTAAACCAGAGTGTGACTCTGATCTTTCAAGAGATAATTCTTCAAATTTTACGGATTTAAATTTTGAAGACATCTAAAAAATAATTTAAAAAACTCACCTTTTTTAAATTCATTATTTTTTTGACTATCTTTCATAAGATTGTGTATTGATCTTGTTTCAATTCATCTTCTAGATCAAGAACCGAACATGAATTATATTCATTCAATAGATATTATTTACACCAACAAAACTATTTTATTGTGAAAAAAAAACTTCTTCTAGCTCTATTATTAATAAGTGTTGTTGTTTCTGCGCAGATAGATCCATCCTATTATCTTCCCGAGGGACACAATTATGACCCAAACATTCCAACGCCAGAGAGTGTTTTAGGATACAATGTAGGAGACTGGCATGTTAGCCATGATAAATTGGTAGAATACATGAAAGCTCTTGCTCAATCATCGAATCGAATTTCAATTGAAAACAGAGGTTCAACTTACGAAGGCCGTCCTTTACTGCTTCTAACCATAACAAGTTCTGAGAATTATGCAAATCTGGATCAGATTCAAAAACAACACCTTATGCTCAGTGAGCCAGAAGGTGCAAGTTTAGACATTACTAATATGCCAACTGTAGTTTATCAAGGATTCTCTATCCATGGCAATGAGCCTAGTGGAGCCAATGCTGGTCTGTTAGTAGCATATCACCTAGCTGCGTCAAAAGACGTCAGCGTGATTGAAATGCTTAAAGAAGTTATTGTATTGTTTGATCCTAGTTACAATCCTGATGGGTTGCAACGCTTTTCTCAATGGGTTAATACACATAAAAGTAATGTATTAAATCCAGATCCAAACGATAGAGAATACAACGAAGTATGGCCACGGGGTAGAACAAATCATTATTGGTTTGATATGAACAGAGATTGGTTACCCGTGCAACTTCCAGAATCAAAAGTTCGTATCAAAAGTTTTACAGATTGGTTACCTAATATTTTGACAGATCACCATGAAATGGGAACCAATACAACATTCTTTTTTCAGCCAGGCATTCAATCACGTGTAAATCCTCTGACCCCCAAAATGAATCAAACACTAACTCGTGAGATTGGAAACTTTCATGCAAAAGCATTGGATAAAATTGGTTCTCTTTATTACACTGAAGAAAGTTATGATGACTTTTATTATGGTAAAGGATCTACTTATCCCGACGTAAATGGGAGTATTGGGATACTTTTTGAACAAGCAAGTTCAAGAGGTCACCTTCAAGAAAGTAACAACGGAACACTAACCTTTCCTTTTAGTATCAGAAATCAATTTATCACTGCACTGTCTACCCTCAAGGCTGCGAAAGATATTCGATTAAAATTACTTGAATATCAGCGGAATTTTTACCGAAATGCTCTCAAAGCTGCCCAACAAAACAAACAAAAAGCAATTGTTTTTGGAAACAGTAAAGATCCCGCAACCTCCTATCATTTGGCAGAAATATTAAAACGTCATAAAATAAGCGTTCATAAACTCAATAAAAATACAATCATTAAGGGAAAGAAGTATGCAAAACACTCGAGCTATGTAGTCCCATTGACCCAAAAAAAGAACAAGCTTATCCATGCCATGTTTGATACACAAACCAAATTCCAAGACAGTTTGTTTTATGATGTTTCTGCCTGGACCTTTCCTTTATCATTTAATTTGAATTATTCTTTTGAAAAATCCACTGATCTTGCTGGAGAAGAAATTGATGAGTTAAAATTTGAAGAAAATAAAATAATTGAAAAATCTTCATATGCATATCTTTTGGAGTCAAACGGATATTACACTCCAAAATTTATTTATGAACTTTTAGATGTCGGTGTCCGAGTTAAAGTTGGACTTAAACCCTTTTCAATAGACGGGAATTCTTATGACTATGGAAGCATAATGATTCCTGTTGGAAACCAACAATTAAGTGCTGAGGTATTGTATGATGTAATAAAAACCGCTTCATCTGGTCTTATGCTGGATATTAGAAGTGTGAACACTGGGCTTACGGAAGGAATTGATTTGGGTTCTAATAATTTTAAAACATTAAAAAAGCCTAAAGTAGCCTTATTAATAGGTGACGGAGTTCGAAGTTATGATGCTGGAGAGATCTGGCATCTTATGGATACCCGATACAAAATTCCGACTACTAAAATAGATGTGCGTCAATTGAGTAATGTTGATCTACAAAAATACACACACATTGTTTTGCCTAGTTATTCCGGTAGCCTTTTGAACATAAATAAAGATAAGATTGATCGATGGATCAAAGGGGGTGGATCATTAGTAGCATACAGAAACGCCATTAAATGGGTAAATAAAAACAAACTAGCAACCGTTGATCTTAAATCATTTGAGCGAGAAGCTAAGGGCATAGAGTTTGGTCAAATAGCAGATTACAATGGAGCACAAAATATTGGTGGAGCAATATTCAACACTCGTATTGATCGAAGCCATCCTATAAACTTTGGTATAGAACAAAATATGCTCCCTATGTTCAGAAACTCAAGAATCTTTATTGAACCAGATAAACAGAGTTTTAATAACCCTATTCAATACAATGAAAACCCCTTGTTGAGCGGATACATTTCAAAACAGCAACTCAATTTATTGGTGGGTAGTGTTCCTTTTAAGTTGATAAAAAAAGGTGAGGGAAACATCATACTTTTTACGGATAATACGAATTTTAGAGCCTTTTGGTATGGGACTAACAGATTGTTTTCAAATACTTTATTTTACTCAGATTTTATGCAATAGTTTTTTAGACTTGTTGGATTCAAAAAATCTCTAGAAATTATTTTTTTGGGGTTTTTTTAATCGTTACAATATTTTATTTCTTAATTTTAAAAAAATGATCTAAAATCCAAGCAGGTCCTACCAAAAGGAATTTAATATCATCCAAGAAAGATGGCTTTTTACCCTCAATATTATGGCCGTAAAATTGAACAATCCAAGCGACAATGAAAATTCCTGCCGAGGCTTGCAAGAGGTTTATATAAATCCCGAGCTGAAAATTCCCTAGAATACATAAAATCGTAAAGCTCAAAATTAATACGGTCATTTTTAATGACAAACGGATATAAAAAATCATCACAGGAACAAGAGAAACCAATCCCCAATTAGCAATTAATGGGTTTTGGATTCCTGTAAAAGTTGATATTAAATCCGAGGGTATTGACATCAAAAGACCAACAATAGAAAAAAAGATTGCAGGGACACAGAAATAGTGAATTATTTTATTGGTTCTATTCTGATGGCTTTCTGCATATTTATCAAGCAGTTGTTGTAAAGTTTGCATAAAATAATTTTTTTTAAAATTACACATAATAATTCAACTTTACAAAATGGCACTTACTCACTCTAATATCTTTCTACTTCGGTAAAAAGCGCCATCTTTTAATCAAATGGACGAAAGCCTAAAAAAGAAATTAGATTTAATCGCCTTCAAAGGAGAAAAAGAAAGATCATTGTTTTTATTTGCAATCATTGTTCCTTCGTTATTCATTTACTTGAATATTTTACTCAATTTGTAGCTCAATTAAAGTCAAAAGACATATAAATAATTGCAATTTCAAGCCATGACATAAAAGAGTATCCCTTGACACATCGTATCAAATGGATAAGCTTTCAAAAAAAAACAATTTTTCATTCCCCTTATATGTATAACTTCACTCAAAAGTTTCAAAAGCCTATGTCGGTGTATGTTCACCTAATTTTTATTTATTTGATTAGGAGATCGAGTTCGTGTACCAAGGTCAATACGATTCATTAAGACCACAATCAAACATTCGAATTCGTGGGGAAGATCCTGAAAACAGAGCCTTGAATTTACTCAACAAAAAAAAACATACCAAAGAATAAATTTCCAAGAATGGGTTGTAATGTTAAGTGGAAATAATCTACTATTCTGATTGTTATTTAAAATCTACAAGCTCAACTTCGAACTTAAGGGTAGCATTTGGTGGAATAACACCTCCAGCACCATTGGAACCATAGCCTAGGTGAGGGGGAATGATTAGAGTTGCTTTAGCTCCTTTTGATAATAAAGCAATTCCTTCATCCCAGCCTTTGATTACTTGACCTAAACCAATAGCAAATCCTATGGGTTCGTTTCTTTTATGAGAAGAATCAAAAACCGTTCCGTCTGGCAAACTCCCCTTGTAATGCACAGAAACATTTTGTCCTTGTGATGGTGATTCTCCTGAGCCAGGTGTTTCAATTTTGTAAAACAAACCAGAAGCTGTTTTTTCAAATCCTTCGGTAATAGTTACTGAGGCAGCCTCTTGTGCTTTCTTTTGTTCTTCGAGTGCTTTTAAAAGATTGGCCTCAAAATTGGCGAAAGCCACTGCGGCATCGAAATCTTCTGCTTTTTTACCAACACGAATTATTTCCAAAGTGTCAATGGTGTCGTTTTGAGCAATTGCATCAACAATATCCTGACCCTCTAATACTGATCCGAAGACCGTATGTTTTTCGTCCAACCAAGGCGTAGCAATATGGGTAATAAAAAATTGACTCCCATTAGACCCTGGGCCAGCATTAGCCATGGATAAAACACCAGGCTTGTCGTGCTTTAAATCGGGGTGAAACTCATCGTTAAATTGATATCCTGGACCACCTACTCCAGTTCCTTGAGGACAACCTCCTTGAATCATAAAATCCTCGATAACTCTATGAAATTTTAATCCGTTGTAATAAGGAATACCCTCAGCTTTGACGTCATTTTTAATTATCCCCTCTGCAAGACCTACAAAATTCCCTACTGTACCAGGAGTTTCTGTGAAGGTTAGTGTAAGTAAAATTGTTCCCTTAGAAGTTGAAAACTTAGCGTAAAGTCCATCTTTCATTTGATTATTTTATTAATTTTCTGGGTGCAAAGATAACGAAGAGAATAAATTAAATCCATAAAAAAGAAATTAATTAATTTGCTACTTCGCTCATAAATTTGATGCGATAAAGTCGAATATCTTCTTCTTCGTACTCTCCATCAAACTCCTCTAAAGCCGCGGTAATAGCATCGGTTTCTGCTTCCATAAAATACTCGTAAAGCTCTTCTTGTTGGTCTTCATCAAGCAATTCATCTACCCAATAGCAAATATTCAATTTTGTTCCTGAAAAAACGATGGTTTCCATCTCCTGAACAAACTTTACCATGTTCATCCCTTTAGCTGCAGCAATATCGTCTAAGGGAAGTTTTCGATCAACACTTTGAATCATGTACAGTTTTAATGCTGAATTTGCCCCTATACTTTTTACAACTAAGTCATTTGGTCTTACAATTTTGTTCTCTTCAACATAACTTTGAATCAGTTCAAGGAATTTCACCCCATATTTAAATGCTTTTCCCTCACCTACTCCATTTATGTTTTTAAGTTCTTCATTAGTAATCGGATATTTCAATGACATATCTTCTAAAGAATTTTCTTGAAAAACAGTGTAGGGTGGAACTCCTGCTTTATCTGCAACATTTTTGCGTAATCTTTTTAATAATTTTAAAAGATTTTCGTCAGCAACAGAATCTTTTTTATTTGAGGATGGTGCGTTTCTGTGAGCAGCAAAGTTGTGGTCTTCGGTCATCAAAAATGAAAAAAGACTTTTGCTAAATTCTCTTCCTTTTTTGGTTATCTTTACCACTCCGTATGTTTCAATTTCTTTTGAAAGATATTTTGCTACAATTGCCTGCCTAATCAAAGCCATCCAAAAAGATGCTCGCTTATCTTTTCCTTTTCCAAAAATTCCTAATTCACTTGTTTTATGGCTATTGATTATTGCGTTTGATTCTCCTAGCAATGTTCTAACCAATTCTTTTGATTTAAAAAGTTCACGCGTTTTTTTGACTGTCTCGATCAAAAGTTTTAATTCATCCTTAGCCTCAATTTGCTTTTTGGGGATACGCATATTATCATCCATGTCTCCTCCAAGACCAGTTGTGTTATCATATTCTTCACCAAAATAATGAAGAATAAATTTTCGTCTTGAAATAGAGGTTTCTGCAAAAGCTACCATTTCGTTAAGCAGTGCAAAACCAATTTCCTGTTCTGCTACAGGTTTTCCTGACATGAATTTTTCAAGTTTTTCGATATCCTTGTAGGAGTAAAAAGCCAAACAGTGCCCCTCGCCTCCGTCTCGTCCAGCTCTTCCTGTTTCTTGATAATAACTTTCTATACTTTTTGGAATGTCATGATGAATCACAAAACGAACATCGGGTTTATCTATTCCCATCCCAAAGGCGATAGTAGCGACTACAACATCACAATCTTCGGTTAAAAATAAGTCTTGATTGCGGGCTCTTGTTTTGTTGTCGAGTCCTGCGTGATATGGTATTGCTTTAATGCTATTAACTTGAAGACTTTGAGCTAATTTCTCTACTTTTTTTCGTGATAGACAATAAATAATTCCTGATTTACCCTCGTTTTGTTTTACAAAGCGAATAATATCTGACTCAACGCTTTCGGTCTTAGGTTGTACTTCATAATACAAATTGGGACGATTAAATGAAGCCTTGAAGAGTGTTGCATCAGGTATTTTAAGGTTTTTAATAATGTCTTCTTGAACTTTTGGAGTGGCCGTTGCTGTAAGAGCTATTATCGGAAGATTTTTCTTGATCTTTTGAAGCATGATTCTCAAATTTCGATACTCAGGCCTAAAGTCATGCCCCCATTCTGAAATACAATGTGCTTCGTCAATTGCCAAAAATGAGAGTTTCACTGTTTTTAAAAATTCAATTGTATCCTCTTTAACAAGTGATTCTGGAGCCACATAAAGTAATTTAGTCTCTCCTTCAATAATATCTGATTTGACTTGTTGAATAGCTGTTTTTGTCAAGGATGAGTTTAAAACATGGGCAATTCCTGTTTGATATGAAATTCCGCGAATTGCGTCAACCTGATTTTTCATTAAAGCAATTAATGGAGAAACGACAATTGCAGTTCCAGGTGAGATCAAAGCCGGTAGCTGATAACATAGAGACTTCCCCCCACCTGTGGGCATAATAACAAAAGAATTTTTTCCTTCAAGTAGATTTTCAATAACAGGTTCCTGAAGTCCTTTAAAATCAGAAAAACCAAAATATTTTTTAAGTTCACTGTGAAGAGCAGTATGCGACATTTAATTACGTCTTTGAATCAAAATTATTTACATTTGTACCACTAAATATAATACTTAGTTTACTAATTCCATAAAATAATTAAAACTATTGCTAGATAATAAGAACATTTTAGAGAATGCAAAAAAAACTCTTGAACTAGAGTCTAAGGCGATTCATGACCTTATTTTAAATCTTGATGATGAATTTGTTTCAACTGTAAAGCATCTGTCGGATTTTAAAGGAAGGGTTATAATTACGGGAATTGGTAAAAGTGCTGTTATTGCGATGAAAATTGTTGCAACCATGAATTCAACGGGAACTGCAGCGGTGTTTATGCATGCTGCAGACGCAATCCACGGAGATTTAGGAATAATTCAAGAACAGGATGTTGTAATTTGTATTTCTAAAAGTGGAAATTCCCCTGAAATTCAAGCTTTGATTCCTTTCATAAAAAAACGAGGAAATTTAGTAATTGCATTTACCGCAAATCCAAACTCATATTTAGCGGAAGCAGCAGACAAAGTAGTCAGCACCTATGTTGAGAAAGAGGCTTGTCCCAATAATTTGGCTCCAACAACAAGTACCACCGCTCAATTGGCAATAGGAGATGCCCTAGCAGTTTGTCTTCTAAAACTTAAAAATTTTAATGCTCAAGACTTTGCGCAACATCATCCTGGAGGTGCACTTGGAAAAAAGCTTTATCTTACTGTAGGTGAGCTTGCAAAAAAAAATGAATGTCCTTTAGTAGCAATTGATACACCAGTTAAAAATGTAATTTCTGAGATAACTAAAAAGAGATTGGGGGCTACTATTGTAATGGATAATGATCTAATTGTAGGAATCATTACTGATGGTGATATCAGGAGAATGCTTGAAAAGTATGACAATATTGGAGCTTTGATTGCAAAAGACATAATGTCAAACAATCCGATTACGATAGATCCAGAAATTCTAGCAACTGATGTTTTAAGAACGCTTGAATCCAAAGGAATTGGGCAAATTATTGTTCAAGATGCTGCTGGAACTTATTGGGGAATGGTTCATATCTTGGATTTGATTAAAGAAGGGATACAATAATGAGTAATGCTTCTGATGAAATGTCGTTTTTGGACCATCTCGAAGAGCTTAGGTGGCACTTAATTCGTTCGACTTTGGCCATTGTAATTATTGCCTCTGTAGCTTTCATAGCCAAAGACTTTATTTTTGACACCATCTTATTCGGACCCAAAAAAATTGATTTTTTTACTTATCGATTATTTTGTGAACTCTCCCAATCCCTGGGACAAGGAAATAGTCTTTGCATAGAAGAAATGCCCTTTAGAATACAAAGCAGAACAATGTCTGGGCAATTTTCTGCTCATTTATGGACTTCATTAACTGCAGGGTTTATTTTGGCATTTCCGTATATTGTTTTTGAATTTTGGCGATTTATTAGCCCCGGTCTTCATATCAATGAACGCAAAAATGCAAGGGGTTTTATTTTTATTGCTTCAATCCTTTTTTTTATTGGTGTACTCTTCGGTTATTACATTGTAACCCCTCTTTCAATTAATTTTTTAGGAAATTACACTGTAAGTAATGAAGTTTTTAATGACTTTGATTTAAGCAGTTACATCAGCTTACTTAGGGCTTCCGTTCTTTCTTCTGGTTTAATCTTTGAGCTACCAATACTCATATATTTTTTGACTAAAATAGGAATCGTCACACCCAAGTTTTTAAAAACAAACAGAAAATTTGCTATTGTATTAGTTCTTATCCTTTCAGCTGTAATTACTCCTCCAGACATTGCAAGTCAGGTTATTGTTACCATTCCAATACTAATACTTTATGAAATAAGTGTTTTTATCTCAAAAGTCGTCTTTAAACGTCAACAAAAAGAATTAAAAAATGTTTAATTTGTATTGTCAAAATAACATCTACTTCTCGAAAATTGATCATAAACTATGGAGAGAATTATTTAATACTTATTCTTTAATTAGTTCGAAATAAAAAATACTCAAAGTAACAGAAAATAAACGTAAGAAATTTGCTATATTAATAAATCAATTCCAATACAAATTTTAATGATAGCTTTAGAGCATTCAAAGCTAGATTTCTAAAAGTAAGATTAAATGCAACTAAGAGCTGAAAATATAATTAAATCGTACCGGGGTCGTGAAGTTGTTAAAGGAATTTCTATCGAGCTAAAGCAAGGTGAAATTGTTGGATTACTGGGTCCAAATGGAGCAGGGAAAACAACATCATTTTACATGATTGTGGGTTTGGTAAAACCCAATAGTGGATCGATATACCTCAACGATAACGAAATTACGGACTACCCAATGTATCGGAGAGCGCAAAACGGTATTGGTTATCTTGCGCAAGAGGCCTCTGTATTCAGAAAACTAAGCGTTGAAGACAATATTTTGAGCGTGCTCCAGCTAACTTCATTGAACGAAAGAAAGCAAAAAGAAAAAATGGAATCACTTTTGGATGAATTCGGATTAACCCACATACGAAAAAATCGTGGTGATTTATTATCCGGTGGTGAACGAAGACGAACCGAAATTGCTAGGGCACTTGCTACCGATCCCAAATTTGTTTTACTCGATGAGCCTTTTGCGGGAGTTGATCCAGTTGCCGTTGAAGACATTCAAAGAATTGTTGCTCATCTAAAAAATAAAAATATTGGAATTCTGATAACAGATCATAATGTTCAAGAAACCCTAGCGATAACCGACAAAACTTATTTGATGTTCGAGGGTGGAATACTCAAAGCGGGTAGTCCAGAAGAATTGGCTTCGGACCCCATGGTAAGAAAAGTGTATTTAGGTCAAAACTTTGAATTAAGAAAAAACAAAATTAAATTCTAAATCCTAAAAACATTTTTCAGTAAACTAAAAATAACATAAGTAATTATGATACCTACAAAAGATGCTAAGCCAAGTAAATGAAACATCCAAATGGAAATCACTAGAAGTACAAAAAGAAAAATAATTTCTTGTAAACTTGATTTATCGACACCTTTTAAAGAAATCATTTTCCAGTGAGTATTCATTAAATAAACTGATAAAACAACTACTACGGACAACCCTACTGGAGTAAGTAGATAATCTTTTAGGTTAACCATTAATGGGTGATGTATGAGCAGTGGTAGTGCACCTATAAAAAGTGCATTTGCTGGAGTTGGTAAGCCTCTAAAGTAATGGACTTTATCAGAAATTAAATTAAATTTTGCTAGACGAAAAGCAGCTCCCAAAGGGATAATAAACCCTATCAAAGCAAGAGGAGCAATTGTGAAAACAAATGATGATTCATTTAATTGAAATACATAGTCTATGTTTCGAGCTCCAGAAATAACAAATAATTGATACATTACTGCCCCAGGCACAAAACCACTTGTAACCATGTCAGCCAAAGAATCTAACTGAACCCCCAAATCGCTTTCCACTTTTAGTAGCCGAGCAAAAAAGCCATCAAAAAAATCAAAAATAACACCAAGCACGACTGTAACAAGAGCTGATTGAAAGAAGTGCGAAAAAGTTAAATAAATAGCCATACAACCGCAAAATAAATTCAGTAACGTGAAAATATGAGGAATGCTTTTTCTAATCATGATAGTAAAATATTAAACGAAAATAATAGTTTTAAACTAAGTTTTCAACCTTAGCTTAAATTTTAAACTAAAAAAATGATCCAAATAGATTTAAAATTAAAATTTAACTTTTAACTTTTAACAAATTTTTATTTTGAAACATAAGTTTATACTCATATTTCTTACCGGCATTTCATTGAGTTTGGGATGGCCAACCTATGGTTTCCCAATCCTTTTATTTATTGCTTTGGTTCCCTTGCTCAACTTTGTTCAAAATACCCGAAAATTATCTTCTAACAAAAAAAATAAAATTGTTTTTGGCTACTCCTATCTAGCCTTTCTCATTTGGAACATATCTACAACTTGGTGGATTTACAATTCATCCGTATTTGGAGCTATCTTTGCTGTTTTATGTAATAGTAGTTTTTATGCATTTTTAATCACTTTTTATCACTGGTCACTAAAACACCTTTCAAAAACTCTTTCCGCTGTTTTTTTAATCACCCTCTGGATTTCATTTGAAAAATTCCATCTGTTTTGGGATTTCTCATGGCCCTGGCTAAACCTTGGAAATGCTTTTTCGGAACACATTTATTGGATTCAATGGTATGAGTATACTGGTGTTTTTGGAGGTACTCTTTGGGTATTGGTTCTCAATTTCTTTTTCTTAAGCTGTTATCAAGCTTATGAAAAAGATCATTCTCATAAAAAATTACTTAAAAAATGTGTGCCAGGTTTATTAGGAATTGCAATTCCAATACTTTTATCATTAGTGATTTACACTAATAAAAAAGATCTCAAGACTAAAACCGAAATAATTTTACTTCAACCCAATATTAATCCCTATCAAGAAAAATATGATCTAGAAAATCAAGATTTTAAAAATTTAATGTTTGAACTTTCTGATAAAGAAATTTCTAATGAAACTGGTTACCTTATTACCCCTGAAACTTATTTTGCGTCTGGGAGTGGCTTTGATATAGAAACTTTTCAAAACAATCCATTTAACAAATCCCTTGAAAATCATTTGAGGAAATACCCAAAATTAAACCTTTTGACAGGAGTTCAATTTTATAGAGTTTACAGAACTAAAAATGAACCCAGTCCAACAGCTAATAAAATTCAAAAATTATTTTGGGTTGATTTTTATAATTCAGCTGTACAAATAGCTCCTAATAAAAAAACCCAGATCTATCACAAATCCAAATTAGTTGTTGGGGTTGAAAACATGCCTTACAAAAGCTTCTTTAAGCCACTTTTAGGAGATTTCATGTTAGATTTAGGGGGAACCGTTTCAAGCCGGGCAACTCAACAAGAACGTTCAGTTTTTAGTCATTCTATTCATGGAACTTTAACTGCACCTATTATATGCTATGAATCCATTTACGGAGAATTTGTTACCGAATATGCCCGAAACGGAGCACAATTTTTCTCAATATTAACCAACGATGCTTGGTGGGGAAATACTCAGGGTCACAAGCAATTGTTGAGTTATGCTCGACTTCGTGCTATTGAAAACAGAAGATTCATTGCTCGAAGTGCTAATACTGGAATTAGTGCTTTTATCAATATAAAAGGAGAGATTGTAAAATCACTTGAATACAACAAGAAAGGAATTTTAAAAGGTGCTGTTGGTCTTAATAATGAATTGACATTTTACACTCGGTTTGGAGATTTAATTGCTCAATTTTCACTTTATACTTTCTTGCTAATTTTGATTTACGCCCTGAGAAAAGCTTTTAAAAAAAAATGATTCAATTGTATTTTAGATACTTGTTTTTTAAACTAAAAGCAACTAATCAACATGGCATTCACTCTCCTTATTTGTATTCACTAGTATGTAATTGCTTTTACAATAGCAATTGGAGAAGTATTCGAATGCTACCTTTAAACAACCATAGTCAAGAGTTTTTTTACAAGTTAATTACAAAACAACTCCAAAATTTTATCGATCAATCTATTCTTGGATTTCAAATTGAAAAATCTGTGTTAAATTCTGATAAAAGCAAGGCATTAAGTGAATGGATTGAAGAATTTGAACATAAAAAAAAGCCTCATATAACCTTAATCAACAACTTACATCAACAAAGAGAAAATTGGAATTCTTTTGTTTCCAAAAAAAAATACGTATATCTAGACTTTTTCTTTTATGGAATTGTGATACATCGATTTCAACAGCGTACAGAATCCTTTTTTCTTAAAATTTTTTAAGTTAACTCTTCCAAAACAAGTAATTTCGCACAAATGAAAGATAGTATTCTAATACTTTTATTGCTTGTGGTGGGTTATTTATTGATCCGAAAGTTTTAATTCAAGAGAAAAGTAAATAAAAAAATGAGCTGTCGTAGACGCTATCAACAAAGAAAAAAGGATAAGACAAATGAAAAAAAATAAAGTTTACACAAAAACTGGTGATAACGGTACAACAGGGCTGTTTTCGGGTGAGCGGGTTCCCAAGCATCATTTGCGAATCAAAGCCTATGGAACGGTTGATGAATTGAACAGTTGGATTGGGCTTATCCGGAGTCAAGACATAAAAGAAGAGCATGTTCAAGAATTATTAAAAGTTCAAAATAGTCTTATGCATATTGGATCAGAACTTGCAAATAACTCCGATGATTCTTCTAGCATTGGAATTGATGTTGTCAATGAAAAAGATGTCAAAACAATAGAAAATTGGATCGATCGAATAACAGATAAATTACCTCCTCTAACAAATTTTGTTATTCCAGGTGGTAATGTTTGCGTTTCCAATACACACTTAGCCAGGTGTGTTTGTAGAAGAGCTGAACGATTTATTACAGAGTTGAACGAAATCAGTACAATCAATCCCGTAATTGTCTTTTATATCAATAGACTTTCGGACTATTTGTTTACACTTTCAAGAAAATTTGCTCAAGATTTTAAGATAAATGAAATAAAATGGAGTCCATCGCAAAAAAAATAGATTTAGTTTGTCAGTATAATATAAAAATTTATTTTTGCAAAAAAGAAATCAATGTACTGGACATTAGAACTAGCTTCCTTCCTTAGTGATGCACCTTGGCCTGCATCTAAAGACGAACTTATTGATTTTTCTATTCGAACAGGTGCTCCACTTGAGGTTGTTGAAAACCTTCAATCGATGGAGGATGAAGGGGATGTGTATGAATCCATAGAAGAAATATGGCCAGACTTTCCTTCTGACGAAGATTATCTTTGGAATGAAGACGAATACTAAACAACAATCTTACTAAAGTCTCCTCGGAGGCTTTTTTTTTACTTAAATTTGAATGCTTAATTTAAAATCCCTATGAGTATTTTAAACAAAATATTAAAAACTTTCGTCGGCGACAAGTCGAAAAAAGATATCCGCGCAATTCAATACCTAGTTGATCAAATCAAAAAAAATCAAATTGAATTTGAATCAATTTCAAACGACGAATTGCGCGATAAAACTTCAGATTTTAAAAATAAAATCAACGATGCACGAAAATCGATTGATCAGCAAATAGTTGACCTAAAAAAAGAATTAGAAAACTTAACAGACATCGATCAAAGAGAAGATATTTACAACACGATTGACTCCTTAGAAGCAAAAGCTTTAAAAGAAACAGAGGAATGTCTGAATGAAATTCTTCCCGAAGCATTTGCCTTAGTAAAAGAAACTGCAAAGCGATTTGTTCACAACACTCAAATACAAGTAAAGGCATCGGCAAAAGACCGTGAGTTTGCTCAAGAAAAAACCTACGTCGCTCTCGAGGGAGACCATGCCTTGTGGGCAAACACTTGGAATGCAGCTGGAAAGCCTATTACTTGGGACATGATTCATTACGATGTTCAATTAATCGGAGGGATTAGTTTACATCAAGGGAAAATTGCAGAGATGCAGACTGGAGAAGGTAAAACTCTGGTAGCAACTTTACCTATTTATCTTAATGCATTAACTGGAAAAGGTGTACATCTGGTTACTGTAAACGACTATTTAGCAAAACGAGATAGTGCTTGGATGGCTCCTTTATTTGAATTTCATGGTTTAACCGTTGACTGTATTGATCATCATCAATCGAATAGTCCTGAAAGAAGAAAAGCATATTTAGCGGACATTACTTACGGAACAAATAACGAGTTTGGTTTCGATTATTTACGAGATAATATGTCTCATACACCCGAAGATTTAGTCCAACGAAAACACCACTATGCAATCGTAGATGAAGTAGATTCTGTTTTGGTTGATGATGCAAGAACACCTTTGATTATTTCTGGTCCAGTACCCCAAGGAGATCGACATGAATTTGATCAGTTGAAACCAAAAGTTGCAGAATTATTTGCAAAACAAAAAACCTTACTTACTTCTGTATTGGTTGAAGCAAAAAAGAAAATTACTGCTGGTGACACAACTGATGGAGCAATACTTTTGTTAAGAGCATTCAGAGGGTTACCAAAAAATAAAGCTTTGATCAAATTCCTGAGTGAAGAAGGAATCAAGCAATTACTTCAAAAAACAGAAAATCACTACATGCAAGACAATAATAGAGAAATGCATGTCATTGATGCTAATCTTTATTTTGTAATTGATGAAAAAAATAACCAAGTTGACCTGACTGAAAAAGGTGTTGAATATTTATCCGAAAGTGTGCAAGAAGAAAACTTTTTTGTGCTCCCAGATATTGGATTGGAAATCGCTAAGATTGAAAAATCAGGCTCAAATTCTGAAGAAGAAGCTACCCAGAAAGAAATTTTATTTAAAGACTTTGGGATAAAAAGTGAACGGATTCATTCGATGAATCAACTTTTTAAGGCCTACACACTCTTTGAAAAGGATACAGAATACGTCGTCATGGATAACAAAGTCATGATTGTAGATGAACAAACAGGACGAATTATGGATGGTAGAAGGTATTCTGATGGATTACACCAAGCAATCGAGGCCAAAGAAAATGTAAAAATAGAAGCTGCCACTCAAACTTTTGCTACCGTTACCCTGCAAAATTACTTCAGAATGTACCACAAACTCTCTGGAATGACAGGTACAGCTATCACTGAAGCTGGAGAATTTTGGGAGATTTACAACCTTGATGTTGTCGAAATACCAACCAATAGACCCATTGTCAGAAAAGATGAAAATGATCTTATCTACAAGACCAAAAGAGAAAAATATAATGCAGTCATTGATGAAGTTACCAAACTTTCAAGAGCAGGAAGACCTATTTTGATTGGTACAACATCCGTTGAAATATCAGAACTTTTAAGTAAAATGTTGCACATTAGAAAAATACACCACAACGTTCTAAATGCAAAACTTCACAAAAAAGAAGCAGATATTGTTGCAGAAGCTGGTAATCCCGGAATTGTTACGATCGCAACTAACATGGCCGGACGTGGAACAGACATCAAATTATCTGATGAAGTAAAAGCATCTGGTGGACTTGCTATCGTTGGTACAGAAAGACACGATTCTAGGAGAGTTGATCGACAGTTGAGAGGTCGTTCTGGAAGACAGGGAGATCCTGGAAGCTCACAATTTTTTGTCTCTTTAGAAGACAATTTAATGCGTTTATTTGGATCAGATCGTGTGGCCAAAGTGATGGATCGCATGGGATTAGAAGAGGGTGAAGTAATTCAACACTCCATGATGACAAAATCTATTGAGCGTGCACAAAAGAAAGTAGAAGAAAACAACTTTGGAATCCGAAAACGACTCTTAGAGTATGATGATGTAATGAATGCCCAACGTGAGGTAATCTACAAACGAAGAAGACATGCATTACATGGAGATCGTTTAAAGGTTGATATTGCAAACATGTTGTTCGAAGTTTGTGAAGAAATCGTTCTAAACAATAAACAAACTGATGATTTTAAAAATTTTGAATTTGAAATTATTAGTAATTTCTCAATCACAGCTCCCGTTCTAGAGGAAGAATTTTCTTCAATGGCTGAAAGAGAATTGACCGACAAATTGTATGAAACTGTACATCATTATTACCAGCAAAAAACTGAAATTAACGCAACACTAACCTTTCCGGTTATCAAGCAGGTTTATGAAAACCAAAACAATAAATATGAAAAAATAGTAGTACCGTTCACCGATGGCAATAAAACGCTTAATGTTGTAACTCACCTAGAAACTGCATACAACAGTATGGGGAAAAATCTGATTGAAGATTTTGAACGCAACATAACTCTAGCTTTACTTGATGAAACTTGGAAAAATCATTTGCGTAAAATGGATGAATTGAAACAGTCTGTTCAATTAGCTGTACACGAACAAAAGGATCCCTTACTAATCTACAAATTTGAAGCTTTTGAGCTGTTTAGAGGAATGATGGCTCGTTTGAACAAGGAAGTATTATCCTTCCTTCTCAAAGGTTCCATTCCATCAAACGATAATACTAGAATACAAGAAGCAAAACGTTCCAGCAGAAAAGATAAATTTAAAATTACCAAAGATGATGTTTTGAATACTGAGGAATTAGCAGAAAAAAGCCGTTCTATTGGAGCAAATGCAGGTCAAAGATCACGACAAACCATTGAAACCGTTGTAAGAGAATTGCCGAAAATTGGGCGTAATGACCGAGTTACAATTAAGAATGTCCAAAATGGTGAGAGCAAAGTTTTGAAATACAAACAAGCAGAACAACTTATCTCAAGTAGTCAATGGGTATTGGTGAGCAAAAATTAATTTGTAACTTTCAATAAAATTTGTAGTTGATGGAAATGTATGCTAAAGTTTTATTGATCGCCCTACCTAGTTTTTTGGTACTTATTCTTATCGAAATTTTTTATGGAGTATGGACAAAAAAACAAACCTATGGATTCATGGACACTCTTTCCAGTTTAAGTTCTGGAACGACGAATTTAATCAAAGATGTTTTAGGTATTGGGATTATCCTAATTTCATATCCCTTTTTAAAAGAAAATCTTGCCATAATAAGGATTGAAGAAACTATTCTACTCTATTTTGGGGCATTCATATGTGTAGATTTTTCAAGCTATTGGAATCATCGACTCAATCATTCAATTAACGTTTTTTGGAATAGACATGTTGTTCATCACAGCAGTGAAGAATTTAATTTAGCTTGTGCACTAAGACAAAGCATATCAAGTTTGGTAGGATTTGGTGCATTATTTTTGCTTCCCGCCGCAATTCTTGGAATTCCTCACAAGGTCATCGTAATTTTAGCACCCTTACACCTTTTTGGGCAATTTTGGTATCACACTCGCCATATCGGCAAATTAGGATGGTTAGAATATGTTATTGTAACTCCCTCACAGCATAGAGTTCATCATGCAATTAACCCAGAGTACATAGACAAAAACTTATCCGCAATTTTTTGTATTTGGGATCGATTATTTGGCACTTTTCAGGAGGAATTAAACGGTGTTCCCTGTATTTATGGAACACTAAAACCTGTTCAAACATGGAATCCTTTTTTAATTAATTTTCAGCATAATTGGGGTCTTGCTAAAGACGCCTGGTACACCAAAAATTGGTTTGATAAAATTAAACTATGGTTTATGCCAACAGGTTGGAGACCAGCAGACGTCTCCAAACGTTTTCCGATTGAAAAAATTGATGTTAATAATCAAAAAAAATATGGGCTAAACTACACTTTGAAACACAAGATGATTGCTCTATTCCAATTTATTTGTTTGAATGCCTTTATCTTTTTATTCCTAAGTTCCTTTGGTGATTTAGATGTTTTTTCTCAGGTTTCCTTCGGGATCTTGATTGCCACGACAATATTTGGTTTTACTTCATTGATGGATGGTTATAAATGGGCAGTAATATTTGAAATAACTAGATCTTTAATTGGGTTGTGTATTTTACTTCACCCATCTCAAATTATGATTTGGTCAATTAACACTTTATTTGCCTTAGGAGTTACAGTTTACTTTGCTGTAACTTTAACAAGTAATCTTTGGATCTTCAACACACTACCCAAACGATCCCTAATAGTCAAATAAATGGCCCCCAAAGAAAGACTAAACCTCATTCTGTTGGGTCCTGCACATCCCTTTAGAGGGGGAATTGCAGACACAAATCATGCCTTTGCCACAGAGCTTATCAAGCAAAATATTTCATTTCAACTTTGGACTTTTACAAACCTGTACCCAAATATTGTATTTCCTGGAAAGACACAATACGAAACTTTGAAGAAAGAATTTTCTTTTCCAATACATCGAAAAATTCATGCTTATAATCCTTTTAACTGGAGAAAAATTACAACCAACATCAATGATCAAAATCCAGAAATAGTGGTTTTTAGATATTGGACTCCATTTTTAGCGCCAGCATTGGGAAGTATTGCAAGAAATCTAAAACCTAACATAAAAAAAGTTGCCCTTGTTGATAATTGGAAACCTCATGAACCAAAACCTTGGGATAAGGTTCTGAACCGTTATTTTTCTGATTCAATGCATTTGATGACTACATTTTCAGAAGCGGTTCAGTTAGAAATAATCAACGATGTAAAATTACCTACAAATAAGGGTTTCCATCCAATTGCAACAGATTTACCAAGACCAATCACAAAGGAAGCAGCCCGCAAAAAATTAAAACTCGAATTCAAAACACCTTTGATATTATTTTTTGGTTTGGTTCGTTCCTACAAAGGGCTAGATTTACTGATTGATTCCATGGCAACGAATCCATTGTTCGATTCCAAAACTGAGCTTTTAATCGTTGGGGAATTTTATGATAAAATTGACAAATATTACGGTCAAATAAAACAGTTAGGGCTTGAATCTAGGATTCGAATCATAAACAAATTTGTGCCTTTTGAAGTTGCTCGAGATTATTTTTGTGCAACTGATATTATCGTTCAGCCATACAAAACAGCAACCCAAAGTGGTGTAACTCCCCTTGCCTATTATTATGAAACTCCAATTGTTGTAACAGATCTAGCTGGCCTCAAAACACCTATTCAGATGGATCAGACTGGAGAAATTAGTGATCAAAATCCTTTAGATTTATCAAGCAAAATTGCATCCCTTTTAGCTCCTGAACAACTTTCAAAAACAACTAAAAACATCAATAAAAATAAAAAAAAATACAGTTGGAAGTCCTTTGTGGAACAATGGCTTGCTTTTGTTCAATAGTATTTTTTAAAAAGCAAAAAACGAACTTCTTGTATTCTCTCATATATTGATTGTGCTTCTAATATCTTAAATAAGATATGTCTCAATCGTAAGGATAATTTTGAAAAGTGATCGATGGTTGTTGGGCTCGTTGTAACTGTCTCAACAAACTTAATTCAAGTTTTAAAAGTTGTGTAAGCTTATAGATTTCGTTTTTAACGGGGTTTAATATTTTTGATCGATATTTGTTACTCTTTTTAATATTAAAAAAATAAGGCTTTATGAAAGGTACTATTACTCTAATTAGTGTTCTCATTTTTCAAACCTGTCTAACAAATGGAACAAAACCGATTGATCGCGATGAGCAAATATGGTCACCAACCAAAAAAGTTCAAGAAGGGTTAAAAAAAGCCTATTTTGCTGCAGGTTGTTTTTGGTGTGTAGAGGCAATTTACGAGAGTGTAAAAGGTGTCAATGAAGTTTATTCGGGTTATTCGGGGGGGGAAACAAAAAATCCAAACTACAATCAAATTGGAACTGGAAAAACTGGTCATGCAGAAGCTGTGGAAATTCATTATGATCCCAAAATAGTTTCATTTAGAACATTAATTCAAGTTTTTTTTGGGTCTCATGACCCAACAACAGCAAACAGACAGGGTCCAGATCGTGGAACTCAATACAGGTCAATAGCCTTTTACAAAAATGCAAATGAACGAGAAACCATTCAGAAATACATTGAGTTCTTGGAGGAGAAAAACGTCTTCAGCGATGAAATTGTAACCGAAGTAAAACCCCTCGAAAAGTTTTATTATGCAGAAGAGTACCATCAAAATTACGAGCGATTGAATCCAAATAATCGTTATGTTCAGCAGGTTTCTATTCCTAGGCTTAGAAGATTTCAAAAAACATATCCGGAATTACTCAAAGAAAAATCAAATTAAAACTTGAAAGAAATTGCCCTAATAAATCAAGATTTAAAATTAGTTTATTACACTACGGAGTAATAATAAAGGGGCTGTGGTTTAGAAAAACTAATGTAGTCATTAGTAAAGAACATTCAGATGAATACCTAGGCAACCCCTTGTATTGGAAGCTTTTATTGGACGTTATTCAGGTAGAATTAGTGAGTAGTATTCAATTGATAATAAAATCTTTCCTATTGAAAATAAAAAGGGGATTCAACTTCATGGTGGGCAACAATCTGGAGTGGTTTAACATAGAAAATAACAAATTTGTGTCACGGAACCGTTCCACATGTTACTTTAGAGAATGAGTGTTTTCCTCTCGCAAAAGGACATCCAGGTATTGTCAAAGTTTCGCTCAAATACTGTTTTCACAACAATGTTTTTAAAAAAGAATACAAAAAAACTACACTGAACCAACACCTATCAACATAACCAATAACAGTTATTTTAATTTAAGTGGTGTACCCAATTTGATTGATCATGAATTATAGATTAATGCGGATCAACTTCTAGAATTCAGCCCTGATCTAATTCAAACTGGAATTTTATTGAAGTCAATGAGACCGATTTTGATCGAAATAAACTCAGATCAATAAATAATTCACGCTATGATGATTGTTTTGTGCTGCGGCAAGACGAGACCGTTAAAACATGATTAAGAGCAAAAAAACTAAAATTCTAATGGATGTCTTGATGGATCAACCTGGAATGGTCGTTTTTAATCCTGAAATAATAAATGATATTTGTTTAGAAACCCAAAAGTTTTCAAATCGACCCAACATTCCTAATTCCCAAATACTGTTCTCCATACTAATGAAAAGTATCATCAAAAACTCAATAAATTTTCTCAAAGTTCTATAGAAGCTTTTGAAAAAAATCGATCATAAAATTTAAGGCTAACATAAAAGAAGCATAGCGACCATAATGTTCCAAATAATGCTCCTGAAATCACATCCAATGGGTAATGAACACCTATGTAGATTCTGCTGTATGCTATTAACGATGCCATAAAAAACAAAAAAAACTTTAACTTGGGGTATCGGTTTTCAAACAGAAGTGAAAAATAGGTAGATAATGCAAAAGAATTTGAGGCATGCCCTGAAAAATAACCATACAAACCACCACATCCTTTTTTAACGATTCGCATGATGTTTGCTATTTCTTGATTATGACAAGGTCTTAGACGTTCAAAACTATATTTAAATAAATTGGTTGTTTGATCTGTCACTAAAATTAACAGTCCTATAAAAAGTAGAATTAAAAAAGCAGCTTTGCCTCCTTTCATTTGAAAATACCAAATCAGCAACAATAAATAGATAATTATATTGGTAATTTTGTTGGTAATCAGCATCCAAAATGGATCAAAAAAAGGGGTGCCCAATTCGTTGAGCAATAAAAAGAGTGTAATATCAAACTCTAAAAGTTGATCGATCATTATTTTAGATTTTCAATCTCTGAATCAAAAAAAACAAGGGCTTCTTCAATTAAACTTTCAGTTACTTTTAATAATTCTTCTTCATCTTCTTTCGTAAATTCTTCTAACCACAAAATTTGATCATCATAAACATTTAAAAGAAAACGAGGATACTCCGTGTGAAGTACAAAAATTTCTTCTTCTAAAGTTGAATTGTCTGCAATTAAAAACTTTGGTACTACCATAATTTGTTTATTTAACTTGAATTAGTTTGTTGGTAAGATATTGAAAGCGTAAAAATAGTAAAATTGCAGAAGAAGACAGTCCTGTTAGTAAACCAATCCAAATGCCTGTAACTCCCCAAGAAGTGAAAAAAGCGAGATAATAGGAAACAGGAAAACCAATTACCCAGTAAGAAATAAAGGTAAAAGCAGTTGGAAGATTTACATCTTGTAGGCCTCTAAGAGCGCCCAGAACCACTGCCTGTAATCCATCTGTGAGTTGGAAAAAACCTGAAACTATCAACAGAGAAGATGCAATAACGATAACTTCTAAAGTATCTTTTGGAGTAAGAGATCCTTTATCTTCTAGATAAATCCAAGGGAGGTCATCACTAAATGTTAGGTAGATCAAACCAAAAAATAAATCAATGATTCCTATTAGAAGGAAAATTGAAAAAGCAACACGACGTAATTCTACAAAATCTTTTTTTCCAAGTTGATTACCCACTCTAATCATAGCTACTGCACTCAAACCCATTGCAACCATAAAGGTCATAGAAGTTAGGTTTAATGCAATTTGATTTGCAGCCTGTGCATTTGTTCCTAAAGTTCCAGACATCCAAACGGCTGCTGTAAAAAAAACTACTTCAAACAACATTTGCAATGCTGATGGGAAACCTAGCTTTAAAATCTTTTGAATCAAGAATCCCTGAATTTGATTAAGTTTAAATGAAAGCTTGTAAGCACTAAACTGTTTATGATATTTTACATAAATAATCATGTAAATTAACATTGCTAAACGTGCTATTAAAGTTCCGATTGCTGCACCCTCTACCCCGAGTTTAGGAAACCCAAAATAACCGAAAATCAATACATAGTTCAAACTAATATTGATTCCATTACCAAATAGAGTAGCATACATCGCTGGACTAGTTAATGATAATCCATCTGAAAATTGCTTGTAGGCTTGAAAAACAATTAAAGGGATAAGAGAAGCAGTAACCCAATTTAAATAAGGGAAAGCAAGGATTACAACCTCTTGAGGTTGCCCCATGGAAAACATAATGTTTCTGGAAAAATAGACCCCTAGAAACAGGAATAAGCCCAAAAAGCTGCACATCAAAACACCGTGAGTAAAAACCTCCGCAACACGTTTTATGTCTGAACTTCCATCTGCTTCAGCTACAAGAGGAGTTATTGCTGTAGAAAAACCAATCCCCAAAGACATTGCAACAAAAACAAAACTGTTTCCTAAAGAAACTGATGCTAACTCGGTTGTTCCTAGCTGACCAACCATTATGTTGTCAATTAATTGGACAAATGTGTGTCCCAATAATCCCAAAATGACCGGGAAGGCTAGATTGAGATTTTTTCTAAACTCTTTGGTGTATGATTTCAATAAATTTTAGATTAAAGACTAAAGTAGTCTATCAAGTAAACAAGAGCTGCCATTGTTGCAGATCCAAGTTCTAATTCTCTTTTATTAATTTTGTCAAAGGTGTCATTTGCAGCATGATGGTAATCAAAATAACGCTGCGAGTCTGGACGAAGGCCTGCAAGAATATTAGCATCTGTTTTTAAATGACCAACATCTGCTCCACTTCCACCCTTAACAAACATATGAATTAGATAAGGTTTAAAATAAGACTCCCAACTTTGAATAGTTTTTAATTTTTTTGGAGAAGTATCAATTGAGAACCCTCTTGGTGTAAAACCACCAGCGTCAGATTCAAGTGCAAATACATGGTTTTCTTTTTTTGATTTTGAAATGGAGGCGTACTTGGTTGCGCCTCGCATTCCGTTTTCTTCATTCATAAAAAGGACAACTCTTAATGTCCTTTTCGGTTGATAACCAATTTCTTTAAATAAACGCAAAACCTCCATGGACTGCACAACTCCAGCTCCATCGTCATGAGCACCACCCCCAAGATCCCAAGAGTCTAGATGTCCACCTACTACCATTATTTCATCTGGTTTTTCGGATCCATTAATTTCTCCTATTACATTGTAAGATTGAACATCAGGTAAATTTTTACAATTTTGTTTTAAATAAAAACGAAGTTTAGGATTCAAAGCCAACATTGAGCTCAATAATTCTGCCCCGTTGGTGCTTATTGCAGCCGCAGGTATTCTTTTCCGTATGGATAATTCACCATAACTCATTGATCCTGTGTGAGGAAAATCGTCTAATCTTAAGTTAACAGAGCGAACAATTACAGCAACTGCTCCTAATTTTGCAGCTTCTTCAGCTCCTGAATATCGCTGGTCAACACAGCTTGAATATGCCTCAAAAGTATTAATCAAATCGGCTTGCATCGGTCGGTTAAGGAATACTATCTTTCCAGCTACCTCCTTTTTATTTAACTTTTTTAAGGCATTAATTCCATCAACTTCAATTACTTCTGAGCGAATTCCAGCTATTGGAGTTGCAACAGATCCTCCAAGTGCACAGACTGGTACATTAATTGTATTGCCTGGACTGGTTTCAATGTGTGCATATTCAAAAGTTCCACGAATCCATTTTGGAACCATTACAGGTTGTAACCATACACGATCGAGACCCAACAAATCCAATTCCTCTTTTCCCCAATCAACAGCACGTTCGGCATTCAATGAACCCGATAAGCGCCCTCCAATTTGAACAGATAAATGTTCTAACCAGGAATAGCTTTTACCGTTTAACAGTGCTGTGGAATAAATTGATTTCAACTGAGTTTCAATTTCTTTAGAATTTTGAGCTTGGGTAAAACCAAAAAAGAGTAATAAAAGGAGGCATAGTTTCTTCATAATAAATATTACTTTGGTGCAAATTGGACAATATTTTTTTTAGTTATTGGATCGTCTCCCAAAATCATTAGTCGTTCTATAACATTACGCAACTCTCTGATGTTACCAGACCAAGGGTATTGTTTCAATATATCAAAAGCCTCAGGATCGATCTTCTTCACAGATATTCCGTCCTTTGAAGCTATTTGATTAATAAAATGTTTAGTTAGTAGCGGTATATCATCGGTTCTGAGAGCAAGAGATGGTACTTCAATCAAAATAACTGCTAATCTATGGTACAAATCTTCTCGAAATCGACCTGCGGTAATTTCTTCCTTAAGGTTTTTATTTGTAGCAGCTAAAACACGTACATCAACAGAAATATCTTTGTCACTCCCAACGCGTTGTACTTTGTTTTCTTGAAGCGCACGAAGAACTTTTGCCTGCGCACTGAGACTCAGATCCCCAATTTCATCTAAGAATAAAGTCCCCCCTGAAGCAGCTTCAAACTTGCCCTTTCGGTCTTTTATTGCGGAGGTAAAAGCCCCTTTGAGGTGGCCGAAAAGTTCGCTCTCTATCAATTCTGAGGGAATTGCTGCACAGTTTATTTCAATTAGGGGAGACTTACTCCGGTTGCTTTTTTGATGAATCTGGTTTGCAACTAATTCTTTCCCCGTACCATTTGGACCCGTTATTAATATTCGTGCTTGTGTATGTGCTACTTTATCAATCATTTCAATCACCTCTTTAATTTTAGATGAATTTCCAATGATTTCATACTTCTTGACAATTTTCTTTTTAAGAAAGACATTTTCTTTAATCAAGTGTTTGCTCTCAATAGCATTACGAACTGAAATAAGAAGACGATTCAAATCAGGGGGTTTAGGAATGAAATCATAAGCACCGTGTTTCATGGCGTGAACAGCTGTCTCAACATTACCATGACCCGTTAACATAATAAATGGAGTTGTTACCCCTTTATTTCGAGCGATCTCCAAAACTTCAAGCCCATCCATTTTTGGCATTTTGATGTCACACAAGATAAGATCATAATCCTCATTTAATATGAGGTTGATTCCTTGCTTTCCGTCCTCGGCTTCGAATAACTCAAAATTATCATTCTCTTCGGTTAAAATTTTCTTGAGAACGCGACGAATAGGTTCTTCATCTTCAATAATTAAAATTTTAGTCATTTGAATAGGATTCTACTTGGTTAATCCAAACTGTTCTTTGGGGGAAAGGTATGTCAATATTGTGAGTTTTGAATACTTCATAAATTTTAAATCGAACCCTGCTCTTTAATCGCTCGGCGACAAAACTATTATCAAGAGTAATGGCTAGTTTAAGATCTAAAGCATTATCTCCAAAATCATTAAAAATTACAAAAGGTTTAGGGTTTTTTAAAATTTCAGGGAAACTAGATGTAAGGTCAATCAATAATTTTTTGATTAAATCTAAATCAGATCCATAAGCAACGCCAACCTGAATGTACTCTGTAGTCAGTGTTCCGTTCTCGGTCCAATTGTAAAGAATTGAAGTTAAAAATTTATGATTGGGTATGATTAATACTTTATTATCAATGGTAACTGCTCTTGTAGTTCTTAAGTTAATGTTTTCAACTTTTCCAACTTGTCCATCAAGTTGAATGATATCTCCAATGTGAACGGTTTGATCTGCAATAATAAAAATACCTGAAATAATATCCTGAATGAAAGTTTGTAATGCTAAACCTACACCGACTAATAATGCAGCGGAAGCTGCAAAAACTGCAGTTACGTCTAGGCCAATATTATCAAAAGTTACCAGAATAATAATTACATAAACAAAATAATTTAAGAAAGAAAAAATACTTTGAAAAGTATGTTTTGCCTCTTCGTTCAGGGTCCTAGACACAATTCGACGTATGAGCTTTAGAAGATAACTTGTAAAGACAAGTACAACCAGAATAATTATAATGGATTGTACTGTAAATGAAATCGAAGAACCGATAGTAAAATTGTAATTTAAAAAATCAAGTATTTTCTGCATTTAGACCCAATAATATACTCAAAGATAAAGCAAAAAAAGGGGTAAAAACAAAACCCAACTTAAAAATAAGGTTAAGGTAAAATTGTTTTTAAAAAACTACTCTTCTAGATAAAATATTCTGTAATACTTGTCCGCTAGGCAAACATATCTTTTACTTTTTCAAAGAAAGATTTATCTGATTTTTCAGGTTTAGGAATAAAGTTTTCATCTTCCATCATTTTCTGAAAAAATTGTTTTTGCTCTCTATTTAGTGTTTTTGGTGTCCAAACATTAATGTGCACGAGTAAGTCTCCAGTACCATAGCGATTTACATCTGGAAGTCCTTTACCTCTTAAACGAAGTGTTTTGCCTGATTGTATTCCTGATTCTAATTTGATTCGAACTTTTCCTTCGAGTAGATCAAATTCTTTTGAAACACCCAATACAGCTTCAGAAATAGAGATGTACAAATCATGATGAATGTGGCTTCCCTCACGCATAAAAACACTGTGAGGATGCTCTTCAATTAGTACAATTAAGTCTCCAGACATTCCGTTTCCAGGGGCTGAATTACCTTTTTGAGAAACTTTTAGTTGCATCCCATCCTCTACTCCTGCTGGGATTTTGATAGAGACCGTTTCCTCTTCCTGAATCATCCCCTGAGAATCACTTCCTTTGGGTCGATTTGAAATGGTTTGTCCTGCTCCAGAACAGCTAGGACAAGTAACAGCAGTCTGCATACGTCCCAAAATAGTATTTGCTATTCGAACAGTTTGTCCCGATCCTTTACAATTAGCACAGGTTGAATAAGAAACATCTTTTGCTTGGACTTTACGTCTAACCTTTACTTTCTTTTCAACACCAGTTGCTATTTCTTCAAGAGTCAGTTTAACTCGAATTCTAAGGTTACTTCCTTTGGCACGTCTTTGACCTCCACCTCCAAAACCACCACTGAAACCACCACCGAAAATATCTCCAAATTGACTAAAGATATCATCCATGTTCATCCCACCAGAACCAAAACCTTGAGTTCCGTCAAAAGCAGCATGGCCAAATTGATCGTATTTGACTTTTTTATCGTTATCACCTAAGATTTCATATGCTTCAGCTGCATCTTTAAAATTAGCTTCTGCTTTAGAGTCTCCGGGATTTTTGTCTGGATGGAATTTAATTGCTTTTTTACGATATGCTTTTTTTATCTCAGAAGCTGATGCTCCTTTGGATACCCCCAAAATATCATAATAATCTTGTTTCATATGTTATCTTTTAGATCACTGTGTGATGTCTAATTTATTGCCCTACTACCACTTTCGGGTATCGCAAAATCTTATCGCCTAATTTATATCCCTTTTCAATTACATCAATTATTTTTCCTTGCTGATCATCTCCACCTGAGATTTGAGTAATTGCCTCATGAACTTCGGAATCGAATATTTCTCCTGCTTCAACAGAAACAGGCTCTAATCCTTTTGATTTTAAGCTTTCACCTAACTTATTGTTTATCAATCTAAACCCTTCAAATTCTGAAGAGTTTTCCGACTTATCCGCTTCCTTTATTGCTCGACTAAAATCATCAAGTACTGGTAACAAAGCTGTAATAACATCCTGACCAGCTGTTTTAAATAATTCGATTCTTTCTTTTGAGGTTCGTTTTTTAAAGTTTTCGAACTCAGCAAATAATCGTAAATATTTATCTTTCTCTGTATTTAAAGTTTCTTTAGCTAGAACAAGTTCTTTGGCTTCTTTGGAAAGCCCTTTTTTTGATTTAGCTTTTTTTGGAGCAGTTTTTTTTGATTTTTTTTTAGGTTCTTCTGACGTACTCATTAAATTATTTTTAATTTTATTTGCAAAAGTACTGCCAAATCATTAAAATTGTCAAAATGTCACTCCAAATAATTACAATAAATTTTCACACGATTTTTGTAAAGTAGGAAATTGATATTTGAATCCTTTTCCTTGGACTTTATTTGCGCTTACATTATGACTGTTCAAGACCAAAATACTCATTTCTCCAACCAATGTTTGCAATAAAAGCTTTGGTATTGGTGGCATAAAAAATGGCCTATTAATTGATTTAGCTATTTGTTTAATTAACTGATTTTGAGAAATTACCTCAGGTGCAACTGCATTAAAAACACCCACCCACTGATCGGATGCAGCTCTTAAAAATAAATTTGTCAAATCAGTAATGTGTATCCATGATTGCCATTGTTTTCCGTTACCAAATGCCGCTCCAAATCCAAGTTTTATTGGAATTTTTAAGGTTGCTAAAACCCCTCCTTCTTTTGCTAAAACTAAACCTATCCGAAGTTTTGAAACCTTGATATCCAAATCCGAAAAACGATCTACCATGCACTCCCAATCCAAAACAACTTTTTGCATGAATGAATTTGGAAACGCAGGATCTTCTTCCTTGTGAATTTTCTCCAAAGAAGACAGATAAATACCTACAGCGGAAGCCGAAACAACAGTCTTAATTTGATGTTTAGTTTTCTTGAGGCTTTCTATCAATAGCTGAGTTGTCAAAAGTCGACTATCTAAAATTTCTTGCTTGTATTTTTTTGTCCAAAGTTTGGAAACAGTTGCACCAGCTAAATGAATTAAGCTGTCAACTCCATCAAAACAAGAAATATCAATTTCATTTGTATTGGGGTTCCAATAAAAACCCTTGGCTCCATCAATGGATTGGATTTTAGGTTTTTGAGTAGTCAAGAAATGTATTTTATGCCCTACAAGTAGTGCCTGCTTTACCAAGTTTTTGCCAACTAAACCTGTTGCACCACTGATTAATATTCTCATTCTTTTATTTGTAAAAATACAATAATTAAAGTCGAATAGCTCGCAACATTTCGCGTTTTCCTGGTGGACCTTTAATCCGAAATACATTTAATCCAAAAGATTCCAGAATTCTGCGAACACTACCTTTTGCTGAATAAGTTACAAAAACACCTTGATGTGCTAAGGATTCTATTAAAGGTCGAAGGGCTTCATCGGACCACATCTCGGGTTGAACCCTAAAACCAAAAGCATCATAGTAAATCAAATCATACTTTATTTGAGGATTTAAATCCGAAAGTGTTATTTTCTTTTTTAGAATATTGAAGTATTCATTAATCTGGGAAATTTGTTCCCATCGAGCTAAATGTAACTTTTTGAAAAGAGCTTCAGAGTTTTTTTGAATGAAAAAAGGCTCGAAATTTAAATCTCTAATTTCCTGATACTTCAGGGGAAAAGGTTCTATGGTTTCATATTGGATATTCAAATGGTGTTCATTTGCAAATTCTAGGGAAAGAAGTGTATTGAGTCCCGTACCAAATCCCATTTCAAAAATTCTACATTTGGTTTTACCCAAGTTGTACTTTGAATTCCAAAAATTTAAGCCCGATTGAATGTAAACATGAACCGCTTCGTTATAAGCTCCATGCATCGAATGATAATATTCATCCCATTCTTCCATGTAAAAAGTAGGACTACCGTCTGCGGTTATGACTTTCTCTCTCTTAATTCTTTAAAGTTAAATAAATATTAATTAAAAGAATTAAAAGAGTGTTTTTTTGAGAATTAAAAAAAAATATCAGATAGCGCTTCAATTAAATAAAAATATAAAAATTAATATCTAGCTTTGTAACACAAGCTCATTGAAATGAATACATTAATAGCTCAAAATTCTAAAATATCAAATGTTGACTTTGATAATCTAAACTTCGGTGAAATATTTACCGATCACATGTTTGTGTGTGATTTTATTGATGAAAAATGGAGTACTCCAGAAATTCTACCCTACCATCCCATTCAGATGGATCCTTCCTCAAGTGTTTTTCACTATGGACAGGCAGTTTTTGAAGGAATGAAAGCCTACAAAGATGATGAAGACCGTGTTTGGATGTTTCGCCCAGATCAGAATTTTAAGCGTATTAATAAATCTTCAATACGTTTATCCATCCCCGAATTCCCCAAAGAATACTTTTTTGAAGGTCTAGAAAAATTATTAACAATCGATAAAGATTGGATTCGAAAAGGAGTTGGAAATTCACTGTACATTCGTCCGTTTGTTTTTGCTAGTCAAGCTGGGGTTCAAGCCACGGCTTCTAATGCGTATAAGTTCATGATAATATGCTCACCAGTTGCGAGCTATTATGAAGGTGGAGATGTTTATGTTCAAGTTGCAGAAAAGTATAGTCGTGCTGCATCAGGTGGTGTTGGTTATGCAAAAGCTGCTGGTAATTATGCAGCGCAGTTCTATCCTACATCATTAGCCCTTAAAGAAGGTTATCAACAGATCATATGGACTGATGCCAATAACCATGAATTTTTAGAAGAAGCTGGTACAATGAATATCTTCTTTAGAATCAATGATACCCTAATAACAACACCTACAAGTGATCGGATTTTGGACGGAATTACCCGAAAAAGTATTCTAAAGATAGCTGAATACACGGGTATCAAAACAGAGGTACGTCCGTTATCCGTTCAGGAACTCATTTCAAGCAAAAAAGCAGGCCGTTTAAAAGAAATTTTTGGAGCAGGTACTGCTGTAGTAGTGAGTCCAATTAAAGGCTTCGGATATCAAAATAAAAAATACACTCTTGATGATGTTGATGATTCCTTTGCTTCTTTTTTAAAAGAAAAAATTATCAATATTCAATACAATATTGCTGAAGATCCTTTTGATTGGCGTTATGAAGTAAAAACTACTTAAGGATAGCTTCTATGTTTGGTTTAAAATAATTGGGACCTTTCATGACCTTACCATCCTCCCGATAAATCGGACTACCATCTTGTCCTAATTTACTCATATTTGAGCGTTGGATCTCTTCAAAAACTTCAGTGATTTTATGTTGCATCCCATGTGTCAAAATGGTCCCACACAAAATATAGAGCATATCTCCGAGAGCATCTGCCACCTCAATCAGATCATTATTTTTTGAGGCTTCTAAATATTCTTCATTTTCTTCTTTCATCAAGTTGAAACGCAGTTCTTTTATTTTTTCAGAAATATTAACTGTAGGTGTATGATTTAATTCTATGTTGAATGCATCATGGAACAATTGTACTGCTTCTAATTCATTTTTTATCATATGTTGTTTTTGTAGTTTATAACGTAAAGATTAATTGATCTAAACTTGAATTCACAACATAAGTGTAAATTCAAAAGTATTGATATAATTTGTCTAATTTTGTAGAAAAATAAGGTTATGTTTTCAAACGGGCAACTCCTCTTTGCTGTATTTTTTATAATTGCATTTATTGGAGTAATAATTTTTACTTATCGTAAAGATTTCAAGGGGCACCAAATTCATTACAAAGGAAGTTTTAAAATACTTCTTACTTTTATTATAGCTATTATTATTCTTTTTTTTATAAAATATTTTACTCAGGCCTGAAAAGAACAGAGTTTTCCTTTATTTATTCAATATTAGACATATGAATTATTTACGGTTTATACTAGGTGTAATTTTTATTTCTTTTTTAGTATTTGTATTGTACATAAAGAATTACTCCCCAATATTCATTATCGAAAAATCAATAGACACCAATATTCCAACTGCTACCCTGTATGAGTACATAAACAATAATCATAATTGGTCTGAATGGAATCCTTGGATTGAAGAAAATACTGATGTAAAAATCACACATAAAGAAAGTTCTTCTATTTACCCAATCCTAGAATGGGAAAGTAAAAGCGGTAATGGAGTTTTGAGAACTACATCAACTAGTAATCAAAATCAAATTATACAAGAAATAAGTATAAAGGAGTTAATATGTTTGGAAATAAAATGGAATATTACAGAAAAAAATGATAAAAAGCTCGAATTAAGAATAAAAGGAGAAATGAATTTTTTAACTAAAATTCATGCTTTATTATCAGGGGGATTGGAGGACTTGATAGAGCCTTACAGCGCAAAAGCACTAAGAAATATTGATCGAAACTTGCAGTCAAAACTCAAACAACACCGTTTTGAATTCCTTGGAGAAGTTTTACTTCCAAAACAATACCATTTGTCATTGAGCTATAAATCGAAAGAAGAAGAACAAGATTCACTATTAAAATTAGGAACTTATCATCTTTTAGAATATGCCCGAAAACAAAACATTGAGACTACTGAAAATATTTTTACCATTAACCCCGTATCGAATTCTGATAAAAAATTTTGGACAATTGGATTACCCATTGAAAGATATCACAACCCACAAGATTCATTAATTAAGTGCAATTCTAAAAACGTACGAAAATCTTTAAAAGGAATTCACCACGGGGTTTATGAAAATTTAAATCTATCCTGGAGTATTTTATATAAAGAAATAGAGCTTCTCAATCCAGAGATTCGATTTTTCCCCGTAAAGATTCGAGAGATAGGTCCAGAAACGAGTAAAAATCCTTTGGAATGGCAAACCGAATTATATCTCCCTTATAAATAAGAGGAGGTTAAAATTTAAATAACTAAATTAAAATGAAAATATTAATCTGGGTTTTTATAGGTGGTGGTTTAGGGAGTAGTTTTCGTTATGTGCTCCACCTTCTTTTTAAAAATCTTAATTCACAATATCCTATTGCTACATTTTCAGCAAACCTTATTGGTTGTCTTTTAATTGGATTATTTTTTGGAATTCTTCACAAACTAAATCTACATAAGGGGGAAGCGCACTTTTTTTTTATCGTTGGATTTACCGGAGGACTGACAACGTTTTCTTCTTTTGCTCTCGATAATATACTCTTATTTCGTGAAAGTTCCCTTCTTCAACCCCTCCTCTATTCCCTAGGAAGTATACTTCTCGGCATACTAATGGTTATTATTGGCCTTTGGATTTCTAAATTAATTTAATACATAATCAAACTATACTTATCGTTTCCAAACTGATACATCTAAGAATTTTGTTTTTATATTTCAAAAAATATCTATAAAAAAATTCTAACACGCACCCCCCCCTTAAAGATAGGGTTTAATTATAAATAATTTATATTTATTTAAACATACCCTCAATTTTATAGCCTAAATATTGAAAATAATATAAAAATTATAGATTTTACCTCAATAATTTTAATATTGATGTTGGAATGAAAGTATTTTTACTGAAATTATTTAAAAATAAATATAAAAATGAAAAAAGTAGAAGCGATTATTCGCAAATCAAAATTTGGAGACGTGAGAGATGCTCTCCACAAAGTAGAAGTGAACTTTTTTAGTTATTGGGATGTAACTGGTGTAGGGAATGAAAAGGAAGGACATGTGTACCGTGGAATTTCTTACAGTACCTCCGACATTCAAAGAAGACATTTAGTAATTGTAGTTAACGATGAATTTTTAGATCGAACTATCAAAGCAATTACAGGGGCAGCTGGAACAGGGGCAGTTGGTGATGGAAAAATTTTCGTGTCAACAGTAGATGATGCTATTCGAATAAGGACAGGAGAAAGTGGCGGGAGTACACTTAGCTAAACAATAATCAAACTATAACAACATATTATATTATGGAAACAACAGCACTTTTTACCGCAAATAATATCTGGATGATGATCTGTACGGCTTTAGTATTTTTCATGCACCTAGGGTTTTCTTTTTTAGAAATAGGGTTAACTAGACAAAAAAATACAATCAACATATTATTTAAAAACTTCTTTGTTATTACAGTAGGCCTTCTACTTTATGCACTCGGAGGTTTCAACCTTATGTACCCTGGATTTGAAGATGGCGCTATAGGTATTTTAAAATTTGCAGGTTTTGGAATTGCCTCTCCTGAAGGGGGAATGACAACAGCATATGCTGACGGTGGTTACACTTGGTGGACTGACTTTTTATTCCAAGGAATGTTCGCAGCAACAGCAGCTACTATTGTATCTGGAGCAGTTGCAGAGCGAATAAAACTTAACAGTTTTATGGTTTTTGCAATCCTTTACGTTGGCTTAATTTACCCAATAGTAGGATCTTGGAAATGGGGAGGCGGATTCCTTGACGCAATGGGATTCTATGATTTTGCAGGTTCAACGTTAGTTCACTCTGTAGGAGGATGGGCTGCTTTGGTTGCTATTTATCTTCTAGGTGCTCGTATCGGAAAATTCGATACTGACGGAACTCCTCGAGCAATACCAGGACACAACTTACCTTTAGCTGCGGCTGGGGTACTTATCTTATGGTTAGGATGGTTCGGATTTAACGGTGGGTCAGTTCTTTCTGCAGACCCAAAATTAACTTCCTTAACTCTTGTTACTACATGTTTGGCAGCAGCAGCAGGTGGTGTAGCTTCAGCTATTTTCTCTAATATCCTTTACAAAAACTTTGATTTAACAATGTTTATGAACGGTGTACTAGGTGGACTAGTAGGAATTACCGCGGGTGCTGATCAAATGAGTCCAACCGATGCAATCTTAATAGGTATTATTGCAGGTGTCATTATTGTTCTTGGGATCTCTCTAGTCGATAAACTTAAGTTAGATGACCCAGTTGGAGCTGTTGCAGTACACCTTATCTGTGGAATTTGGGGGACCTTAGCAGTTGGAATCTTTGGAGCAATGGCTGGATTTGATCAGTTTATCGTACAACTTGCTGGAGTTGGAATTGTAGGCACATTCTGCGTAATCTGTAGCTTTATTTTACTGTATATCGTTAAACTTCTTTCTGGCGGAAGTATTAGAGTAGAAAAAGAAGAAGAATTAAAAGGTCTTGATTTAGCAGAACATGGAATGGATGCTTATGCTGACTTTAGACTAAACCAACATTAATAAAACAATAACTTAATATAATAATTATGAAAATTTTCAAAATATCAATTTTATCTTTAGTATTATTTGCATCGACAATTACATTTGGTCAAGAAACTGAAGTAGTAACTGAAGAAGCAACTCCAACATTTAGCGTTAGCGGATCGGTTGACACTTATTTTAGAAGTTCAGAATTTGCTCCTAACACTTCATTTGCTGGGATCCCAGGATTTGCTCTTGGAATGGCTAATATTGTTTTTTCTTATGAAGGAGAAAAGCATGGATTCGTAGCTGATTTTGTATTCGGTCCAAGAGGTATAGAGGCAGTTTTTAACTCATCTGGTTCTTCTAACATTATAAACCAGTTATATGCATACTACAATCTAAGTGATAGTTTTACGTTAACATTGGGTAACTTTAATACATTCCTTGGATATGAGGTTATTTCACCATTAGCAAACTTCAACTACTCTACTTCATATATGTTCTCTTACGGACCATTTTCTCATGCAGGTATTAAAGCTGACTTTACTTTTTCTGATGATGTATCTTTAATGGTTGCTGTTTTAAACCAAACTGATTACACTGAAGGAAACTTCAACTCTGATCCTAATAGTGATGGAGCAATATTCAATAAATACTTGTACGGTGTAAAGTTAGGAATATACGGACAATACATTAACCTTTTAGCTGGTGAAGATTATACTCAACTCGATTTCACAGGAGGTCTTGATCTTTCAGATTCTTTCTTCTTAGGAGTAAATGCTACTTCTACTGACTTAGGTGGAGATATAGGATTCTCTGGAATTGCATTATATCCTCAGGTTGCTTTATCTGAAAGCTTTAGTATAGGATTAAGAGGTGAAATTTTTAGCGAAACTAACGGTGGTGTTGGAGCATTATACACTGGAAATCTAGACGGAAGAATAGAAGATGCTGACAATACATCTGTCACTATCACTGGTAGCTATACTAATGGAAACTTTGTATTAAAGCCAGAATTTAGAATTGATACTGCATCTGCAAACATCTACTCTAAAAATGCAACTGACTTTTCTGACAACTTAGCGTCATTTGTAGTAGCAGCAATTTATTCTTTCTAAAAAATACAAAAACTTAATTGTTTGGTTTCCCCTTGATAGTTCGTGTTAGTCTGTCAGGGGGTTTTTTCATTAAAAAAAACAAAAGATGTGTTTTAAACTTGCCAATTGGGTTTTATCTAATATTTTAGCAAAAAAAATATGAAACGAATTACTTTGGTTATGAACTGCCCTGATCGTAAAGGCATAATTGCAGCCGTAACCAACTTTATTCACGAAACTAGTGGAAATATCGTTTACATTGACCAATATGTGGACCGCCTCAATTCGATTTTCTTTATGCGGGTAGAATGTGAACTGATGGAAGACAATCAAAGTATCGAAAACTTTGAATTAAATTTCAAAAAATCTGTCGGAAATAAATATGAACTTCAGACTGATTTTTACCTCAACAATATATTGCCTCGAATGGCACTATTTGTATCTAAATACGATCATTGTTTATACGATATCCTTAGTCGTCATAAATCTGGAGAGTTAAAAATAGAAATCCCTTTTATCTTGAGTAATCACATGGATTTAAAAGGTATTGCAGATCGCTTTGACATCCCTTTTTACCACGTACCTGTTACCAAAGAAACTAAGAAAGAAGCAGAACAGGAACAAATTGCTTTACTTCAAAAACACAGCATCGATTTTATTGTACTTGCACGCTACATGCAAATAATTTCTCCTGAATTAATTCAGCATTATCCAAACAAAATAATCAATATTCACCATTCTTTTTTACCTGCGTTCCCTGGAGCAAAACCTTACCACTCAGCCTATGAAAGAGGGGTAAAGATTATCGGTGCAACCAGCCATTATGTTAACGAAAAATTGGATGCTGGCCCCATAATTGAGCAAAACACCACCCATGTATCTCATTTAAATTCAATTGATGATTTTATCGAAAAAGGAAGAGATCTTGAACGTATTGTTTTGTCCAAAGCCCTACAGCTCCATGTTGCTAGAAAAGTTATGGTGTATCAGAATAAAACAGTTGTGTTTTCCTGATAACTATTGAGCTTTGAGAAAATTAATTGCTAAATCGTTAAACTGATTAGCTCGCTCAACATTTACTACATGTCCACAATTGGGAATAATTTTTAACTTTGAGAACTGGTGTTGTAACACTACCTCCTTTACAATAGGTAAAAACATATAATCTTCTGAACCCATGACATACAAGGTTGGTATTTTGGTTTCCTCTTGTCTGAAAAATTTTAGCAAAGGAATCACTTCTCCTGTAAGTTTGAACCAACGAATGAATTCTTTTTGATATAACTTTTTTGCCTCTCGAATAAAAACGTTTCTTGATTCTTCATGATTTCTATTGGGCATCATTATAAATGCGAATACTTTATAAATCCAAATATAAGGAACAACTGACTTGGCCAAATTACCCAGATACATAAGTATTCTGGATTGAATATTTAACTTGAGGACTGCACCACCCATGGTCATACTTATTACTTTTTGAGAATACATTTCTGCAATTTGACGAATGAGTATTGTTCCTAAAGAAATCCCTATAAAATGGGATTTCTCAATATTTTCATGATCCAAGACCTCAACAACATCCTGAGCAATGGCATCAAAGGTGTAAATTTCTTCCTTTGATAATTGCAACTTAGATTTTGAGGCTCCATGACCTCGGAGGTCAATTAGTAACAAGTTGAAATATTTTGAAAACCTGCGGATCTGCTTAAACCAAATTGAAGAACTTCCCCCAGCACCATGGATAAAAGTAACCCAGGGGGCATTATTTTTAGTACGATAAAACGTATAGTTCAACATTAAATCAATTTATTTTTTTCTAAAATAATTTGCATTTGTTTTTGTAAATCATAAGCAACATCACCAGCTTTTGAAGCAAAGTCAGTATCTGTTGAAGCATAAATTATTCCCCTTGATGAGTTTACTAAAAGTCCAACATCTAGATTCAATCCATTTTCAGCTACCTCGGCTAGGCTTCCTCCCTGTGCACCAACTCCGGGGATCAGTAAAAAAGAATCTGGAATTAAATCTCTTATACCTTTTATCGCATTTGCCTTTGTTGCTCCGACTACATACATTAAGCGGTCTGAACCTTTCCATTGTGCACTGGTTTGGATTACTTTTTCATACAAAAGCTGTCCTCCGACTTTCTGAATTTGAAAATCAGATGAACCTTCATTAGAGGTAAGTGCTAAAAGAATGGCGTATTTTTCTTCAAAATTCAAAAAAGGCTCAACCGAATCTTTTCCCATATAAGGGGCTACAGTTATTGAATCGAAATTATAGGTTTCATAGTAAGCCTTTGCATAATGTGTTGCTGTATTTCCAATGTCACCACGTTTGGCATCAGCTATTGTAAAAATTTCTGGATGGTTTTTATTGAGATAATCCATCACCCGTTTCAAAGAAGCCATCCCTTGAGACCCATATGTCTCAAAAAAAGCAATATTGGGTTTGTAGGCTACGGCGTATGCTGCGGTAGAATCGATGATTGCTTTTGAAAATTCAAATAAAGGATCTTCCATTGCCTTAATAGAGGGAGGAACTTTGTCTAAGTCTACGTCCAAACCAACGCATAGAAATGATTTTTTGAGAAGAATTTGATTTTTTAGAGCGGATATTTTCATTCTTTAAAAGACTTCTCCAGCCTCCTTGAGTTTTTCTGTGTTCTGATACAACTGTAATTCATCAATCAGTTTTTGTACATCACCATTAATAATATTCTGAAGATCATATAAGGTCAAACCGATTCGATGATCGGTTACTCTCCCTTGAGGGTAATTGTATGTTCTAATCTTAGCTGAGCGATCTCCGGAGGAAACCAACGAATTTCTTTTTTGAGAGTCAGCTTCCAGTTTTTTTGCTAACTCCATTTCATACAAACGAGATCGTAGTACTTTTAGGGCTTTATCCTTATTTTTATGTTGAGATTTTTGATCTTGACATTGAGCTACAATTCCTGTCGGTTCGTGGGTTAAACGAACTGCAGAATAAGTTGTGTTTACAGACTGACCTCCAGGGCCAGATGAACAGAAATAATCTACTCGAACATCGTTCATGTTTATCTCCATATCAAATTCTTCTGCTTCAGGTAAAACCATGACAGTAGCTGCAGAGGTATGAACTCTTCCTTGTGTTTCGGTTTGTGGAACCCTCTGAACACGATGAACTCCTGACTCAAACTTCATCACACCATAGACATCCTCTCCAAAAACTTCAAAAATAATTTCCTTAAAACCACCAGCGGTTCCCTCGCTACTATCAACCAGACTGACTTTCCAGCCCTTATCTTGACAATACTTTGAATACATACGATATATGTCTCCAGCAAAAATACTTGCCTCGTCTCCACCCGTACCTGCTCTAATTTCTATTACTACATTCTTGGAATCTTCAGGATCTTTTGGGATCAACAAAAACTTAATTTCTTCCTCTAATAAAGGCAGTTTCTCTTTAGCTTCTTCCAATTGCATTTTGGCCATTTCTACCATCTCAGGATCTCCACCCTCGTTGATGATCTCTTCTGCCTCATCAATATTAGATGATAAAGCTTTGAATTGATTTACTTTTTCAGTTAAGATTCTCAAATCCTTATATTCTTTGTTCAATTGAACATACCGCTTTTGATCCGATATGATATCGGGTTGAATAATCAAGTCTGAGACTTCATCAAAACGTTGTTGAATGATTTGTAATTTTTCGAGCATGGCATAGTAATCTAAATGATAAAATTACTACTTTTTTAAATAAAAAGATGCATTAGTCAATAACAAAACTAAAGCCAGTCGAGACACTAAAAGCTGATAATCCATCACTTCTTTGATAATTCTGATAACGCAAACTAATCATCTTCAAGGATAGTTTGCCTAGTTTGTACTTAGAAAAAATATCTGAATAAACCAACGAACCTCCTATTTGACAGCTTGAAAATGCTGATAAATCATAATCTGAAGTGTAGAAATCTTGAGTGGAAAGATGCTGGTTGTAGGGTGCAAAATAATCTGTTGCTGTTTGATCATAATAACGAAATGAGGGAGTTAATTTCCACTTTAGACTGAATTTGATTGGAAGTTCAAATTGAACAGTATTTGAGTTGATTCCCCAATTATCCGAATATCTCCTGTAATAGCTGCGCAAAACTATGAATTCATTTAGGTAGTAATTTATTCGCATTCCAAAAGGGAATTTAATTCGCTCTCGGGGCAAGCGTTCGATGTCGTCTGCCAAGTGAAAAACATCTGTATTCGTAGGACTTTCATAATTTGGTATTGATCTGAAATTACCTATATAAAAATTTGGGCGATCCTCAAAGTAAACCCGTTGCAATGGATTTGCTAACCATCCTTTCTGCAAGACATAGTCTACAAAAATGGAAAACTGTAAACGCTTACTCAGTATTTGAGAAAACTCAAGAGAAACTGAATATGAGTTACGATTTACATCATCAATGGAAGTAAAATTTGATGGAAGATAATCTACAACAACGTTTCCGTCTGAATCTGTTAAACTTACGTCATAAAAGTAGCTTTGATCATTAATCAAAAAATCATTTCCATACATTTCAAATTCATGAACCTCAGTTGGAATTATTGGTTTCCATTGATCCAAATAGACTTGTGCTTTTGCACTAAACTCAGTGTTTTTTTCATTCCAAAGTTGAGTAAATCCACCTCCAAAACCAAAAGATTGATAATCATACTCAAAAGAACTTCCAATATTAGAAGACCAATACTGGTTTCGATCATCAGATGCGTGAACATAAGATATACTAATTGAAGTCAATACATCTTTCCTAGAGGCTCCAGAGGACGCGATCCAAGGAGAGCCCCCTGCTGGTCCACTACCGGAATTATCCTCATCATAACCACTTTCGGAAGCTCCTGTTTGATTGAAGGGATTTCCATTACTTGAACTTGCAGAAGTATATGCAGATAAACCTGTATCAACGGTAAGAACATCGTCATCATTTAATGGAATACGGATTACCACAGTTGGGGCTGTATTTTGTAAATCCTCATTACCTATTCCGCCAGTTACTGATGCATGAATCCCTTCTTGTTCGTAATATCCCATCAAAAGATCTACCTCTACTGCTTCAAGAACTTTCTTTTTGTAGATTGAAATACTATCGTTTTGAGCATAACCAAATAGACCAATACTCAAAAAAATATAAATAAAACTCGATTTAATTACACCCACAACCTCCTCCGGTTTTACCTCCATTTGCTCCTGCTGCTGCTTCTCTATATATATGAAAAGTTGTTTCGAAACGTTCAAGTAATGGAGATTTCAATTCCATATCCAGATCATTCAAATAAACCTTATTGTATTCCTTCACAGCAACACAACTGCTACTTGAAAGAAGTACTAAAAACAGTATTAATTTCAATTTAATTATTTTCAATTTCTATATTTTTAGATTTATAAATAACTCCATTATCATCAATCAATATGGCTTCTATGTTTGGAATTTGATTGATTAAAAATATTCCAGACTCTACTCCCATCACAAAGGTTGCTGTAGCTAAAGCATCTGCCAGTTCTGCTTTATTGGCGAAAATAGTGGAACTTATAATTCCTTTTGATGGGATTCCTGTTCTTGGGTCAACAATATGACTAAAACGTTCTCCATCAATAAGGGTGAATTTTTCATAATTCCCTGAAGTAACTACTGCATCATGTTCAAGTGAAAGCCAGGAAAATACTTTTTCTTTATTCATGGGATTTATTATTCCTACAGTCCAGGGTGAACCATCGGGTTGTTTTCCCCAAGTATTCATATCACCAGATGCATTGATAATCCCTCCTTTTACTCCCCTACTGATTAATAACTTTTTAGCTTGGTCGGCAGCATAACCTTTACCAATTCCACCAAAACCTATTTTCATTCCCTTTTTTGGTAAATAAATAGTGCTTTTTTTTTTGTTCAACTCTAATTTATGGAATCCAATTTTGGAAATTGAATTATGAATAACCGCAAGGTCTGGCATTTCAGAAACTCCTCCATCAAAATTCCAGATTTGATCTATTGCAGCAAAAGTAATATCAAAAGCTCCCGAAGTAATTTTTGATATTTTTTGGGCTCTATCAATTAAATCAAAAAGTTCTTTCGAAACTTTAACGGGTTGAATTCCTGCATTAGAATTTATTTTTGCTGTTTCAGAATTCTTATCCCAAGAAGATATTAACTTTTCAATTCTAACTATTTCATTCTTTGCATGTTCAATGTAGTTAGATGCTTTATTTTTTTTTTCGGCAACAACAGTTAACTCAAAAGTAGATCCCATAAGTACAAAGGATTCAGAAAATATCTTTTGAGAAAATAGAGATGAAAAAAATCCCAAACAGACAATAATCAGAAAATAAAAAGTTTTATTTTTCAATTTAGAGTTGATTAATTCGTGTGATGTAATCTTTGGGAGATGTCTTTTCGAACCCCAAAAACCCACTAACATTTCCTTTAGAATCCATAATAACCACAAATGGGAAATACCCCTTTGGGTTGTAATGAGCTGCTAGCAAATCATTACGCTTTTGAGTGACATTATCAAGTTTATTCTTTTTCCTTTTAGGAAAATCTGCACGAAAAAGCACATAATTGTCCTTGGCATATTCATTGAAAGTAGAATTTATCCAAATCTCTTTCTCCAATTTGATACAAGGAATACACCAATCAGAACCTGAAAAAACTAAAATCAACTTCTTGTTACCTATTTCTGCCTCTGATTTTGCATCCTCCCAGTTAGTACGCCAATCTTGGGACAATAGACTTGAAGGGAGCAATAAAGCCAACCCAAGCAATAAAAATAGGTCGTTTTTTTTCAATTAATTTTCAGTTGATCGTTCATAAATAAATCCTCCTTTTTTCCCTGCTGCCCATGAAGTTATTTTGACAGAAAGGTAAACATCGTCAGTGATAAGATGTAAAACCATATTTTTTCCAACTGCATTTTTGGGCTTACCTGTTGCTGCTCTGAAAGGCTCAAAAACTAAATTTGCTATTTCATCAATTGTTCCCAATGCCCACCCGGTACCAACTGGGCTATTATCTTTATCATAGGATGATTCTACAACAATATTGTAAAATTGTCCTCCATCATTACCCCTTGTGATTTTTACATTATCAGTAATATAATCTTGACTACCAGTCAATGCTGGATCTGCACCATTCTCTTTTGAAAAAGTAATAATCTCTCCATCCCATATGTTATATTCAATAATCCTTGTCAGGTTTATGGTTACTGTGATATCTTTTATAATACTTCCAGAAGTTATTCGAATATTGGCTGTCAAACTTTGAACAGTTTGAAAAACAAAAAGTGAAGGATCTGCGACTGTTACTTCACCTGTTGAACTATTGACTTCTAACGCATCTGGAACGCTTTGAGATATAATACTGAATTCAAGTGTTCCTTGGTTTACTGAAGCTTCAATACTGCCAAGAAAAGCTCCATCTTCTGGGTTTTCAGGAATTGTGACCAAAAAATTTGAGGCGGTAATTACTGTTGTAATTTCATTTGAAGTGTTATCAAATGTAGCATCATCGTCATCACCTCCACCTCCACAAGACAATACAAAAAATAGGCTGAATAGTTTTAGGATTATTGAAATTGATCTGGGTATAAAAGATTTTATTAATTTATTTTTCATAGCTAAAATTATAAAAATTATGTCAAAAGTTTTAAGAATATTGAAATTTTCCGTGAGGCCCTTGAATGGTCAATTCCTTTTGATTTGATTTCTCTACTCTTCCCACGATTTTAGCCTGTACATCGAAAGACTCTGATATCTTAATGATTTCTTCTGCAAGTGCAGGAGCTACATAGAGCTCCATTCGGTGTCCCATATTGAATACCTCGTACATTTCCTTCCACGAGGTTCCTGATTCTTCTTGTATCATTTTAAACAAAGGGGGAGTATCAAATAGATTGTCTTTGATGATATGTAAGGTATCTGTAAAATGTAAAATCTTAGTTTGTGCACCACCACTGCAATGAACCATTCCATGAAGTTGATTCCGGTCAACAGTATTTAATATTTCCTGAATAATAGGTGCATAAGTTCGAGTTGGTGAAAGCACAAGCTTTCCAGCATCCAAAGTACTATCTTGAACAGTATCTGTCAAATTTTTAGATCCAGAATAAATGAGGCTTTCAGGTACACTTGAATCAAAAGTTTCGGGGTATTTATTTTTTAAGTTCTTATTAAACACGTCATGTCGAGCTGAAGTAAGTCCATTACTTCCCATCCCTCCATTATATTCTTTTTCGTAGGTAGCCTGACCAAAAGATGCCAAACCAACAATAACATCACCCAATTGAATTTTGGCATTATCAATTACATCTGATCGATTCATACGGGCAGTTACCGTCGAATCTACAATGATAGTTTGTACCAAATCTCCTACATCAGCAGTTTCACCTCCGGTACTGTGAATGGAAACACCATAGTCTTTTAATTCTTCGATTAATTCCTCTGTCCCGCTGATTATAGCTGCTAAAACTTCTCCTGGAATTCTGTTTTTATTTCTACCTATGGTAGATGATAATAATATGTTTTGTGATGCCCCTACACAAAGTAAATCATCAATATTCATGATCAGTGCATCTTGAGCCACTCCCTTCCAAACGGATAAATCCCCAGTCTCTTTCCAATAGGCATAAGCCAAAGAAGATTTAGTTCCTGCTCCATCGGCATGCATCACAATGCAGTGGTCTTCGCTCCCTGTCAAATGATCTGGAACTATTTTACAAAAAGCTTTGGGAAAAAGACCTTTATTAATATTTTTAATGGCATTGTGAACATCTTCTTTTTGGGCGGAAACACCACGAATACGATAACGATCACTATAGGTTTTACTCATACTCGTTTTAATTTATTACAAAAATACATCAATTTATTTCCTTTACCTAAAGCTAATTTTCTGTTCTATTTATTTTGAGCCAAGAATTTATTAACGTGAAAAAAGGAGTTCTCTGTATTTTGCCAAAGGCCATTTAGAATTATCAACTAAGAGTTCAAGTTTATCACAATGATATCGGATAGAATCGAAATATGGCTTTACTTGAGTATGGTAAGTATTTGCTTTATCAGAGTTATCTTTAATTTGGTTTGCTTTCTTACGTTCAACAATCATATTGCTTACCCCGGTATTTATTTCCTCAATATGACCTGAAATACGTTCAATCAACAACATTTGTTCTTTTGCGTACTTCTCAAAACAAGAGCCGTAAATTTCTTTGAGCCCTTTTACGTTATCAATCAATGTATTTTGATATTGAATCGCTGTTGGAATGATTTGATTTCGGGCAATATCACCTAGGGTTCTGCCTTCTATTTGTAGAGTAAGAATGTATTGCTGTAGATCTATTTCTAAACGTGCATCAAGTTCTCTTTTACTGAATACATTTAAATTTTTGAATAACTCAACACTTTTTTTAGAGCTGTACTCCTTAAGTGCATTTGGTGTTGATGTTAAGGGACTTAAGCCTCTTTTTTTAGCTTGTTTTATCCACGAATCACTGTAACCATCTCCTTCAAAAAGAATGGTTCGTATGTATTTTATGGAATCTCGTAGTTCATTGAAAATAGCATCATCTTTTTTCATCTTTGGATTTTGAAGATGTACATCTACTTTTTTCTTGAATTCAATCAATTGTTCAGCAACAATTGAATTTAAGACCGTCATCGGTTTAGCACAATTTGTTCTTGAACCCACAGCTCTGAATTCAAATTTATTCCCAGTAAAAGCAAAAGGAGAGGTTCTGTTTCGATCTGTATTATCAAGTAATATTTCTGGAATTTTTCCAATTACATTAAGTTTTAAATCTGTTTTCTCTTTTGGGGATAGTTTCCCTTTCGAAACTTGTTCTAAATTATTGAGAACATCAGTGAGTTGTTCTCCAATAAAAACAGAAATTATTGGAAGTGGAGCTTCATCGGTTCCCAAACGTAATTCATTACTTGCCGATACGATACTTGCTCGAAGTAAAGATTCGTGTTTCATAACGGCAGCAATGGTATTAATAAAAAAGGTCAGGAATTGTAAATTATTCATTGGAGTTTTACCGGGACTGAGTAAATTAATTCCGGTATTGGTTTTTAGCGACCAATTGTTGTGTTTTCCAGATCCATTGATTCCAGAAAAAGGTTTTTCGTGAAGGAGAACGTTAAAATTATGTTTTTCTGCAATCTTATTCATCAAATCTGTAAGCAGTGCATTGTGGTCTACTGATAAATTGACTTCTTCATAAACTGGTGCCAATTCAAATTGTGCTGGAGCAACTTCGTTATGTCGAGTTTTTACAGGGATTCCCAAAACCAAGCTCTGATGCTCTAATTCTTGCATAAATGCTAATACTCGAGGAGGAATTGAACCAAAATAATGATCGTTTAATTGTTGCCCCTTAGATGACTCGTGCCCCATCAAGGTTCTACCAGTCAAAATCAAATCAGGACGAGATGCTGCAAGAGTTCGGTCTACCAAAAAATACTCTTGTTCCCATCCTAAGGTTGCGGATACTTTTAAGGTATTTTTATCAAAAAACTTTGCAATGTCGGTAGCTGCTTTATCTAGAGCAGAGGTAGATCGCAATAAGGGTGTTTTGTAATCCAACGCCTCTCCAGTGTATGAGACAAAAATCGTTGGAATACAAAGTGTTTTTCCATAAATAAAAGCGGGAGAAGTTGGATCCCAAGCAGTGTATCCTCTTGCTTCAAAGGTATTTCTGATTCCTCCACTAGGAAAGCTAGAAGCATCTGGATCTTGCTGCACCAATTGACTTCCATCAAAACGCTCAATAGCTACTGAATTATCTGATAAATCAAAAAAGGATTGATGTTTTTCTGCGGTTGCTCCTGTTAGGGGTTGAAACCAATGTGTGTAATGCGTAACATTTTTGAAACGCGCCCAAGATTTCATGGCAGCAGCAATTTGATCTGCCAAAGTTCTTGATATTTTGGTTCCCTTGAAGATTGCCTTAGACACCTCATCGTAGGCTTCTTGATTGAGTGAACGTTGAAGCACTAAGTCATTAAAAACATTTTCAGCAAATTGGGGAGCGATTGAATGATTGGTGTCTGTAAACTTAGATTTCCTAATAACTAATTTATTTAGGGCTTCAAATCGAATTGAATTCATTGTTTGGGTTATTAAAAATGTTAGTTCAAAGGTATTTATTTTTTAAAATCTGAAGTCATTTCAATGCAATTTTTACATAAAATTTAATTTACCCCCCTAAAAAATGGGTTATTAATAAAAGTTAATAACTATGTTAAGATTTATACCCCTAAAAAAAGAAGCCTACGGTCAAAAAAATTAAATTTGTATCTACAAAGTAAAAACAAAAAAATGAGTAAATTTAAATTAGAATATATTTGGCTTGATGGTTATAAACCAACTTCAAATTTACGTAGTAAAACAAAAGTTATTGAAGATTTTAATGGAACCCTCGAAAAATGTCCAGTTTGGTCATTTGACGGATCTTCAACTCTACAAGCAGAAGGAGGGTCTTCAGATTGTTTGTTAAAGCCTGTTGCAATTTATCCAGATCCTGACCGAAGAAACGGATTTTTGGTGATGACCGAAGTTTTAAATGCTGATGGAAGTGCTCATGAATCAAATGCAAGAGCAACAATCAACGATGATGATAACGACTTTTGGTTCGGATTCGAACAAGAGTACTTCATTATGGATAAAGAAACACAACTTCCTCTTGGCTTCCCTGTAGGGGGGTATCCAGGCCCACAAGGTATGTACTACTGTTCTGTGGGAGGAAAAAATACACATGGAAGAGACTTTGTTGAAGAGCATGCAGACCTTTGTATAGATGCAGGTCTTAACTTCGAAGGAATCAACCAAGAAGTTGCAAGTGGGCAATGGGAATTTCAATTATTTGCCAAAGGTGCTAAAAAAGCAGGGGATGAAATCTGGGTTGCACGTTACCTTTTAGACCGTTTGACTGAGCAATATGGATACTATATCGAATACCACCCAAAACCTGTAAAAGGAGATTGGAATGGTTCTGGAATGCACGCTAATTTCTCTAACACAATTCTAAGAACTTGTGGAGATAAGGCAACTTATGAAAAAATTTGTGAAGCATTTAGACCTGTTACCAAGGAACATATCGAAGTTTACGGACAGTTCAACGAACAACGGTTGACCGGTCTTCATGAAACAGCCTCCATTACAGACTTTAGTTATGGAATTTCTGATCGTGGAGCTTCTATTCGAATCCCAATTATCACTGTTGAGAACAACTGGAAAGGTTGGTTAGAAGACCGAAGACCGGCTTCTAATGGTGATCCTTACAAAATTGCAGCAAGGATTGTGAAGACAGTTAAATCAGCAAAAATATAAGTTAAATATTTTATTGAACAAAAAAGCATCCTCCAAAAAGGATGTTTTTTTTTATGCCAAAAGGTCCTGGATAAAATACAGATAAAGTCCAAAGAGTATTAGTCCGTTGAATCGATTTAAACGATGATCCTTTGGAATGAAAACCATAATGAGGACGAGCATTGAAATTGAAAACATCCAAACCAAATCATTTGAGATAATATTCAGGTCTTGTACTTCAATTGGCTTAATCATTGAAGTAACACCCATAACAGCTAGGATATTAAATATATTAGAACCTATTAAATTACCCAAAGAAATTGCTTTTTCTTTTCTAATAATTGCAATTATGGAAGCAGAAAGCTCGGGAATACTTGTGCCTATGGAAATTATTGAAATCCCTATGATACGTTCACTCACTCCAATTAGAGAAGCTAAGGATACTGCACCTTTAACTAGAGTTTCTGACCCCAACCACAAAGCAAAACCACCAGTTAATGTGTATTGAAGAGTTTGTCTAAGGTTTAGTAATTCGAAATCTTTAGACTCGGCTATGTCATCTTTTGAAAACTTCTGCCCTTTCAATAGGTAGTAAATGAATGCTATTAAAATCAAAAACATGAATGTACCTTCAATTGAGGAAAGAATGCCATCAAAAGCTATCATTCCAGTAAACAAAAGAGTGGCAAACATCATCATTGGCCAGTCGGTTTTCAAAAAACTTTTTGGAACTGCGATGGGAGTTATCAATATGGTAAGCGCAAGAACAAAAGCTAGATTAGCAATATTGGAGCCTACGATGTTGCCAAGAGCAATGTCTGGGTAGCCCGATAAGGCTGACTGAATACTGACGATGAGTTCAGGTGCCGATGTCGCAAATGATACAACCGTCATCCCAATAACTACTCTTGGGATTGATAAGTTTAAAGAAAGGGACACAGAAGACTTCAACAACCAATCTCCACCTTTTATCAACAGCACCAATCCAACAAAAATCGCTATAAAAGCCATACAGAAAATTTTCACGAATATACACCATCCCACAAAATGATGTTGCGTATTCATTAAAATCATTTAAAAAAATACACAAAGAATAATATAATAGAGAAATTTCATCTCTATTTTGCGGAAATCATCAATAGATTATTTATTTAAAATTTTAAAGAATATTTCAGTAATTTTAAAAATCAAATACTGTGCAGAAAGGTAATTAAATTAATATTTTTTAAAGAAAGCTTCTTTTTTAAACGGTACTTTTGGCTTTCAACGGTTCGAATTGAAGAACCAGTTAGTTGAGCTATTTCCTGTGTGTTTTGATTCATTTTTAAATAAGCACAAATCTTGAGATCTTGTTGAGTTAGTTTAGATTCAATAAAGATCAGGTTCTTAAAAAATTCTGGATATACCTCCTCAAATTGCTGTTCAAAACGATTATTGATTTTTTCAGAATTCAAAATCATTTTAATTTTATCTTGAATAAGTTTAGAAGGGTCTCGAGATGTTTTTGAAAGTTTATTTTTTTCAATACTATCATGCAAGTAGTTTAAATTTTTATTACGCTGCGAAATGTAATTGGACTTGTTAATTAGTTGAATTTTCTTGTGATTCAATTGATTTTCCAGCATTTTCTTTTCGTTTTGAGTTTTTTCTGTTTTTTCTTTTTGAAGATTAAAATTTAACCTCAGGGATACTAACGAAAAAAATAAAATAGTTGCGCCAATTATTAAAATATATAAATAGGTGTTGTATTGAATTTTATTTTGAATGAGCTCGGATCTTTTTTGAGTCAACAAAAGATTTGACTCCAATTCATTAAATTTTTCTCCAATATCAAGAACAGAACCTAAGGATGCTTGACTGAGTAATGAATCTTTTACTCTAATCAAATTTATAAAATCTTTCCTCTTTCTATAAACTTCCTCAAGGATTTTGAAATTTCTTTTTTTCTCGTTTGAAAAAAAATTTCCCTTAATTTTTCTGAGATTATTTTCAGCAAGAGATAATGCTTTATTTAATTTATTTAACTTCAAATAACACTCTGCTATGTTCGATTCAATAAGAGGAAGATCAACTGGGAAGTTCCTCAATAATTCTAATGCTTCCGAATAATAATCAATGGCTGCTTTATAGTTTTTTTCTAAATGATAATATTTACCCAACAACGTAAATGAATATGCATAATTTCTAAACAAATAGCTTTTTGAAAGCTCATCTGCTTTTATAGACATTTTTTCCTTATCAAACAACTTTTGAATTTCAGAAAAATAAGTATTGATTTTAAATAAATCATTTCTCTTCATATTCAAACTGATCAGACCCAAATTTGAATATATCAAATCTTCTATTTTATTATTATTCTTGCGTATTTCGTAGGCTTTTAAATAAAACATTTCTGCTTGTTCGTAATTGTTCCTATTCAATTCTATCATTGCTAAATTGTCATAAACTGTTGAAAACCCATGGCCTTTTGCTTCCAGATTATTGTACAAACTAAAATTATCAAAGGCTTTTTTATAAAATTTTTCTGCCTTTATAAAGTTTTTATTACTGAAATAGATGTTCCCGATATTCAATAAAACCCACGGGGGTAATTTAACTTCTTTTTCTTTTCTTTTTTCTTTATCAATGGCTTGAAACATTTTCAATGATTCATTGTAAAAATCCAATGCTTCAGCATCTAAATTTCTACTGGCCAAAATTTCTCCTACTAGTGTGTTGACAGAAAGAAGTTTTACAGAGGGGTTGTTGTAATCTGATATTTTAAAAACTTCAAAACCAAAAGCTATTGCTTTATCAGGATCAGAATTTTTGTAAATCAAAAGAGAATCATTGAGACTAGAAACTTTTTGTTCTAAATCTTCTTGAAATAGATTGGCATTAACTGTCAGAAATATGGACAAAATAAAATTTAAAACCATTTTACTTTTTTAAAAAATTAAATAACAGAAGCGTTAATGTGACGATTACAACAATCTGGATGAAATGTTTAATATTCATGCAACTCGTTAAATCAATTATAAAAATATTAAATAATTTAATACGTCGAAAAAGAATTTATCAGGACACACAATTTTTGGTGACTTTATTCTAAACATAAAAATGATTTTTTTAATCATAGATTAAGAAATAAAGGAATTTTATTTTATTCTCCTTTTATATTTTTTTTAAAACTTTTCGCATTTTACTAAAAATTGTTCTCTAGAATGTGTTTTAACATCAAAAGTTAATGAATTAACTCCATTAGGTAAATCGTTCTGGAAGATGAAACTGTCTATCATAATATTGTTTTTTACACAAATGTATAATTGCTTATTGTCTTAAGCAATTTATTAGTACTTCATTACTACTGCATTGCGACAGAACTATGGAAATTCAATTATCTTGTAAAATAGCCCAATCAAAACAACTAATTCAAAAACAAAGTATTATATTTATATTGATTTTAGGTAAGTTTATTTTTAATGTAAATTAAATTAAACCTTACCTTTCATGCGTTTTAAGAGGTCTCGCAGCATAATTAAATAGTGCACTTGATTACGGCTAAAGTACACCCTTGTATTTAAAACCTCTCAAAAACTTTTTAACTAAAAAAAATAAAGGCTATAAAGTGTTGATTTTTGGGTATATATACCTTTAAAATAGCGCTAAATTATTTGTATTATTATACAATTGTTAGATATATTTGTGGTAACAATAGTGGTAACAATTAAATTATGTCCAATAAGAATAGTA